>MTKW01004517.1_pt1 | contig 14428 bp, 14 predicted proteins | sample 1042761 | NCBI WGS metagenome assembly MTKW01 (sample SAMN06205366, study PRJNA360243) | anaerobic digester metagenome | biome: Wastewater treatment plant; feature: Anaerobic digester sludge; material: sludge; isolation source: anaerobic digester fed with sludge from wastewater treatment plant ... | reverse complement strand
GTCTTTCATCCACTGCAGCAGTATATATTTCTACATCGGGGTGTTGTTTATGAACCTCATCTATTCCCTCGGGTGCAGCTATCAGGCACATGAGTTTTATGTTATTAGCACCTTTTTCCTTAAGTATCTCTACTGCCTTGGCTGCAGATCCTCCTGTAGCCAGCATGGGGTCCAGAATGATCATTTCCCGCTCATTTACATCAAGTGGTAATTTGCAGTAATACTCCACAGGCATAAGGGTGTCCGGATCTCGGTATAAGCCTATATGGCCAACCCTGGCTGCCGGTATCAGTTTCAACATACCGTTAACCATGCCGAGCCCTGCTCGAAGTATGGGTACTATGCCTAACTTCTTACCGCAAAGCATTCTCACTTTTGCCGGACCTACGGGGGTTTTTACTTCTGTTTCTTCCAATGGCAGGCGCCTGGTGACTTCATAGGCCATGAGGACCGCCACTTCTTCCACTAACTCGCGAAATTCTTTTGAACCTGTATTCTCATCTCTGATTAAAGCCAATTTGTGCTGAATCAGAGGATGATCGAATACGAATACATTTTCCATGAATAATGGCCTCCTGTTTACTTGGAATAAAGGGGAAACTGGTCGCAAAGAGCTCTTACGGCTTTGGAAGTCTTCGCCTTAATGCGTTCGTCTTGACCGTGAGTGAGAGCTTGGTCCATCAATTCGGCAATCTTTTCCATCTCCTGCTCTTTCATTCCCCGAGATGTGAGAGCCGGTGTCCCTATGCGTATACCGCTGGTAACATTGGGGCTTTCCGGATCATAAGGTATGGCATTTTTGTTTACTGTAATACCTACTTCGTCTAAGAGGTGTTCCGCCTCTTTTCCGGTCAGGTTCTTGCTCCGTACATCAAGCAGTATTAAGTGGTTATCAGTGCCTCCGGACACAAGATTGTAATCCTTGTCCAAAAGGGCATTAGCCAAAGCTTTTGAGTTCTTTACCACTTGATTCTGATATTCTATGAATTCATCGGTAGATGCTTCTTTCAGGCAAACGGCTTTTGCAGCAATTACATGCATTAACGGCCCACCCTGGATACCGGGGAAAATGGCCTTGTCTATGGCTTTGGCGTATTCCTCTTTGCAAAATATCATGCCACCTCTAGGTCCTCTAAGGGTCTTGTGAGTTGTGGTTGTAACAAAATCACAGAAAGGAACAGGGTTTGGATGTAAGCCTGCTGCAACCAGCCCTGCTATATGAGCCATATCTACCATAACATAAGCTCCGATTTCTTTGGCGATTTGAGCAATCCTTTCAAAGTCAATGATTCTGGGATATGCACTGGCTCCTGCCACTATCATCTTAGGTTTGTGTTCTTGCGCCAAAGCTTCCAATTGGTCATAGTTGATATACCCGGTCTCCCTGGACACTCCGTATGGAATAAATTCGAAGTATTTCCCTGATATATTTACCGAACTTCCATGTGTAAGATGACCACCATGAGCAAGATTCATGCCCAGAACCTTGTCCCCATAATTAAGATAGGCAAAGTAAACACCCATATTTGCTTGGGAGCCAGAATGAGGCTGAACATTTACATGTTCAGCAGAAAATAACTTTTTGGCCCGATCTCGGGCAATGTTTTCCACAATATCGACAAATTCACAACCACCGTAATAGCGTCTACCAGGATAACCCTCGGCGTATTTGTTTGTCAGCACCGTACCCTGGGCTTCCATAACTGCTTTGCTCGTAAAGTTTTCAGAAGCAATCATCTCTAGTTTATACTTTTGCCGATAAGTTTCTTTTTCAATAGCTTCGGCTATTTCCGGATCTACTAATTTAAGTATATCCACCTATGAACACCTCTTTTTTGTAAAGTAAAACTTGTTAGATATTCCTATTTTCATAATCGGCTATCTTGTCCACTCTTCGTTGATGGCGATCTCCCTCAAATTCACTGTTCAACCACACGTCAACAATTTCTGTCGCCAAGCTTGGCCCAATAACTCTGCCGCCCATGGTTAAAATGTTAGCATTGTTATGCTGCCGCGACATCCGAGCGGAAAAAGTATCATGACACAGTGCCGCCCGAATACCCTTGACTTTATTGGCGGCAATACATACACCTATACCTGTCCCACAGATGATTATGCCCTTTTTAAATTCTCCCCGGGCTACGGATTCAGCACAAGGGATAGCTATATCAGGATAGTCTACAGATTCGGCGGAAAAAACACCCAGATCTTTATATCTGATGTTGTTTTTATCCAGATATTTAACTATCTCTTTTTTTAACTCATAACCTCCGTGGTCACTGGTTATAGCTATAGTCAATATTTTCCCCCTCCTGACATCAATGAGTTTATCTCGTTAATTATATACTTAATTTATTGTTATTGTCTAGTTTTTTCCCAGCCTTTCAATCACTTTCCACAATTTGTGTTTAATTTCTTCCGCTGCTTTTTTATATACATCTATGCCTTGACCGAAGGGGTCGCTAATTTCCATATTATCGCCGACAAATTCCCCAAGTAAAAATACTTTACCTTTGGCTTTGGGGTATCGATGGATTATATAATCCTTATGACTTTGTGTCATGGTAAGAATAATATCTGCTTCTAATACATCCTGGGTAAACTGTCTTGCCTTATGACCGGATAAATCTATTCCCTCCATCTCCATAACCTTTTTGGCATTTTCCGAGGCCGGTTGGCCTTCTATGGCTGCTATGCCATAGGACTCCACCTGAATTTCCTTATGTTTTTTCAAGTCCTGCAGAATTTTTCTAAAAAGGGCTTCAGCCATTGTACTGCGACATGTATTGCCAGTACACACAAAAACCACTCTTTTCAACGAAAATACACCTCCTATACTTTTAAAACATTAAACCCCGCAGCCTTATAAAGCCTATTCATTACCGCTAGGCCTATACCGTCCTTGGAAATACCCTCCGCTAGGATTTTGTCTACTCCTAAACGGTCGAATTTCCTCAAAATGGTGAAAAGGTTTGATGATATGGTCAAAGGTGCAGTTCTATCACCTACGGAAATGATATGTCCCCTAGTGTATCGGTGCCGTGTCTGAGCGGTAGCCATTATACCCACTTCAAATCCGTCGGTTTCCAATCGCTTTGCAAATTCTTCAATAGTTTTTACCTGATTCTCAATAGACCCCTCAACAACAGTCATTTGGGCTTTTGGAGCATAATGCCGGTATTTTTGTCCCGGAGAACGGGGTTTTTCACCGGGTGCAAGACCCGGGTCCAAATCCACTGGACCCAAAATTTCCTCCAGGTCTTCGCGAGTAACTCCACCGGGCCTTAAAATCATGGGTACTTTCTCAGAAAGGTCCAGCACCGTAGATTCCACTCCCACTGAGGTCGCTCCACCGTCCAGAATCATTTCGATCCTTCCCGATAAATCTTCCGCTACATCCTTAGCACACACAGGACTGGGTCTTCCTGAAATATTGGCACTTGGTGCAGCAATGGGAACTTTGGCTTCGCTAATCAGCTCCAAAGCCACTGGGTGTGCCGGCATCCTTATGGCGACCGTATCAAGACCTCCGGTGGTGCCATAAGGAACAATATCCTTTTTATAAAATATAATTGTCAGCGGTCCGGGCCAAAACTTGTCCATTAAAATTCGAGCCCTCACCGGTATTTCTTTCACAAGCTGATCCAGTTGCAAGTGGGAAGAGATGTGAACAATCAAAGGATTGTCCTGAGGCCTGCCCTTGGCAGCGTAAATTTTTTTTGCCGCATTCTCATCCAGTGCATTGCCTCCCAGCCCATAAACGGTCTCAGTGGGAAAAGCCACAAGGCCGCCTTTTCTTATGATTTCAGCTGCTCTTTTTATCTTATCCCTTTCCGGTCGATTTTTATCAACAGCAACTATGTTAGTATTCGGCATAAAACTACCTTCTTTTTTAATAAACTTGGTTTTATAATATATTAAATAAAACAATACCTGCGATCAAGCCCCAAATAAGACCCCAGGGTGAACTTTGCCCAATGACAAAGGTATCCGGCAGTATTTCTTTACATACTGTATATATCATAGCACCAGCCGCAAAACCCAACGAGGCTGAAATCAATGTGGAAGAAACCCCACCCAATTTTTGACCCAACAGAGAGCCGAGGGCCATTGGTATTCCCGCTAACATCGTTGAAATAAAAGCCTTAAAAGGTCCCATGCCTGATAGCCGAAAAGCAGTGGCTATTGCCATGCCTTCGGGAATATTATGTAGAGCCAATGTCACCACCAGTACCAAACCTACCCGTTGAGATGCTTCATAACCGCTTCCTATAGCCATACCTTCCGGAAAATTATGACAAGCAATTGCCATAAAAAGCATGACTCCTGTTCGAGCAAAATGTTGCTTAAAATCCTGACCTTGGGGTATTGCCGACTCTATCACAATGTCAGACCATATTAAAAATACTATCCCAATTATTATTCCAATGAGGGCATGAATCAAACCTGAAACCTTAACGGCTTCCGGTATAAGCTCCAAAAAAACCGCCGTCAGCATTATCCCACTGGCAAACCCCAAAACCAATGTCATTTTCTCAGTTTTAACTTTTCTTACAAAAAAAGTGTATAATCCTCCCATGCCAGTACCACCTACCCCGGCTAGAAGACTTAAAAAAGTAATACTCACTGTATTCATGCGGCTCACCTCTAATGAAAATCATATGCGCCGCAGCTTTAGTTATTCATATATTAGTAAATAGGACAGCTTCATCGGGAAATGACAACACAATCGGATCTAGATAACTCCTGATATAACTCTATCGAAACTCCCATAATCTTTAATTACTTTAATGTCTCCAAACTCTGACTCTTTAAGCAATGTTTTCACATTATCCGCTTGGTTCCAGCCTATTTCAAGAATAATTCTACCACAAGGTTTTAAAAATTCAGGAGCTTTTGAAACTATTCTTCTATAAAACTCAAGACCGTCGGGACCGCCGTTTAGGGCAATTTGCGGTTCATTTTTTACATCCTTAGGAAGTGTGAAAAGTTCACCGGTAGGAATATATGGAGGATTTGAAACTACCACATCAAATTCCCCGATATTTCCGCATTCAAACGGAGACCACAAATCTCCCCTGAATAATAAAACACGGTCTTCGACTCGGTGGGCTTTAATATTCGTTTTTGCAACTTCCCAGGCAATATCTGATAAATCTGAAGCATAAACCTTTGCTCTGCTGTGATTTACTGCTATCGCCACTGATATAGCACCACTTCCAAAACATAAATCAGCTATGACGGGATTTTCAATAGGGCGAATAACATTTAACGCTTCCTCTACCACAAACTCAGTTTCAGGGCGTGGAATCAAAACCCCTGGTTTTATATAAAAATTAAGGCCGTAAAACTCCTTCCGGCCTATAATATAAGCTACTGGTACGGATTGGCACCTTTGTACCAATAGCTTGTCGTAACACTCAATCTGCTGTTGTGTAAGGTTTTCTTCATCATGTGTCAAGAGTTTTAGCCGATCCTTTGCCAGAACATGGCCTAAAATCAGTTCTGAATCCAAGACAGGATTTTCCGCGCCCGCCTCAGTTAGTTTTTTTCGACCCATCATTAAAGCTTCTCTTACTGTCACCATAATACTCCCATCTCTTTTTTTATTCTACTTGGGCCAGTTTTTTTGCCTGATCTTCCGCTGCTAAAGCATCTATTATTTCATCCAGTTCACCCTGCAGGGTATTTGTCAATTGGTGAGTAGTAAGATTTATACGGTGGTCTGTAATCCTTCCCTGCGGGAAGTTATATGTGCGTATTCGCTCACTGCGGTCACCGGAACCCACTTGACTGCGGCGGTTTTGTGCTATCTTACGATCCTGATCTTCCTGATATTTTTCCATAAGCCTGGCACGTAAAACCTTCATGGCCTTATCCTTGTTTTTGAGCTGGGAGCGCTCGTCTTGGCAGGTAACGACCATTCCTGTGGGAAGGTGAGTTATCCTTACCGCTGAGTCAGTGGTGTTTACTCCCTGGCCTCCATGACCTGAAGCTCTGAATATATCAATTCTTAGGTCATTAGGATTTATTTCAAGATCTACTTCTTGGGCTTCAGGCAAAACCGCCACCGTAGCCGCTGATGTGTGAATCCTGCCGCCGGCTTCTGTGGATGGAACACGTTGCACCCTGTGGACTCCGGACTCATATTTTAATCGGCTGTATGCACCGTTGCCGTTTATTTCAAAAATAACTTCTTTAAATCCTCCGAGCTCCGTAGGGTTGGAATCTATAATCTCCGCTTTCCAACCTTGTTTTTCGGCATAACGACTGTACATTCGGAACAAATCTCCGGCAAAAAGAGCTGCTTCTTCACCGCCGGTTCCCGCTCTTATCTCCATTATTACGTTCCTGTCATCATTAGGATCCTTGGGAATCAGCAGAATTTTTAGCTGTTCTTCCACCTTAGACTTTTTTTCTTCCAATGTTTCAAGCTCACTTTTTATGAGTTCTTCCATTTCGCTGTCACCGGAGGTTTCTTTCAAAAGCTCGGAATTTTCTTCTATGTCCTTTATAGTTTTTTTATACTCTCTAAAGCTAGTCACGATTTCTTGGAGTAAAGCATGTTCTTTGGTAAGTTTTCTCCACTCTTCTTGCTTTGCTATTATTTCGGGATCAGCTATTTTTTCCGTCAGTTCATTATATTTAGTTTCTATAGCTTCTAACTTTTCTATCATAACATCACCTTCCTGTAGATTGCACAAGACTCAGTTTAAAACACTTTTTAACGCAGCTATAGCCACTTCCAATTGGGATTTATCCGGTTCCCGGGTAGTCAGTTTCTGGAGCCACATCCCTGGGGTGTTTAGCACCCGTATAAAAGGGCTGTTGCTTTTACCGGCAAGCCGAATAAACTCGTATGAAATTCCCGATACCAAGGGCAGCATAACTATTCTTGACACTATTCGTTGAACTATTCCAGGCCAGCCCATAAAGGAAAACAGTAGAATACTTACAACCATAACCACCATCATAAAGCTGGTACCACATCTGGGGTGAATAGTTGTGTATTTTTGAGCATTTTCCGGCGTTAACTTCTCATCATGTTCGAAGCAGTGAACTGCTTTGTGCTCCGCACCATGGTATTCAAACACTCTTCTTATATCTTTCATAGATGAAATAACCATAATATAAATTACAAAAATAGCTATTCTTAATAGGCCTTCGGTAAGACTCAATAAGAATGGGCTTTGTAAGCTGCCGCCTATAAATCTGACCGCAACTGTGGGTAGGACTATAAACAGTAATACAGCAAAACCCAAGGCTGAAACTAATGCCAAAGCTATATCCCTTCCGGTTAGTTCCTCCTCATCATCGATGCCTGCCACACCGGCAGAATAAGACAAAGTTTGGATCCCAAGAATCAGCATTTCTATCAGTGCCAAAATACCCCTTAATATGGGTAGTCTTAGAAACTTATACTTATCTGAAAGTGAGCGGTTTTCTTCGGTTTTCATAATAATCTCTTCATTTTTTCTGACGGCAATGGCTGTGGTCTTTGGACCTCGCATCATTACACCCTCGATTACAGCCTGCCCTCCGATGTTGGGTTTAACGGGTTGCATCTTCCTCCCCCTCAAGCAAAGGCCCATAAGCCTTTGTGATTGTAATAAGGAATTCTAGTATGTCAAAAGCTGTACTAAAAATTATACTTTTCATAAGTTAAGAAAAAAGGTCAGAGATAACCTCCAACCTTCTTAGACTACTCCGCTTCTTTTAAGCCATATCTCTTCTTGAATCTTTCTACACGGCCACCGGTATCAACCAGCTTTTGTTTGCCTGAAAAGAAAGGATGGCACTTTGAACATATTTCTACACGTAGGTCTTCTTTGGTAGACCCCGTTTCAAAAGTATTTCCGCAAGCGCATCTTACTGTGGCTTTGACGTATTTGGGGTGGATTCCTTTCTTCACGCTTATCACCTCTTATCTTATTGTATACAATTAGATTTGATTCGTATTAAATAGAAAATACCTTTAGTATTATAGCATACGCAAATATTTTTCACAAGGGTTTTGACTCGTGCTGCACCATTTTTGTACTATGTTTTATCCTTGTTCGCAAATGGTTTCATATTCTTGAAGAGCAGTTATGGTTGGTTTTTTCCCACATAAAGGACAGCGAGGATCCTTTCGAAAACTCGGTACTCTAAATTCCATGTCCAATGCTTCAAATAAAAGAAGTTGGTTTATTAATAGTTTACCGATTCCCCCTATTATCTTTACAGTTTCAACAGCCTGCATAAATCCCATGACACCCGGTACAGATCCGAGAATTCCTGACTCCAAGCAGGAAGGAATATTTCCCGAGGAGGGCATGTCAGGAAATATGCATCGATAACAGGGTCCCTTTTTCGGCACAATGGTTCGGCCCATACCGTTAAATCTCAATACTCCCGCCTCTATAAGAGGTTTTCCGGCAAAAAAACATGCGTCATTTAATAGATATCGCGATGGAAGATTGTCTAGACCTGCAACAATTACATCGTAATCATTTATTAGATCCATGGCGTTCTCTTTTGTCAGATTAGCGTAATATGTAACTATGTCTACAGTGGGATTCAGTTCTTCTAAAAACTGTCGAGCTGATTCTACTTTAGGCATGCCTATTCTTGAAGTAGAATGAAGAATTTGCCGGTTGAGGTTAGTCAGCTCAACCCGATCGCCGTCAATCAAACCTATGTTTCCCACTCCTATTGATGTTAAGGCAAAAGCTACTGGTGAGCCAAGGCCTCCTACACCTACGATCAAAACCTTGGCATCGGAAAGTTTTTTTGCAAGTAGCTCAATGTGTTTTGAATCTTCACAAACATTAAAATCACCGTTTCCCTCTCTGGAAAAGGTCATAGATAATAAATCATAAAACAAAGGTTTGTTCGGAGTTTTTCCTATTTTTAAACAAATTTTTACAACCTCCGCAGAAACCAAAGCTCCCATGAAACAGTATGATAATACCATCCCTTCGGAAGAAAGACATTTTTGTCGGGCTATTATAAGATCATCTAAATTCATAAAATCAATATCGCAACTTTCTTGTATTCTCGATACATGTAATAAACCTTGCCAAGGGCCTATCGCTGCAGCTATCACTGAAACTTGAGCACTGTCCGCCTCTTGCTGAAGCTGCATTCTTTCAGAGATGAAATCCCTGTCGCCCATAATTATTTTTACTCCATAACCATCAGAGGTTTTAAAAAAAGTCTCGTTGCCCGTTGCCTCGGTATCTTGAGAGGAAGAGTTCACTACGACTACATCGGGGTTTATGTCTTTTAAATTGTTTGCAAGTTTTTCAAGTCCAAAATCGTTTATCAAGTTACATGATATTTTGCCTATCCCGACCGCTGTCAAATAGTAAAGCAAAGGCATAATCTCTTTAATGGATGCCCCACAAACCTCTACCCAAGATTCCAGAAGCTTTTTTTGCCCCTGTCCGCTGATTTCAGGCATTATAATGTGCCTAAAAAACCTTCTGATTTGACTTTCAGGTAATATCATCGCCTTACCCCCATTGTTTAATATTGCATAATTTTTCGACACAATAAGCTACTTTTCCCGGGAAATAAACATAACGACTATCAACTTTTATTTCCTACTATAGAAATAATCTTTCCACAATCCGGACATTTTTTACCTTTTAATTTTACTTGTATCCCATATCCCCCTCTTTTGACAATTAACTTTCCGCAATTGGGACAGTATGTATTGTTTCCAATTTCGTCAATAACATTGCCCGTGTATACATAGTCAAGATATTGAATTGCAATATCTCTTGCTTTTTTTATTTTCTCTACGGGAGTGGGATGGATATCTAGTTTATAATTCGGAAAATACCTGGTAATGTGAAGGGGTATATCCTTTCTCAGAGAAGAAAGCCACTGAGCGAGAGCTTGTATCTCTTCATCACTGTCATTCATACCGGGTATCATAAGGGTGGTTATTTCCATGTGGCATTGAGCTTGGACTTCTTCTACGGTTTCCTTTACCGGAGAAAGCCTGCCTGATATTAATCCTTTATAAAAATCTTCGCGAAACGCTTTTATATCGATATTCATTGCATCAATATAGGGAAGGATTTCCCGTAGGGGTTCTTTCTCTATAAACCCATTAGTAACAAGAACATTTTTCAAACCTTCATAGCGGGCTAATTTGGCACATTCTATTATATATTCGTACCATATGGTAGGCTCATTATAGGTGTAAGCTATACCTATATTGTTTTCCTGCCGTATGGCCCCATCTATCAATTCCTTTGCTGATATTTCGTGAGTCGGAATTTCAGTGTGCTGTGCTATTTGCCAGTTTTGGCAGAATTCACACCTAAAATTGCATCCTATACTTCCGACGGAAAAAATCATACTGCCGGGATAAAAGTGATACAAAGGTTTTTTTTCTATAGGGTCCATTGCCCAAGACGAAACTCTACCATAATTAATAGAGTATAGTTTGCCATCCATATTTTTTCTGACTCTACAGATACCTGTATGACCCGGACTAATCTTACAATGGTGAGGGCATAAATTACATTTAACTGTATGATCACCATTTTTGATGTAATGCATGGCTTCTTTCATGATAAATTGGGCGGCCTAATCTGCCGAAGAAGCCGCCTTTTACCTCCTAACAATCCATCGTCACATCATTTTACAACTTTTTCTTATGACTATGGTTTTTTATTATAGTTACTGAATAATTTTTATTATTATTTATACAGACTTTTTCACAATTATATTATATCTATAAATATAGTATTATTGCAAGGTCAATGAAGTTATTTTGCAATAAAATGGGCACGCAAAAAGGCCACCCGCAGATTCTAGTGGCCTTTGGTTCTAATAAGGAAATAAATTTAATCAATAATGTTAACGTATCTGCCCATTTCCAAGAATCAAGTATTTTACTGTAGTCAATTCTTCCAGACCCATAGGTCCTCTCGCATGAAGTTTTTGGGTGCTTATTCCTATTTCAGCGCCCATGCCGAATTCTCCACCATCGGTAAATCGAGTGGAGGCATTCACATAAACGTCAGCCGCATCCACTCTCGAGAGAAACATATTGGCTCTTTCATTGTCTTTTGTTACAATGGCTTCTGAGTGGGATGTGCCAAATTTATTAATATGCTCAATAGCTTCATCAATATTTTTCACTATTTTAACACCCAGAATCATGTCCAGGTATTCCGCAGACCAGTCTTCTCCTCTTATCGGTACAACCTTAGGGTAGACTTGCTGCGTTTTTTGGCAACCCCTGATTTCTACTCCCATGCCCTGTAGTTCCTTCAATGCATCCGGCAAAAACGCCGAAGCCGTTTTTTCGTGTACCAACAGTTTCTCAACTGCATTACACACCGAGGGCCTACTGGTCTTGGCATTTATTAGAATATTTTTTGCCATATCAAGGTCGGCAAATTCATCTATATATATATGGCAATTACCTTCTCCGGTCTCTATCACAGATATTTGAGAATTTTTTGCCACATTTTCAATTAAGGCCGCGCCGCCTCGTGGGATTAAGACATCAATATAATCCCTCATCTTAAAGAGCTCTTGAATCCTCTCTCGACTGGTATCTTCTATTAGTTGAATACATGATGTGGGGAGGTTTGCCCTCTTAAGCCCTTTGCAAAGTGCCTTAACAATTGCCTTGTTTGAGTTAATTGCCTCTGAACCACCTCTGAGAATAACACTGTTTCCTGTTTTTATACAAAGGCCCGCCGCATCAGAGGTTACGTTGGGTCTTGATTCATATATTATCCCAATAACTCCTAGAGGCACTTTTTGTTTTAATAAAGTAAGACCATTAGGGCGTTTAATTACAGCCCCTTTTCCTACAGGATCGGGTAGGTCCAAAAGATCTGAAAGCCCCTTTATCATTCCGTCAACTCTTGTGTCATTCAACATAAGCCGTTCTATCAATGCTTCTTTTAAACCCTTTTTACGGGCTTCCTCAATATCCTTTTTATTAGCTTCAATGATCTCAACTTTCATTTCTTCAAGGGCTTTTGCCATCATGCCAAGGGCGTTATTTTTAGCAGCTGTTGAAAGACCGGCTATTTTATATGATGTTTCCCTAGCCTTCCTCGCTATATCCAAAATCATACCCAACCTTAATCACTCCATTATATCACGTTTTTTTTTGATATGGATATTTGCCTTTTTGGTTCAAAAAACGTTCCACATCTCTCTCCATCCAATATTTTATAAATATTCGTCGGGTTTTCTCCATCCGTGATGGCCATGGCAATTCCCGCCTCAGTAGCAATTTTGGCTGCTTTTATTTTGCTGTGCATACCACCTGTTCCAAAAGCCGAATACGTCCCTTCAGCTATAGCCTCAATCTCTGGTGTTATTTCTTTTACATAAGATATCTTTTCTGCACCCGGTTCGTGTGGCGGCAGTGTATATAGGCCATCTACATCTGAAAGAAGAACCAAAAGATCCGCACCTATAAGCTTTGCCACTACAGCTGCCAAGGTATCATTGTCTCCGAATACAATTTCCTCCACAGCTACTGTATCATTTTCGTTTACTATAGGAACTACATCAAACTCAAAAAGTGTAGTCATAGTATTTAGCGCATTCTGGCGCCGAACGCCTTTTTCTAAATCATCTCTGGTAAGCAATATCTGGGCCACGTTGATACCGTATTCCAAGAAAAGCTTTTCATAGAACTGCATCAAAATTCCTTGGCCAACTGCAGCTAATGCCTGTTTTATCTTAATATCACTTTTTCCTTTTATCCCAAGTCTTCCGGCACCTGTTCCCACAGCCCCCGATGATACCAAAACAACATTCTTGCTGCTGTTTTTAATATTTGAAATTACTCTCACCAATTTTTCCATTCCGGCTATGTTTAGTTTGCCGGTTTCATGAACGAGTGTTGTGGTTCCCACTTTTACAACAATGGTATTGTATATGTCTGATTTCAAAGCTTTCACCCCAAGTTTGGTTTAAATTATTTTATATTTATGCGTTTATATTGTATAATTATAACATATGTATACAATATATCAATACCTCTTTTTTTGCTATCTGAAAATATAATTCTGAATGTGATATCTATTATAGCATATTTTTTCAGACTGAGTAAGTTCTTCATTCCAAACTATTGCTTGTTACTAGGTTTGGTAAAATATTATAAAATAATTGTATATTCAGAAGGTATTTGTCATTCTATGTAGAAGTTTTTATTAAAAGAATAGTTTCACAACTTGTCAATCTTTAGGGCTAAGGAGGAGGCCACTGATGTGAAAAAGCCTGTCTCAATGATTGTACGAACAAAAAAACTTATGGATATCAATGATTGCCAAGAGGGGCAAGTAGTAGCTGAAGATATTGTCACATCTCAAGGTATGTTGCTTCTACCCAAAAGCACCGTGCTTAACACATACATTCTAAACCGGTTGCAAAATCATCAAGTTTACCAATTATATGTGTATACTACAGACGACAAAAAAGAATATGAGATAACCATCAAGGAATTAATGGCAGCATATGACGAATCTTTGAATTCAACAAAAACAATACTACATCACCTTGTCGACGGCAAGAAAATAGATTATCAAGAAATTGAACAAACCTCTGATAAAATATTTGCTAAAAGCAAAAGCCCTTTTGAAATATTAAAGTGTATCGATGAACTAAAAAAGGTCGATGAATATACATATACTCACAGTTTTAACGTTGCTATTTATGGCATGTTGATTGCCAAATGGCTACAGCTTCCCCCTGAACAGGTCCAGCATGTAATAACTGCTGGTATGCTTCACGATTTAGGCAAGGCCAGAATACCGAAAAATATATTAAATAAAAAAGGTAAGTTACTCCCCGAAGAGTTTGATTGCATGAAAAAACATACAATAATGGGATATGACATGTCGAAAAATATCCCAGGATTAAGGCATGATGTTCGGCAGGTTATTTTAATGCATCATGAACGGGAAGATGGAAACGGTTATCCTTTTGGAATAAGAGGTAATAAAATACATCTTTACACAAAAATCATTTCTATAGCTGATGTATATGATGCAATGACTTCAGATAGAGTTTACAAAAGAAAGACTACACCATTTAACACCTTCAGAGAGTTTCAAAGAATCGGTATAGGACATTTTGACACTAAAATAATGATAACCTTTCTGTCCAATATAGCTAATTATTATATTGGGTCTAAAGTAGTAATGAATACTGGCCAAATTGGAGAAGTTGTATATTTGCCACCTCACAACACGTCTATGCCGGTAGTTCGTATAGACGACAGCTACATTGATTTAGAAATAGATAAAAGTTATCGCATCGTGAAAATGCATAATAACCCATGAAATAATACTGCAATGATTCTGCAATCCTTTCTTTATCAGTAAGAGGGCTATTAGATTAAGTCTATATAATTGTGTAAAAAGGAATTGAGCCACAAACTCATTCCCCTCGGTTA
>MTKW01018191.1_pt1 | contig 14429 bp, 10 predicted proteins | sample 1042761 | NCBI WGS metagenome assembly MTKW01 (sample SAMN06205366, study PRJNA360243) | anaerobic digester metagenome | biome: Wastewater treatment plant; feature: Anaerobic digester sludge; material: sludge; isolation source: anaerobic digester fed with sludge from wastewater treatment plant ... | reverse complement strand
GGATAAAAGGTGATATAATAGCAGTTTTATGTTTAATAATCAAGCTAACCAATATGACAAGAAAAGAAAAAATATAAACTTTGATAGCCCGGCCCGGTCTTAAATCCAGCAGATTAAAAAAGTTAGTGGAAAGTGCTATGATTAGCGTATTTATAACAGTTTCTAAAGGATTTGAAGTAAGGGAAGAACTAATAATAAAGGCAATCAAGAGACCGATAATAGCCTTCAAAGCCCCCGTGGTAAGCCGACCCTTGAGCAGGCTTTTAAAATGTCCCTTGAGCCCCAGTACATTCCGGGCTCCCAGCATGTCGTCAATAAAACCAATTAAACATGCTGCTGTAATGACAAATTGAATTAACAGTGTGTCTAATGAATAGTTCTTAGCCGATAATATGTATAAGATATACCACAATAAAGTGTATATGGGAAACATTATACCGATTCCCTGGGGTATCACCTCACTTCTATAATTTTTTGCGAGTTTACCACCTCGCTCAAATATATCAATAAAAGCAGGAGTAAAAGCATAACTTACAAGGGCTGCAGCAATAAAGATTATCGATAAAAACCCCGTTGACAATAGTTTTTCCTCCAAAACATATAATAGATTTCGGCATAATACCATGATGTTACCATATAACATTCCCTGAGAATGAAGATTCTTGAGGTAAAAGCAATAAAGTTATTTTTAAATAATGCTCGTCAGGTAATACAGAGGGCGAATATTAATTTTTTGTTAACAGGTTTTTGCTAAGATTTTGCTAAAGCCGTTAAAAAGCTTTTTGTGGAGTAACAAAAGAAGTGGTTTTTTAAAGATCCAGCTATTTATCTTGTTATATTAATAATTACAGAGCGAGATTGAGCTTAAATATTTAGGCTTTTGCAGAATCGAGGTTTAGAACAATCAAAAGAAACCTGAGCGAATGGTATTACCTGACGATTGCCATAGTTACTTTATATACCATAATCAATTATTTTTGAAATCAACACCTTAAATATATGCCAGAACTGTTTTCCCCTATGTAAAAAACCTTTCAGATCTCTGCCGGTTACGTCATGATACATATCTACATCCACTTCTTTGACTGTAAAGCCTTTTTTAAGTATGTCAATCAATATCCCCACTTCTATTCCGAAGCCTTCCGGGATTGTACCGATTGCATCCAGCACCTCTTTCTTAAAGGCCCTTTGTCCCGACAAGGCACCTGTTACCTCCTTACCGGTGAAGAATTTCACCCCGTAAAAAGCAAGAGATTTGACAAAACCAAAGCCTTTTTTTTTGCTAGGTGGTTTAAACCGGGCAATTACCACATCGGCTTCATCCTTTAAAATTGGTGAAACCAGTTTATAAACCTCACCGGAGCTTTCACGCAGGTCTGCATCCAGGAAAACAATAATATCTCCGTCCACGTTCTTTAAGCCTTCCCGAAGTGCATTGCCCTTTCCTTTGTTTTCCTTTAATTCGAGCACCCTTGCCCCGACCTTTGAGGCCTTGGTACAGGTTTGGTCACCGGAACCGTCATCAATTACTAAGAGGTCCAAATCTATTTGATTTTCTCTACAATAGGTGTTTTGAAAATCCTCAAGGCCTTTTAGGGTTTGCTCTATATTTTTCTCTTCATTAAAAGCCGGTATCAAGACTGTCACTTTCACCTACTTTTTTCCTCCTCATTCACAAAGGGCATCAGGGAGTTAGCACTTTTCTTTACACCATAATGGCCCTCTTTCCCGGTCATAACTAAAACTAAAGAAGTTTGACCTATGATAGTGTCTACATTATCAACGGTGGATAGTTTTTCTTTTTTATAGAGTTCTATATAAGAATTTTCAACAGTTGTGGTTTCTACACCTATCAAGGGTAAAGACAATTTTTTCACTTCTTTTATCAAGGGTATATCAATTACTTCATGTTTATTATTTTTATCACGACTACCACCGGCTATTACAATATAATCGGCGGGTTTTTGTAAATCACCGTTCACATATATGATACCCTTTTCAATCAAGAAGGCAATGTCGTCGGCACTATATTTACCTCCAGTAGTTTCGGCGATTTTTTTAAGAACAACTGGAATGACATTTTCATCAATGCCAAAATGCTCCATCAGTTGGTTTTGCTCCTCATCACTTATATAAAGGAGTCTTTCACTGATGAGAGTTACTGAAGTGACATCTGCACCGGCTATCTTCAGAGATTGTCTCATACTGGTATACGTGTAGTCATCAGTGGTTTCTACAATTACTATATGCAAGTCGGTTAACTTATTCTTTATATAATCAGGGAATACATTTTTAATGTAATTTTCATTTAACTCATTGGCACTTGAAAGTTGTTTTATCTGGTTTTGTAAGTCCAGATTAAGGCGATTGAGTTCATCAAATTTATTTTCCATTTTTTGAACCGTTATTTCCTGCTGTTCAAAAATAATATCCTGAGAATCCACTTGAATACCAATCAGAATTCCTATGCCCAGTGCCAAAAAAATAGAGATTACAGTGATGACTAAGTATTTTATATTTATAAACATTTTCTTTGCTCCTTTAACACTGAACTAACCCTTCCTAAGTCCCCGCCTCTAAAGGCGGCGGGTACCAAAGGGCGGTTAAGCTCAGTATGGTCTCGACTAACATTTAGAGGGGGCTAACTCCCCTCTAAATGAAGTCTCGTTCAAGGTAAAAGCATTTTTAAGCGAAGTTCCAGCAGTTTTATTGCATGTTTTATGGGAGGAGACATGGTTGAGATTACTATAATGGGTACCATGGCAGCGGCGAACAGGCCTATCATGTATGAAGGTTTTAATTTCTGATTATAGAGTTTACTTACACCTTTGGCATCTACTAGGATAGAACCGATCTTGAGCCTTACCAAAAAGGTGCTGGCCATTCCTTTCCGGCCTTTTTCTAAAAAATCGATCATGCTGGAGTGAGTACCTACGGCTACTATCAGATCTGCTCGCTTTTCATAAGCTAAAAGCATAGCTATATCCTCACTGGTACCCGGAGATATGAAAGTTTTAGCATCAAGACCTAATTCTTTCACTCTTGTAAGACCGGGTGCCCTGCCGTCGGGGTAAGCATGGACGACGATATCCTTACAGACTTCCAAAGCTTCATCGGTTACACTGTCCATATCACCAATAATAATATCCGGTGTATAACCATACTCCAGGAGAGCATCCGCTCCACCATCAACACCCACCAATACGGGTTTAACCTCATCTATATATGTCTTTATGGCAGCCAAATCCTCTTTATAGTTATTGCCTCGCACAACGATTAAAACATGTTTGTTCTTAATAACAGTATTAATTTCGGGTATTTCAACTCCGCCCATTATCAGGTATTTTTCTTTTTTGGCGTAAGCTAAAGTGTTATTAATAAACATATTTAAAGAGTTTTCCATATTTATTCTGGCCGATTCCATTTCGGCGTTTACTTTGTCTAATGTAAGAAATTCTCCTCTGGCTACAAATTCATTATTATTGTAGATTTCGCCATTGTCTGTAATCGTAATGCTCGAACCTTCTTCAAGGGACATTATTTGATTTCCTACATTGTCCACAATTGGAATGTTTGCATCCAAAAGGACGGCCGGTCCCGGATTTGGGTAGCGACCTGTTATTGATTTGGCTGCATTTATTACTGCTTTGACTTTGCGAGAAGATAGACCTAAAGCCCCTACTTCATCTATATCTTCATGGTGTATTATGGCAATATCGCCGGGAATTAATCGTTTAACAAGGTTTTTGGTTTTATTATCGATTTTTGCAGTGCCTGTAATAGACATTTGCCACCCCTCTGAACCAATAGATATTTGTTATCCATCATATACAATTTAACACAAAAATGATGTCCTCTCAACATAGCAATTGAACATGTGCATTCTCCTGTATTTTTTGTGCGCTATCAATTATTATACAGGATGTGCATGCTTTGGGCTATCCGCTATGCAAGGTAGCCTTTTTCATATATTGTGTTGCATACTATAATTTTACTCTAACAGAGCTGGTATTTCATTGCAACAATTTATTTAGATTGGTATAATAACCATATGTGATTTATACTGCTGCTTGTCAGTTATTACATAAATGGTGGGTTACATATGAAAAAAATAATTGTTTTAGTGTTCATAATCGCAATAATCATCCTTAGTATACCCGATTATGCATATTCAGCTCCGGTTTCGCAAAAAAAGGTAATAATGTTTATCCTTGACAATGTAAATTATGATGATTTGATAAGTTACGGCCAAAACCATATTAAATATCTATTGAAAAACGGGGCATTAGGTCTTATGAATACAAACTCAGGTGGTTCCTATACTGATACTAATGCATATGCCACTATCGGTGCAGGTGCTTATGCTGTTGGTTCGGGCTTCGGAAGTTATGCAGGTGGATATGAGGATCTGTTTTATCAAGAACCAATAAATGAGGTCTATAGAAGAAATACCGGAAAAGAGATGAAAGAAGAGAATGTAGCAAATATTGATATTTTAGGACTCTCAAGGCAAAACGAAAGATTGAACCGGCCTGTTAGAATAGGCCTTTTAGGGTTCCTTCTTAACGAACATGGGTATAAGACTGCTCTAATAGGCAATGAGGCAACTGCGCTTGATGACATCAGCATAAATGCCTCATTAATTTCTATGAACAGTGAAGGGGTAACTGATTTTGGAAAAGTGAATAAAGATCTTCTAATTAGAGATTTCATGAGTCCTTTCGGAATCAAAACAAATTATGATGCTCTATATAAAGAGTATGAAAAGGTAAAGGATAAGGCAGACTTTATCGTTATACAGACTGGCGATACTTATAGGTTGAATAAATATATGAATATTTCCGATGAAAGACATAAAGAAAGTAAGACTAATACATTCAAAGAGATTGACGAGTTCTTAGGGAGAATTATTAAAAATAGCAATAAAGATACGCTCTTTATGCTGGTGTTTCCTTTCCCGTCCGGTGAAGACATTTCAAGACTCAAGAGACTGACGCCTATAATAATTTTCAACGAGTCATTTTCCAAGGGAATCTTGACTTCTGCTACCACAAAAAGAGATGGGATTATTACAAATACCGATTTAGCCGCTCATGTACTGGCATATTTTCGGATTCCCAAAAACTCCTTGATGACAGGCCATAAAATGACATCAAAGAATAAAAATGAACCATTGGAATACCTTCTAAAGTTAAATGACATATCGGTTTTTAATTATAAAACCAGAGCCGTTGTGGTGAAGACATATATAGGTTTTATCATTACTGTTCTTTTGCTGTCTTTTGTATTCATGATGTATTTTAAAACATATTTACACTATATAAAGCCTTTACTGATAGCTATTCTGATTACACCTACGGTTCTGCTTTTTTTACCTTTATTCAACCCCTGGAATTGTGTAAGACTGGCCATTAGCTTAATTATGACTGTGCTGATACTAAGTGTTGCTATTTTTTACCTATTCAGAGATAATTTACAAATACTCATAGTGTCATGTCTTTTTTCCACAGGCATTATTTTAGTGGATACTTTTTTCAAAAACCCCTTAATGAAGGTTTCAATCTTAGGTTATGATCCAATTGCAGGAGCCAGATTCTACGGGATCGGCAACGAGTATATGGGATTTCTGCTGGGAACAACTATAATAGGCACTGCTGCTCTGATAGATAAATATCGGTATAAGAAGATTGTAAAAACATTAAGCGCAGCTATCTATGGAGTTGTGCTTTTAACCTTGATGGCCCCTACTCTCGGAACAAATGTAGGGGGGTCAATAGCTGCTTTTGTCGGATTTGGTACAGCAATCATGTTACACTTAAAAGGCAGTATAACTAGAAAAGACCTGATTCTTCTAACATGTTTGCTAGTGATAGCTTTGTTGTCACTCTTTATATACGATGGAATGAGACCACCAGAAACACAATCCCATATAGGTCAAACCAGCTCTCTTGTGAAGCAAAACAGCCTACTTGCTCTCTTTCAAATATTTGGAAGAAAGCTCTCCATGAATTATAAGCTTGTAAAATACTCTACATGGACCTGGGCATTGTTTGCTACCATAGTTACACTGGGCATACTATTCAGGTGGCCTGTGGGCATCTTGAAAGAAATATTCCGCAAACATAATTACCTTTACAGTGGATTCATATCCGGTATAATTGGGACTATGGCAGCCTTTGCTTTTAATGATTCAGGCGTGGTGGCTGCGGCCATGTTCATGATACCGGTTACAATTCCGCTTATAATGATGTGTATTGATGAAGAGTATAAACATGTACATTGAATTAAGTTCAATTCCTCGATATAATGCTGGTAGAAAGCTATTATATTGAAAGATTAATAAGGTTGTCATGTAATACTAGAGAGCAAATTATTATTTCTATGCAATGGTTCTTTAAGAGGTTACAAGAAAAACTGCAAAAAGCAACTAACGCAGTTTTGCTAGCCAAACTTAGGTTGCCTTCAACGACCGCTACAAGTCTTATGAAAGAAACGGGTGACCTTTACCCTGCACCCTTTATCGAGCTTTCGTAGGAATTGGGTGTAAGAACCATAAAAAAATCTGTATGAACGGCATTAACATGACAAACAATGCCATGTGCATGATTTACTGGAGGTATAAAATGAGCAAAGACATAGTTAAACCATCAACATTGCCGGGTTTTTTGGAACTATTACCACAAGACCAAATACTATTTAATAAAATCAAAGATACTATACGCAATACTTATGAAAAACACGGATTCATCCCTATTGACACTCCGTTGATTGAAAAATCCGAGGTATTGCTGGCCAAAGGTGGAGGGGAAACGGAAAAACAGATATATCGTTTTACTAAAGGTTATACGGATATGTCCCTCAGGTTCGACCTTACGGTACCTTTGGCAAGGTTCGTAGCACAGCATTTTTCTGATCTTACATTACCCTTTCGCCGCTATCATATAGGTAAGGTTTACAGAGGGGAAAAAAGTCAGCGGGGAAGATTTCGCGAGTTTTATCAATGTGATGTGGATATTATTGGAAATGGGAAATTAAGCGTTATTTATGATGCAGAAATATTGAGCATAATATATTCCACTTTTAAAAACCTGGGCTTTGAGGATTTTACAATAAGAATAAATAACAGGAAGATATTAAACGGCTTTTTTGGTTCTTTGAATATAAAAAACACGGTGGATGTCTTGAGAACCATTGATAAGTTGGAGAAAATCGGTGAAAAAGGTGTAACCGCTGAGCTGACCGACCTTGGGTTGTCAAAGGATGCTACTTGCAAGATTTTAAGCTTTATAAAAATCCAAGGAAGTGATGAAGAAAAACTTGAAGCACTTAAATCTCTCGATCTTAAAACCGAAATCTTTCAAGAAGGCATTGAGGAACTTGCAACCGTAATTGATTATATAAGGAGTTTCGGTGTGCCGAAGAAAAACTATATCTTGGACTTAACCATTGCCCGGGGTCTGGATTACTATACAGGGACTGTATGTGAGACTTTCCTTGATGATTATCCTGAAATCGGCAGTGTATGCTCCGGGGGAAGGTATGAAAATCTTGCGGAATATTATACTACTCAGAAACTACCCGGTGTAGGTATATCCATTGGTTTGACTCGTCTATTTTACCAACTAAAAGAAGCGGGCTTACTTAGAAATCATGCACCTTGCACATTGACAAAAGTGTTAGTTGTGCCGATGGATGACACTTGTAATGAGTATTCCATAAAGGTGGCAAATGCATTAAGAGAAAGCGGGATTATTTCCGAAGTTTATTTTGAAGATGTCAAGATAGGCAAAAAACTTAACTATGCAAATAAGCTCAACATACCATATACAGTATTAATAGGGGAAGAAGAAATCAAAAGCCACGTGGTTTCTCTAAAGGATATGAAGACAGGCTCTCAAGAGCTTGTTACTATAGATGATGCCATCAAAGCTGTAAAGTAAGATTAGTTCTAATGTGGAAACTCTTCTGAGGTGAAGATGACGGCAACTGATCCATTTTAGCAAGACCGTTATTATTCAAAAAGATAGCGGTCAAAGACCGCCCTTACACGGTCTCTGACCGCTCCGAACAATAACAGCTCTTGCTTTAGGGAGAGGTACCGTCATCTTTTTCAAACCTGATTAACCTTCAAACTGAGCGGCATATAGACGGTGATATGCTCCCTTTCTTTCAAGCAATTCCTGATGTGTTCCTTGTTCAATTATTCCTTCTTCGGTTAAAACAAAGATCCGCCCGGCATGCCTTATAGTAGCCAATCTATGTGCTATTATCAACGTGGTGCGATTCTGGGAAAGGGCAAACAAGGACTCTTGTATAATTTTTTCAGTTTCGTTATCCAGGGCTGAAGTCGCCTCATCCAATATAAGGATGGGCGGGTTTTTCAGAAAAATCCTGGCAATGGACAATCTCTGTTTTTGACCACCAGATAACTTTACGCCTCGTTCACCTATATAGGTATCATAGCCGTCCTCCAATTCCATGATAAAATCATGGGCATTAGCTTTTTTTGCGGCTTCTATTATTTCTTCATCGGTGGCATCAAGTCTGCCATATGCTATGTTATACCGAACAGTTCCGGCAAATAAGAACACATTTTGCTGAACTATACCTATATTTTGTCGTAGAGACTTCAGTGTAACACTTCTAGTGTCAATTCCATCAATCCTTATAATGCCATCATCAACCTCATAAAATCGAGGAATCAGACTTACAAGGGTTGTCTTTCCGGCTCCGGAAGGTCCTACAAAAGCTATGGTTTCTCCTGGTTCAATCTTAAAGCTGACATTTGAAAAAACTTGACTTTTATTGTCATAACTGAATGTTACATTATCAAAAGTAATACTACCCTTAACTTGATTTAGGTCAGCAGCTCCGGGATTGTCAACTATGTCAGGCTGAGTTTCCATAATTTCTATAAAACGGCCAAATCCTGCCATCCCTTTTTGGAAAGATTCAAGAAGGTTCATCATTCGACGTAAAGGCTGTAAAAACATTGAAACATATAACAGGAAACCAACTAGAACGCCAATAGTCATTTTTCCTCTATAGCACAACCATCCACCGGCAATGAGGACCAATAAATTTATGAGATTTGCCATTAAATCAATGCCGGAAAAAAACTCTGCCATAATCTTAAAAGCCTTCTGTGTCGCTAACCTGAACTCTTTATTGCCATGCTCAAACTTTATATGTTCATGCTCCTCGTTAGCGAAAGCCTTAACCTCTCGTATACCTGAGATGCTATCCTCTACTTGTGCGTTTATATCAGCAATTTTCACTCGTGTATTTTTAAAGGCTGACCTCATTTCACGGTTTTTCATGAAGGCAAACCATACCATAAAAGGCATGATGGCGAAAATTAAGACTGTAAGCTGCCAATTAGTTTGAAGTAGTATAAAAAATGTTCCAAGTAATGTAATGGCAGAAATAAAGAAATCCTCAGGGCCATGATGGGCTAGCTCGGATATATCATTTAGATCGTTCACAATACGGGACATGATGTGACCGGTTTTAGTGTTATCAAAATAAGCAAATGAAAGTTTCTGAACATGACCAAAAATATCCTGGCGCATGTCATATTCGATTTTGGTTCCTAGGACGTGACCATAGTAGTGAACCACATACCCCAATATGTATTTTATCATATAAAGGACAAAGAGAAATATACCGATTCTAAAAACAAGTTGAATATCGTTTTTGGGAAGGACCTTATCTATCACGATATTTACCGCTTTTGGGAAGACTAAGTCCAACAATGCCACTAAAAAGGCGCTTGTAAAGTCTAATAAAAACAAAGGCATGTGTGGCTTATAATATTTTATAAAATTTTTAATCATGATTTCACCTCTAATTACAAAATAAAAACACAAAAAACCGAAGATAAAATTTTAACAACAACATCAAAATTACCATACCATAGTATACCATAATATTTTCTAGAGTTATATCCGTCTCTGAATGTATATTGCTTTACTTGAATTTGCTCAAATAGTATAATTGTGTAAGTAAAGTTGCATACATTCTTTAATATAAAGGAGGAGACCTTTGAATATATTGATAAAAAACGCTAAAGTTTTGTCTTTTGAAGATGGCAAGGCAGTGGTAAAGAAAGCGGATATTACCGTTGAAAATGGGAATATATCCCAAATTGGAAAGATAAAAACTGATTTTGAGGCTCAAAAAGTTATTAACGCTGAAGATATGTTGGCTATGCCTGGGCTTATTAACGCCCACACCCATCTATCGATGAATCTTTTCAGAAACTATGCCGATGATATGCCACTATGGGATTGGCTTACAAAAAAGATATGGCCCCTGGAAGAAAGGCTAACCGCCGAGATAGTTTATCGGGGTTCCATACTGGGGATTGCTGAGCTGATAAAAAGCGGTGTTACGGGTTTTTTGGACATGTATTTTTTTGCAGAAGAGACCATAAAAGCTGCTTTAGAAACTGGGGTCAGGGCTTATATAGCTAGAGGATTGACTGATGAAGAGGAAGGGAAAGAAATACGACTAAAGGAAACCCGGGAGCTTTACCGAAAATATCATGAAAAAAGCGGCAGAATCAAGATTTTCACAGGTCCCCATGCTCCTTATACCTGCAGTCCCCAATATCTAGAAAAAGTAATAGACCTTTCGAAAGAACTTAATATAGGCATTCACATACATCTTTCGGAAACCCGAAAAGAGTTGGATGAAAGCATCCAAAAATGGGGGAAAACTCCTATTAAGCATGTTTATCATTTGGGACTTTTTGAAAGACCCACTATAGCTGCCCATTGTGTTCATGTTGACAATGAGGACATTGAGATCCTTGCAGAATGTGGAGTAAATGTGGTTTACAATCCCACAAGCAATTTAAAACTTGCCAGCGGGTTTGCGCCCATTGAAAAGATGCTAAAAGCCGGTGTAAATGTAGCATTAGGCACTGATGGGGCATCGTCCAACAACAACCTCAATATGTTTGAAGAAATGCACCTGGCATCTATTGTAAATAAGTGCGTAAATCATGATGCCGTATCGATCCCGGCGGAAACTACAATAAAAATGGCTTCTATAAATGGTGCTAAAGCTCTTGGCGTCGAAAAAGATTTAGGAAGCCTTGAAGTTGGCAAAAAGGCTGATATAATCTTTATTGATTTAAAAAAACCTCATCTATGTCCACTTAATAATCCCCTTTCAGCAATCTGCTATTCGGCTCAAGGCTCTGATGTCCATACTGTTATGGCAGACGGAAAAATACTAATGGAAAACTATGAGCTAAAGACCATTGATATAGAAAAAGCCATGTACGAAGCTGAGGAATCTGCTCGTAAACTAATTGGGGCTTAAAGAAAAAGTCAGGAGGGTCATAATGGAAAAAGCTATAATAGGCGGTACCGGCGTATATGAAATCGGTAAATCCTCTCAGCAAGAAATCAAAACCGAATATGGTAGGGTTATTGTAGATATTGCAAAGATAAACGGTGAGGAAATTGCTTTTTTAGCAAGGCACGGCAAAGGACACTCAGTCCCGCCTCATTTAATAAATTACAGAGCTAACATGAGAGCCTTAAGGGACTTGGGTATAAAATACATATATGCTACTTGTGCTGTAGGATCCTGTAATGAAAGCTTTGTTCCTAGTGATGTGGTGGTGTTAAAAGACTTTATAGATTTTACCAAGGTCCGTCCCCTTACTTTTTATGAGGGCAGTAAAAATGGCGTGGCCCATGTGACTATGGATGCTCCTTATTGTCCAAATTTACGGGAAACATTTTTTAAATGTGCACAAAAGACAGGTCTTCAAATAAAAGGTCATGCCGTATATGTAAGTACGGAAGGCCCTCGGTTTGAAACTGCTCATGAAATTAAGATGTACAAAATGTTAGGGGGAGATGTAGTTGGTATGACTAATGTACCTGAAGTGGTGCTAGCCAAGGAACTGGGTATGTGCTATCAGGCGGTAGGGATAATTACCAACTGGTGCACAGGTATCAAGGGCGATGTCATAGATCACGATATCAAGGGGATAATGGAAAAAAACAAGGCACTTGTTACTGAAACCTTTATCCTTGCCTTGAACAGTGAAAAACTTTCTCAATATGCATGCAAATGTAAAGCTTCTTTATTAAAACTGTGATTAGTGTAGAAACCCTTCTTAGGTGAAGATGACGGAAAACGATCCCTTTTAAGCAAGATCTAATAGCGGGCGGTCCTACACGCTGCCCCTACAAGGGAAAACGTAGCAGGGTCAGCGTGTAGGACGCATGATGACGGGCACTCGGTAGGACGCCGAATTGCCGCAAGCCCCTGAGTAGTGTAGGACCAAGTTAAAAGCAACAGGTCTTGTTTTAGGGAGTGGTGTCGTCATCTTTACCGGAGCAACTTTATACACTAAAGCCAAATTTATAACTGGAGGAATAATGTTGAGAAAAGACTACGGTTTTGATACCCTTTCAATTCATGGAGGGACCGAGGAAAATAACCCCAAAAATGCTTTAAACCCCCCGATATTTATGACATCTACTTATATATTTGATGATGTAAAAGATGCCCAAGACATTATGAACTTTGAAAAACAGGGATATATTTATACAAGGGGCAATAATCCCACATTACAGCTCTTTGAGAAAAGAATGGCCGCTTTGGAAGAAGGAGAGGAGGCTGTCGCTTTCGCGTCCGGAATGGCTGCAATATCGTCGGTTTTATTTTCATTTCTATCACCGGGGGACAACTTGATAGTCCATAAAACCCTCTATGGCTCAAGCTTTACTGTGACACATAAACTCCTCCCCCAATATCATATAAACTGTAAAAGCGTGGATTTTACCCAACCTGAGACTGTAGAAGCAGCTATAGATAAAAATACGAAGGTCCTGTATTTTGAAACACCCTCAAATCCAAACCTAGCAATAATTGATATGGAGCGGATAGTGAAAATAGCAATGGCATATGATGTCAAAATTATTGTTGACAATACCTTTGCTACCCCTTATTTTCAAAAGCCCCTTTCTTTCGACGTAGATGTTGTAGTCCATAGTGCAACGAAGTATATATGCGGTCATGGTGATGCCCTGGGAGGTGTTGCGGTATCAAAGGATACGGAGTATATACAAAAGCTGAAGTTTGACTATATGTGTGAATTCGGGGGAGTGATGAGTCCCTTTAACGCATGGCTAATGTTAAGGGGATTAAAAACGCTGGGTCCTAGGATGCGGCAGCATGAAGCTAATGCCATGTGTATTGCGAAATTTTTAGAAAGTCATCCAAAAATCGAAGTTGTTATGTATCCGGGGCTTGCAAGCTTTACAGGTCATGAACTAGCAAGAAGGCAAATGGACGGTTTCGGAGCAATAATAAGCTTTGAGGTAAAAGGTGGTATAGAAGCGGCGAAAAAGTTAGTAAACAGTGTTCAGCTAGCCAAGCTTGCTGTGAGTTTGGGCGATTGTGAAACCCTGATAGAACTCCCGGCAGCCATGACCCATGCCGGGTATCCGAAAGAGAAGCTGCATGAGTTTGGTCTTACAGAGAGTATGGTCAGACTTTCGGTGGGGATAGAGAATGCGAAAGATATTATCGAAGATTTGGATAAAGCCTTGAATGCTTCAGGTGCTTAGAAAAATATTTAATGCCGACTCTGACTGGAGGGATATAGTTTTATGAGGAACAAACGATACGAAAGAGCATATTTCCCTGCTTTTTTAAAAAGCAGGGAAAAACTAAAACAGTTAAAACCTCAATATATAGCTGCATCAGCCCTTTGTGAATATGATCATTCCAAAAAGTATTTTTACATAAAAAGCTTTAACTATAGCTTTAAGATATCATATCCGGAGGGCGAAATTTCTTTTTATGGTTCCCAAAAAAAACCGCCGACAGGATGGGGCCTGATATTGCTCAATTATCTTTCAGGGGCAAAAGATATACCTCTTGTTGGAAAATGGGTCAGCTACAGAGAACTGCCTCAGGGAAACGTTTTTTACCCGTCGATTAAAACCAATGTTTTAGATGTCTTAAGCAAACATTATGCCTTTTGTGATAAAAAATTACTTAATGAAAGATTGGTGCAACTGGGATTCAACTTAGAAAAGGGCCTAGCCGATACTGCTGCAGAGGGTTTTTTTACTCCCAGAATACCAATAAAAGTACAGTTTTGGGAAGGCGAAAGCTGTATACCGCCATCAAGCCAGATCCTTTTTGACTCCAGTATATCCTGCCACATGCATATAGAAGACATTGCTGCACTATGTGGTGTGGTCAAAGATTTAGTAATCGATACCGGAACTTCGCTTTTATAATTAACGAGGAAAGTGCATAGGGTTAAGCAGAACAGTCAAGATCACTCCTTAGAGGTTTTTTTAAATATCTATATTTTGTCCTTGTAGGCTGCGGCCATAGGCCACACCAAACTTAGAATGACATAATTTTAAAAAGGAGAAGAGCAGAGT
>MTKW01029963.1_pt1 | contig 14447 bp, 18 predicted proteins | sample 1042761 | NCBI WGS metagenome assembly MTKW01 (sample SAMN06205366, study PRJNA360243) | anaerobic digester metagenome | biome: Wastewater treatment plant; feature: Anaerobic digester sludge; material: sludge; isolation source: anaerobic digester fed with sludge from wastewater treatment plant ... | reverse complement strand
GGGCTACCCTCACCGCGCGTGATGATGTCTGGCAACCGCCGCCACCACTCAGCAGGCGCGTCGCCTCTGTCCAGCGGCCCACCGCGCGTTGGTTCATCAATCCCCAACGCCCGCCTGACTTTGTCGCTAATATCGCCTGCGATGATGGTGTTAGCTCCCTCAAATTTAGCGCGGAAGTCGTCAGCCGCAGTTTTATTCGCCCGTTCCATCGCCTTAGCAATGGTCACGTCCAGGTCAAGCTTAGCCAAAGCCGCCCGCGCTTGCGCCTGCGGGGTAAACTGCTCCGCAACGGAATAATCGCCATAACCTGGCCGCTTGACTTTCTCGACAAAACGGTCAAGCCGTTCATAGGAGGCCGCAATCTGTAAGCCAACAGCCGACCATTCATCTGCCAATCGCCTTGTGGCCCAACCCGCGTCCTGCAACCTCTTGTCAATTTCGGCGGCCCGCATGGCCGTGTAACCGTATTCATCACCCAGCCGTTTGGCCTGTGTCACCGTCTCGGTGACGTGGTCATGGTAGCGTTCGTATTCGGCAATATGCTCCCGCAATTGCCCACCGACGTAATCCATATCGCGGGTGAATTCTTCCAGCGGCATGGACTGTTGCCGAAACCGTTCCTGCAAAATGGCGAAGTTCGAGGCAAAGTCCTCAACGCTCTTGGGTATGTCTATCCAGGCGTCACCCCAGTTCTGAATGTCAACCTTGCCCTGCTGGATAAGCTCCGTCGCACGCTCCAAAACCTGCGTCAAAATCCCGCCAGACGCAGGTAAATCGGCCAGAGCCTGCCGAATATCCTCTACAACGTCCGCTGCCTCTCTGGCCTGCGCGGTGAATTGTTGCATCTGTTCACGCTGCATCTCCCACGGGGCAGCCATGGCGTAGGGGTCATAAATAGTCCCCCAGTACTCCGTCAGGTTCTCTGGCTGGGCAAAGTCGCGTGTTGCCAATTCCTCAGGGCTCGGCCCAATCTGTTCCATGATGACCTGGAACGTAGTCTTATGCTCTTTGGCCGCCCAGTTATTCAGAATCTCCAGGTAATCCAGCGTGTTAATCAGGCCCTCAGCCCCGCGGCTGATGAAATCCACTACCACGTTGGGGATGTCAGTCTTGACCCACAGTTCGCCCAGCTTGGCCTTCAGGTCTTCGGTCTTGGCCTCCAGCCGCTCCATCTTGGTCAACGAATCTACCGTCACGCCGCCAGCGTGGGCAATCATCTTCTGGCCCTGCTCAATGACTTGCGCCATGAGTTCGGCCTTAGATGTGTTCTCGTCCATCTTCAGACCGACGATGCCCAGGTTGTCCAGAATGAGCGGCGATTTACGCCCGATCCCTGTGACGATGTTGTCCCACGCCTGCGTGGTGGAAATGCCCATCGCCCGCGCGCGGAACGCGGCGACTTCCATGAGTTTGCCCAATTGCTCGGCGTTCGCCCCTAAGCCCAGCATCATGGCGCGGTTTGCGCCGAGGATGAGGTTGGTTTCGGAGATAGCCCCTTGCGAGGCCTGCTTTAATGTGTCTAGAATGGCCTGGCTGTTACCCTGATAGGCATCAGCTAATTGCTCAAACGATTCCTTGAGACGCAACGACTGTGCGCCCAGCTTCGCCATCTCGTAGCCAGTTTGCGCCAGTTCTTTTGCGCCCCAGGCGGCGAATGCCGCGCCGACAGCCTTCAGGCCGTCGGCCAACCCGCGCATACTGCTCTGTACGGATTTGACGCCCTGGTCGAATTTACGTGTATCGAGGCTTACTTCGCCGAGCAGACTGGCGTCTGGTCGTCGTGCCATGTCGTTTCTCCCGTATCAGATTCTCAGCGGCGATACATTGAAGATGCGCCGAGACCACCGCCCAGTCCTGTTCTGCCAGTTCCGCTGGTGTGCAGTGATAGACATCACGGCACAGAAACAACTCCAGATACTCATCTGGCAGCGGGTGACGGGTCGGTTCAATCAACCATGCCGCCACCCGCGTTTTCAGTTTGGGCCAGCATCATTAGATTTGAACACCAGGCCAAACTGCGTCAGGATAAACTCAACCTCNNCTCCTGGTCAGTCAACAACTCACGGCTCGCCTCATCGTGCGGCAACGGCAATGGCTGGTCATCCCAGTCCGTCCAGTTCCACTCCACGACACGCTGAAGCAAAACGTCCACGTTGACGCCTGCCTTGCGTTCGGCGAACGTGAGCGGCCTGATAACCATGTACGCTCCATCTCCCTGTACGGGTTGCGCATTAACCCGCTTCAGTTGCCTGGCCATATCACGACACGAGGCCCTTGGTCACGTAGGGCGTCTTAAACGTCGCCGTGAGCACAATAGGGTCAGCACTATCTGCTTCGCTACCTGGATCGTTGACGCTGACCCATTTGCCCGCGTCGCTGGTGTACTGATATTGCGCTGAGCCGCCACCCTGCGGTGACCATCTGATGTAATACGTTGAGTTTGCATCAATAGCCGCTCGAATTGTCCCATAGGGACACGTGCCGCCCTCATTGTACAGCACCTCAATATTTATCTCGCGCACCGCCAGTTTACCAGTCGTCACCTCGCCCTTATCGCTGCCAAAAACAAAGACCTCGCCATCATTGCGTACCATCTCACCAGGATCAACGCTGGTGGCATAGCCCGAAATGTCCAGCCAGGTGCTATTGTCAGGCGAAATCTCCAGTTTGCACGCATTCCCCACAATCGCTGTCATTCGTACACCTCCAAATTATGGCAATCTCAATACCGCCAATGTAACGCTAGCCGTAATGTCTATCGTGAAATCCACGTTACCATCCGCCGCATTTGCAAATGTCGGATTGAACGGCCCGACATATACGGTCACTCCGCTACCCACCGTTCCAGTAATATCCTCCAATTCATAGCCGCTGACCGTGCCTGGTATAGTCACCGTGTAATTCAACGTCGAGGCCGATGCGTTGTTTATGTAAATAAACTCACGCCCCAAATTACTGAACTCATACTCAGTGTTCGTCGCCGCTACCGGCGTAATCACCAGGCCATCAGTCGTGATAGTCTGCGGCGTCAATGTCACTGCATAGGCAACACCCCCCAACAACGCTAGACTAATAGCCAACAATATCACAATCACATAACACTTCATGTCATCCTCCCCAAGATAATTTCATAAACACCCCCTACATGCCAGGCTATCGTACCATCTACCAACGATTCTGAATATTCAATGTCGCCTATTCGATGACAATGCAGCCAGGCCCAGCCCGATAAGACAAGCTGACTATCTGTCAATACGGCATCTACTGCATCAGCAAGCTGTTGCGCCCGTTGTTTGCTCATGCCCCCATCTACCGCCTTAACTACGTAACGCTGCAACCGCGCTGTGCGTTCAGTAAAGCTATAACGATCACTATCCGTTATGGGTTGCTTAAACAAAACCACGAATGGAAATTTCGTGTCTATGTCACCTGCCCCATAGCAAATCTCTGTTGCTATGGCCATAACCCCTGAATCAGATTGCAATGCTGCAACAACCGCTCGCTCAATTTCGTTCATCGCACCCGCTCACGTGCCAGGCCAATCAATCGGTTTACATCACGCTGAAAATCGTCACGCTCTTCATCAAAACTCGGCTTGAAAAACGGTCGAGGGGCCATCCGCACCGTCCCATATTCCAGGTACGCACCATATTCCGCTCCAACAGTGACTTCATGCAACAATGGCTTAACACGATCACTGGCAATGCTATTAACCAGATTACCCATATCTGTCGCCGGCGGCTCACCTGGCGCGCTGGCCTGATGTTCAATTTTTCCTCGCCGATAGATACGCCCCGTCTTCGGCACAGACTGGATTTTGACTTTGGCCCGCGTCTCAATCCGCTTCGCCGCCTTGTTGCAAATCTGGTCACCCAACTTCACCAATTCTCTGGGCAAAGCCGCCAACCTGCGGTCATCTAACCTGACCTTAATTGTCATTTCGACCTCGCACAATACGCTCGCATTGCCATAATCCACGATTCGTGTTCGTTTGTGCCGATAACTCGGTATTCGACATCATCCACGACAATTTTGTCATAAACGCTTACGTCAGTGTCATACGGCAATGTAATGACCCAACCAGATTGTGCACCCAATTTATCAGCGTAACGAGTAGCATCCTCTGCCGACATCAGAGCGAGACGACAAACCGTTGCCGTTCCAGCACTCCATTGTTCGCTTTTGCCACCCTGCCCGTCACCAATCATGCTGCACGTGTAAATCGTGCAGGTCTCAGCCAGGATGTCCTCTATCGCCTCACGCATTTGGGCCAGTTCGGTATCAGTCAACATCTGTCACTCCGAAGGATTTACATCAGTCCGCACAAAATGCGCGCGATGTAATACACCCCGCCCACGGTTTTGTCCCGCCCGGCTGCGCATCTGCTTCTCCATAACTACGGCATGGTCGAACAGAGCCTGGCGGTCAAACTGTTGCCCATCGCTTCTAAAGTTATATGCCGTTGAGTAGAATGATTGCCGCGCCAACCATACATCCGCCGCTGCACTGTACAGGTCGTAGCTACGGGCGGTGAGGTAGTAAGCCGTTCCCGCCTGGTCTGTGGTGAATACGATACGACCCTCGCCATAATCCGCCGTGTAGTCCGCAGTGCCGGCCAGGTCGCCCGCCGATGTGCGCACGGCCCAGTACGCTGTGCCGCTGGTGGCTTCCTCAAAATCTCGGTAACCAGCGTAACAGGTATGATATTCAACCGTACCGCCACTGATAATGTCCGGTTGCCAAACCAGAGGCTCATTTACCAGGTAGGTGACGTTCTGGTCAAGAATGTCCTGCAGGTGGTCGTTTGAGAAATAGTTCTCGCCGTTCAGCGTAAAATCGCTTTGCCCGGCCTGCGTCAACATGCGCAACCGCGCTATCAGGTTCAACATGCCCGCTCTAGCCATAGAATTCCCTCACTGCCTGAATGACCTGATCTTGCTCTGATTCCAACATATCGCTGTACAACGGCAATGTGACCAGGCGTTGCCACTCTCGCTCCGCTACAGGCGGCGTCGGTTGATTGAACAGTGCATAATGCGTCAGCGGCTCGTAATGCACGCCACACGAGATGCCCCGTTCGGTCAGGTAATCAATCAACGCATCACGTTCATCCGCCGCGACGCGGATGACGAACAGATGCCATTGGTGGCGGTAATGCTCAACAGGCAAACCCACCGGACATGTACACAACGCCGGCTGATAGCGACGTGCTAGAGCGCGCCGCCGGGCCAACAGCGCATCGTAGCGTTCCAGTTGTGCCAGAGCGATGCTGGCCGCAACGTCGTTCCAGTGGCACTTATAGCCCAACTCACGCACCTCGTACCGCCAGGCGTATTGGCGGCCATTGCGTTGCCAGGTGTCGCGGTCAATGCCACACCACCGCAACCGACGCAGACGGTCAGCCGTTGCATCGTCATTGAGCACAATTGCCCCGCCATCAGGCGAGGCAATCGGCTTGACGGGATGAAACGACAAGCAGATGTAATCGCCGTAGGCCGGGCCGAGCGGCGCATGGGCCGCATCCTGAATCACCGTCAATGGCGTATCAGGCCGCGCCACAAAAGCAGGATACCCCGCGAAATCTACAGGGATAATCGCTTTGGTGCGTTCCGTCACCAGCAATTGCGCCGCCGGCCAGTCAATGGTCAATGTGTCAGGTCGCACGTCGGCGAATACCGGCGTCGCTCCACAGTACAGCACCGCCAACGCTGTGGAGATGAATGTCAATGCGGGCACGATGACCTCATCGCCTGGCCCAATACCCGTCGCCAGACAGGAGAGATGCAACGCCGCTGTCGCTGAATTCACTGTTACGGCGTGTTGCCGCGCATACGCCTTCGCCAACAATTCCTCGAATTCTCGACAACGTGGCCCGTTGCCCCACCAGCCACTACGCAGAGCCTCGACGACCATGTGCTCCTCTAAACCTGAGGGAGCAGGTTTAAGCACGGGTATTGCCATTAAGTGACCTCCAGGTTTCGTAACTGATTTCGTAGAACACAGTCCGCCGCCCATTGACCTCACGGCTTTGTCCCTCGATTGGCGTCAACCCCAGCGACTCGTACAACGCCAGGATGGGACGGTTGTCCTCAAACGCTTCAATCCAGATGCGGTTGAGACGCAGAATCTCGAAACTGTACCACAGCGCACGCTGTACAGCCACCCGCGCGTAGCCGCGACCCCGTTGCTCAGGGTCAATGTAGATGCGGCCAAATTCCGCTTCGCGGGCCTTCACGTCAACCGTCAACGCACACATACCCACTGGCTGGCCGTCCACTTCAATCATGTAAACCAGGTCGTGCGGCTTGCGCGTCGCTATGAAATTGCGGTGCGTGTCTGGCGTGACGACATCAGTATTGAAAAACAGCGTCCGCGCATCAGGCTGATTGCGCCACCAAACCACCAAAGCGGTGTCCTGGTCTGAATCCGTCATCATCCGCAATCGCAAGTCCACCATTTCCATCTCCTAATGCGTGAACTGTGGGCTGTCCCCAACCAACCGCCAATGTGATGAGAGCCAGGTAATTCTGTTTCTCATGACCAGCTGGCCGACAGGGTAAATCGGCGTAACCGCCGCGATTTTGTTGAGCAACAGGCCGTCCGAGACGTGACACGCCTGCATCGTCACGGGATGCCAAGGCGGGTCAATCCTGTCCAATACCTGGCCGCGATACATCACTTGCCCGCCGTCAATGTTGCAACACGGCATCCCCTGAATGCCGTAGATGGGGCCGCCAGACAAGTCACCCAACTTCCAGGTGCGCCCATCCTCAGCCAACGCCCACCGCTCCGATTGCCCGTAACAGGCATTGGCTTCTGGGTGCTCATCCAGATAACCCGCTAATGCCTCAACGTAATCAGGCAATAACACATCATCGTCACTCAACCAGGCGATATAGTCCTCTGGCGGTATGTTGGCGACTATAGCGTTGTAGAATACGCCTGGAGGGTATCCCTGGTCAGCGTATTGCCCGACATCCTGCTCGCAGACGTGCACCACGCGCCGCCTGGTCGCCTGATCCCACAGGCTTCTCACCGCGTCACCAATCAGTTCACGCTTGTTCCACAACGTCAACACGTAGACCGCCATGCAATCGCTCCATTAGCCGTTGCCGATTGCGCTCGAATACCTGCCAGAACCGCTCCGAACGCTGGAGAGGGCGGCTGCTGACCGACTCCAGGTGGTGCAGCGGCAAGTCAATCTGCTTCAACGTGATGCCATGCGCCTGCGCCCGCGCTGAGATTTCGACATCAGCCCAGTACGCTGGCTCCTCAAACGTCAGGTCGTAGCCACCAATCCGCTCAAAATCTTCACGCCTGAATCCCCAACACCAACCGTCGAGATACTTGACGCCTTCCACCTCGCGTAACTGTGCGCCGCAGAAGACACCTGGTTCGATTGACTTTACCAACATACTCAGCCAACCGACCGTTCGCTTCACCACGTCATTGTTCAGGAACACGACGGTCTCATTACGCGCCAGGCGAACACCTTCGGTCAGAGCCTGCAATTGGCTGTTACTGTCCCGATGCACGACAGTCATGCCGCAACGCCGCCCCAACAACTCATCCAGGCTGTTAGCGACCTCTGGTTCGCTGGCGTTGTCCATGATGAGCACCTCATCCGCGCGTTCACTGCCCACCGCCTCAGCGAAATCGCCAATCAGTTCGGGGTGATTCCACCACGGCACAATCACTGTAGCTCTGACTCGATTTCGGCCAATGCCTTTCGCCAAAACTCTCTCCCCACGATTTTGTCATCCAGGCTGGTCGCCCCAGCCCGCGCCTTCTGCGCCAACGCCTCGCGTCGCTTGGCGTTGCCCAGTTCAGTATACGCCGTCTCCAACGCCTCAGTTATCGCGTCGGGGTCGGGGATAACCCGCCAGGAACGCGCGCCGAAACTCCAGTAGCGGATGCCGCCGAACTTCCAGCCAGCCCAGAGCAACTCATCAGTCGTGCTGTAGTCCGTAGCGCACACTGGTACGCCACACATCTGCGCCTCCAGGATAGGCAGGCCAAACCCCTCACTCATGGCTGGATTGAGCAACACGTCAAACGCATTCAGGATGATAGCCATGTCCGAGTCGGTGAACATGCCGAACATGAACAGCGATTGGTCAGGAGCGATGACCCGTCCACGCAACCCCAACTGGTCACACATGGCCGCAATCTCAATCGCCCCGTCCATGAGCGTGTGAATGTACATCATGGCGTCATCATGTTTGCGAGCAAACTCAGCGTAGCCCTGCAACCCGCTGGAAAAGCCCTTACGGTCGGCCTGGTCTTTGTTCGCCGCCACCATGCCGATTACAAATCTGCCAGGGTCAATGCCCAATTTCTTCTTGCAGTCAGCTTTGTCCAACGGACGGTAGATGTGCGACGGCGCGGAACACGGCACATACATCGCCTCAACGCCCGACTCAGCCAACACCCGTTTGCCCCACTTCGAGTAAACCAATGGCTTTTTGGCTGTCTCCAACGCCTTGACCACTGGCTCTGGCGCAGGGTCATGGTCTATCGGTAACCAGGGGGCGAAATATGGAAACAGACCAGTCAGTGATGGCGGCAACACCCAAACATCCATGCAGGTAATGACCACATCAGGCCGAATCATCTTGACCGCCGCAGGCAACACGTCCTGCCCATAACTGGCTGCGTGCAGGGACGGCAAAACTGTAGCCTGATACGTCCGCCCCTCTTCAGTCCAGCTTACCTTTTGCGGTGCGCCCTGTAACCCCCACCAGGTGCTAATCGTCACGTCGTGACCCAGCTTCAACAACTCTGGAACAGTCCGTTTGGTCAGGACACTGTAACTCGTCCCTCCCCACGGGGCTGTCGAATGCCACAAAATTCTCATCTTCCATCTCCCGCGGCGGGCGGCAGACGTGGCGAGGTGGAGATGGAGAGGACTCTACCACGCCCGCGCCCGTATTAGCTCGCCTCTCCACGAGCCAGACCTAGTAGTCCGTCACCACGCCGTCAACGTAGGCAATTACTACCGATGCGTTACTGGACAGGTCGTTGTTGGCCGCCGCCTCACGCTTCTTAAGCACCAGCCACTCACCCTCGCTGCAATACGCCTGCGATGCAGTAATAGTCAACTCCTGCGGCGTGTCTGCCGCCCAGACGGTCGCTGTGCCGTTGGTCGTATGGGCGATGGTCGCCCCCGCTACTGTCCCCGATGTCCCATATTTCATGAGAATCAGGTCAAGCGTCCCAGCGACCCCCGTTACCGCGTCAACCGACTTGATAGTAATCCCGCCGTAGCCGCTGAAGACCTTGCAGACGTAGCACAGGTCGTTATCATCTGGCATAGTGCCGGGATTGACCAGGATGTACTTCACTTCTTGAGACATCGTGTTACCCTCCTCAACTGGTCGGCGTACTCGCGTCAAACAGACCGACGATACCCATTGCTGGCCGCCAGACGCCGTAAGCGTAAACAGCGGTGTAGTTCAATTCGTAACCACGCCGCGAAGCGTCACGTTCGACCTCCAAACGCGGTGCANNCGCCGCTGGTCAATCGCTATAGCGACGGGCGAGAACATACCGCAATAGGCATCGCCATTGCTGTCTACGCTGATGTCCGCCGTAGTCAGGATGTCCACGCCAGCAACGCTGCCCACGAACCAACGTCGCATGACCTCGTCAGTCAACCACGACGCCGTCGGTTGAGTCGAAGCCGCGACGCTGGTGGCCTTCGCCAACTGATGCCACTGGTAGACGTGCATCACACAGTAGTACGGTGGCGGAGCTTTCGCCGCTTTGAGTTGGCTCAGCATGGCGAAAAAGTGTCCCCAAGTGATGGTCGTCCCCGCTGCCCCAACCGTGCCGCCCGTCAGGTTGGGCAACAGGCTGAGCATATTCGTATTGATGGACTGAGCCATGCCCAAGCCTAATTCGCGGGCAGCATCAGCCCGCAGGCTGAACGGGTCGGCACTGATTCGACGGTCTGGCAAGAAGTACTGTGCACCGAATTCGTGCGGCGTCAGCGTGGCAACCACGCTGGGGGTGAACGCCTGGCTCTGCAAGTCATCAGTCTCGTTCAGCCGCGCAATGGTGACCGAACTGTACTGGCTGCTAGAGCGTGCCTTGACTTCATCGTCATCGGTAAAGTTCGTGGCGAGACGCGCCATGAACCCTTCCTCACGAGCAATAAACCAGGCATCTTCAAAGATTGTTTGTACATACGAACTGATGTCATCTGATGGGTTTAGAACTCCCATATCTCATAACCTCCACTATTTGGCTATTTGGCAGGGCCCTTCACGATGACCACCCCACCACCTCGCGCACGCGGATCACCATCCCAGATAGACCCGCCACCCGACATAATGCGTGCGTAACGCTGGGCACGTGTCTCCGCCTGCCCCACCGCCGCCCCCTCAGCCGGGTTGAACGGTTCTAGCCGTTGACCTGGTCGCGCGAAGAGGTACGGTTTGCTCGCTTTGAGGGCCTCAATCGCTTTCTGAATGTCACTATCCGCCCCGTCGCTGTCCGGGTCAATGGCCTGGGTTGCCATGATAAAATTCGCATCTTGCGGATCAACCGCCCCCAGTTTACCAGCGATAGCTACGACCTTCGCTTGAAGAGCCACCGCCCGGCGTCTCTCTCGCTCGGCCTGATACTCCTGCTCCAACCGCGCCAACTTCTCGGCCATCTTCTCAGCCTCGCTCTTCTGCGCGTCTTTGAGAGCTTGCAATTCCTCAGCGGCTTTCTTCAGTTCTGCATAGTCAGCATACTTCTGCCGTTCACGGCGCAAACGTTCAGCCAGCAACGCCTCAAGTTCAGCTTGTGTGAACGTCTTGCCCGTTGGCTCTTCCGTGTTTTTAGGCGTTACGTCCGCCGCTGGCGGCGTTTCTACCGCCGTTTCGCTCATTTGTTCGTCTACCATATCACCCTCCCGGCTGTTACCGCCGCCGTCGCGTAGATTTGCGGGCTTTGCCCGCTTTGTGCATGGCTATCGCAATCGCCTGCTTCTGCGGATACCCCTCGTGCATCAGCCGACGAATATTGCCAGATATGACCTTCTTGCTTCGCCCTTTCCTAAGCGGCATTTTTGGCCTCCCCTAACAGCTCCTTTAACGTTGCCTCAAAGCGCATGTGCCCCCATGCCCGATCAGGCTTACGTACCGAAAGCTGCTCAAACTCAAACTGCTTATTCTGCCAGGCTTCCCACTTGGCCTTGCCCATCATGGCCTGCTGCACCGCGACCGACTGCTTCTCGAACCATTCACGGCCAGTCTCAGCCTGAATCTGCGGGACTCCAGTCAATACGGGAATCATCGTACATCGCCCATTCCAGTGATCCTCTAGCGGCTGAGATAGAGGGAATTCTCGACCGTCCATCGCCAAACAGGCCAGACAGGTACGTTTGTCCTTCGCCGCTAACCACCGCCACCCCTGCACCAGGTCGCCATTGGCGATGTAGTTGGCCCGCGTCGCTTCACGATAGGCATAGAGTTGCGTCGTTCGCGAGGTCCGCAGAGACCACGTTAATCCCTGCCCCAGCGCATCACGCATCTCCGCCGCAATGCGTCGAGGGTGCATCCCTATCGTCAATGACTTCAATAATTTGTCCTCGACCACCTGCGCGACACCTGGCCCCAATGTATTCAGCGATTCACGCAGAGTCGACCCTTCCGCGAAAAAACCCAACAATGTCTCAATAGCCTCGACCGGCAATTTATTCCAACGAATCCGCACACCTGGTACAATAGCTCTGGCTATGGCCTGTGAGTACTGATTGCCTAATTCTATTGAATTCAAAACACTATCACGCAAATCGCCCTCCAAAAAAGCGGCGAAACGATTGACTTCCCATTCAATCTGCCGCTTCAAGTCCTTAAGCCGCCGCAATCTCGCTTTTTTCCAGGCTTTGACATCTGGCGTGGACTCAAGCTCAGCAATCAATGCCTCAATCTGCGGTAATAACTGGCGATAAACTCCACCATAGGCCCGCACCAGACGCAACGCCGATGCGCGTTCATTGCGCAACAGCCGCTCACGAAATTGCTCAGCCGTCTCCAGCGGCGTACTCACACTACCCCTCGCTCAAAATTGCGCAACAGAATCTCGCCCAGATTGGTCTCGTTCTGCCCAACCTCTGCCATGCGTTTCTCAATCTCATCGTGGTCGTAGCCGAGCTCTTCACGCGCCGTCTTCAGGTCAATAATCTTGGCCTCCAACCGCCGCAACACAGTTTCAGTTCGTTCCTGGACGCTCTCAGGTAAGATGTCGCTCCAGATGACCTCTATCGTCTGCGGCGCGGCGACGCCCATCACCGTCAGGATATGCCGACACAGCCGCTCCAGGCCGTCGCTGTACAGCGCGCGCTTGGTCTCAGTCTTCTTCAACGCATCAGTGAACATCACCCGCAAACCGAAATTCGTCAACGCGCCCACTTTGTCCTTCAGAGTACGCGGGTCAATCATCCGCACACTGTGCCAAATCTCCTCATCGAGCATCTCCATAAACCGCGCCGATGAACTCAGGTCGCTCTGCATCTCCAAGTTGAACAGGTCAACCTCGCCGCGCGGCTTGTTTATGGTGTACAGGCCACCGACCTCAGTCGTGACCACCTCGCCAGCGTCGAAGCCGATCCCCACCGTCTTCGGGCTGGCATGGTGCATGAGCACCAGGTTGAAATTGCTGGCGACAAAATTCAACGCCGCGTTGAGGCGCACCGCTGTTGACACGTCGTCATAGCCGTAATAGCCAAACGGATTGGGCAGGTTCTGCCAATCCACCAGCGGCGCAGACTCCAGGTCAAGCGGACGTGGCTGGCCGACCAGTTCCCATTTCGCTCCGTAGCCGCCGCGCGTGGTATAGACCGCTTCCCACCACTCGCCTTCTACCTGGTGGTCGAATTGCCCATTGGCGAAACGGCCTTGCACATAATCAATGCGCTTGCCCGGCCCAGTCTCATTGACCTGATATTGCAGACGATACCACAGCACCCGCTTATAATCGGAGACATCCCAAAACACGGCACAGGTTTCTGGGTTCAGGTTGGTGATGAGCGGGGATCCGTCAGGCTGTGGCTCAACGCGCACGAAAACGTGACCAGCCAACGCACCAGTGAGAGCGATGTTGTACAGCAAACGGTTTTTGTGGTTGTCCAACCACACCTGCGCCAACACGTCGTCAATGGTGTCCTGTTCATCATCGCCACCAGAGTCGAACTCAACGCCGTCGCCCAACAGGAAGCTAACCACGCGGTCGGCACCCTGGCCGATTTTCGGAAAAAGCACGTTGGGATTGACGCCATCCTGCCCGACCTTCAGCGGCTCAGGCATAGCCCCATTGTAGTAGTTCCAGTTGCGCCTGATACGCTGGACGCGCTCGTTGCGTTCAGCCTCGAACGCCGCTTCAATGTCGTATAGCTCAGGGCCCTCAAACAGATATTGCGTTACACCAGGCATGGCAATTTCACCCGTAGAATGGATTGCGCGCCGCGCTCAACTTGGCGACGCCGCGGTCAATGTACATCACGGCATAACGCAGCGCGTCCATCGCATGGTCATTGATTTTTTCCGGCTCGTCTTTCACGCCCTGCTTGCCCTCACGCCAAACATAGCTCTCTATCTCAGCCAACAGATTGACACACGAGGGCGAGATGGTGAGCCGCGGGCGTCCATCGCCGGCACGGGCCAGGCGCGCCTTGACGCGCTGAATGCCGTCGTGGACGGCGTTGTCCGCCTCTCGGACGGGCAGATGCGCATTGCGCATCTCGGCAATCAGCCCCGCCGCGCTGGGATCAACCAGCATCATCTCAAAACGGTATTGGTCATGCAGCGATTTTGCCCTTGCCACTACATCTCCCTGCAACACCCGCCGCCGGTAGAATTCCTCAATCACGTGTGCACGCCCATCAGAATCAATACCGATGACCAGAATCACCGCCGGGTTGGTGTAGCCTTCATCTACACCGGCCACCACACGGACAAAATTCGGCGGGCCCGCAGCCACATGCACGCTGCGCTCGAATTCCTCATAAACCAGGCCCTCAAACGAAACAAATTCACCTTCCAGTTCCTGCCTGGCAAATGCGCCAGTATAGGCTCCCTCTAAGCTGGCAATGAACTCACGGTCGAGATACGGATTGTCTCGCGTTTTGGCGCGGAACACCGTCATCTGATCCTGTCGTTCAAATAACCAATTCCGACCTTTCGGCGTGGTCGTCACCCAACATGGCCCAGCCTGCCCGTCGGCGCGCAGACGGCCAATGACAATCTCCCACGTTTCCGGCGCAATCAACGCTGCCTCGTCTATGTAGGCCCAATGCAGGTTCGGCCCGCGCAGCCTGTCCGGGTCATCGGCACTGCGAAACAGCACCTCGCTGCCATTGCACATTTCGGCAATCATAACCGTTTTGTGCATATCCCTGACCATATCGCCCGCCATGTCCAGGAACGTCCGCAGTGTGGCGTCACGCAGCATGGGAT
>MTKW01020813.1_pt1 | contig 14467 bp, 12 predicted proteins | sample 1042761 | NCBI WGS metagenome assembly MTKW01 (sample SAMN06205366, study PRJNA360243) | anaerobic digester metagenome | biome: Wastewater treatment plant; feature: Anaerobic digester sludge; material: sludge; isolation source: anaerobic digester fed with sludge from wastewater treatment plant ... | reverse complement strand
GAAATGGCCACTTCATCTTTTCCTGCCAGTGCCAGGTTAAAGGAGGTAACTTCACCGTTTTGGGTAGAAGGAGCCAGCAGCTTCGATTCAATAACTTGTCCAACCAGTGAATTCTCTTCCGAGGAATCGACAACCACAGACCCGTCGGCGGTGGTGATGAGTACCCGCATTCCGGTGTTGTAGTATATCCAATCGGCTACTTCCTGGCAGGTTTCATTCTCTTCGGCAACAACATTTAGACTGGATACGGGAGAGACTAATTGCTCGGCGCTTAGTTTCAACTGGTCGATAGAGGATTGTAGAAAGTGAGACTGGATCAAGTAGGTCTCGAGAAATCCCATGGAAACCGCTGCCAGCACGCTAAGTACTATGAATGATGCTGTAAGCTTTGCTTTGAAAGACATGGTTTGTTGTCACGGCCCCTCTCAGGAATCTAGTAATCTCGGATATTGCCCAAAGTAACAAGACTACTATGTCTCCCAGCCTCTCGGGAATTCAGCAGTCTGGTCTCGGACTCGTTTTGGCACAGGTAATGGTTCAGTAACGCTAGATCTAATTATCTCACTTATGTCAACCTCTCATGGCAGGATTCATACAGATGTTATCTGCAAGTGTTACGTAATACTAGCCCAAGAGGAGAATCATACTCAATCATAGAAATGCATATTCAGGAGATTTTGGGTTGACGGCCAAGATCTAAAGGCTAAAGGCCAGAGTCTAAAGGTAAAGACTAAAGACTGACCGTTTGAAAAACATGGTTTGGAGGAGTCTTAAATGAGTTCATACCTGCTTGTTAACGGGGACATACATACTATGGATTATCACGGTTGCGTACCGGCCATGCTGGTCGTTGATGACAAGGTTGCTGCAGTAGGCCGCCAGGATGCTGTGAAAATCGGAGCGCCTGAGGGCACTGTTGAAATCGACCTAAAGGGAAGGGCCGTGTACCCCGGGTTTCATGACAGCCACATTCATTTTTTGATGTACGCTTTGGGGCTGAAGAGGATTAATCTTCACGGTGTGGCAACTCTGGAAGAAGGGTTAGCCGCTATCGAGAAAGGAGTCGAAGCATATCCTCTGGGATCCTGGGTAGTTGGAGCCGGTTGGGACAAGAGCCTCTGGGGCGATTTCCCTACAAGGCACGATTTGGATGCTGTATCCAAAGGCCGGCCGGTATGCCTGTCCAGCAAAGATGTACACAGCATATGGGTTAACACTAAGGCCCTCGAGATTTGTGGAATTGACAGGGACACTGTATCTCCTGAGGGTGGCGCTATTCTCAAGGATAGTGCTGGTGAACCTACAGGTATATTGCAGGATGCAGCTGAAAGCCTTGTTTGGCGCAATATTCCCGAAACAGATGATGAAGAGGCCTACAATGCTGCTGTTGAAGCCATACCCCACCTGTGGCGCATGGGGATTACTTGCATTCACGCTCCCGAGGAAGTTGGGCTTTTTCACATAGCCCGCAGAATTAGGGATGAGGCCAAACTACCTTTCAGGATTGCCCTTATGCCGCCTGCCTCTTCTCTTGAAACCCTGTTTGCTTTCGACATCAAACAAGGTTACGGTGACGACTGGGTTTGGACGGCCCAAATTAAAGCATTCAAAGACGGTTCTTTGGGCTCTTCTACTGCTTTGCTGTATGAGCCCTATGAGCACCTGCCCGGCTATTATGGTTTGGATTGCATGCCCAATGATCAACTGGTTGAATTCGTGGCAAGGTCTGTGCAAGCAGGCTATGGCGTGGCTATTCATGCTATTGGTGATAAGGCGGTTGCCAGTTCCCTTGATGCCATTGAGGCTAGTATAGATGAGTCCAGGCGAAAGCGCATAAGGCACAGGATTGAGCATGCTCAGATGATTCATCCAGATGACATAAGGCGCTTCAAGGAATTGGGCGTCATAGCATCAGTTCAGCCTGGCCATGCAGTAGCTGACCGGTACATGGCTGACAAGGAGTGGGGAAGCCGGTCAGTAAGGGCATATCCGTTTGGACAGCTTCACATGGCACGTACGAAGTTTGCTTTTGGTTCTGATTCACCTGTAGAGATTCCCGACGTCATATATGGCTTGCACTGTGCTGTGAACCGGTGCCTGCCCGGAGAAGGCCCGGAGCTTCAGTGGCATCCTTCTGAGAATCTGCCTGTACAAGCTGCTCTGGCCGGGTATACAAAAGATGCTGCATATGCTGCAGGTAAGGAGAAAGTCCTTGGTATGCTGAGCCCTGGCATGTATGCCGATTTTGTGGTTCTTTCCCACGACTTGAAACTTATTCCCGCAAGTGAGATAGGAAACGCCAAAGTTGAAGCGGTTTCAGTAGGTGGGCGGTTTGTAGTGGATCCTGTTTGGATGTAGAGAACGGGTAACCGGGAGTTAACACCGGAAAGCGGACTTAATAATTATGCGGCAGCTCGCATCGCTGGTATTCTACAAATGCTGATTTACCAGGAAAGGGCGGAAGGGTCTCCGCCCTTTCCTTTCCAGTCAATACTACCTTGCTTGAACAGGTACCCAGACTAACATCACCGTGTCGACTAGCACGTCTTTTTTATACGGCCTGATAGTGTGGCGATCGAAGTTTTCATTTAGCGGGCTGAGTTTTTCGGTCAGTTTAGCAGTCTCCTCCTGTAATTCATCCTCCAGGGCCTGGAGCTGTTCACGGTACCTTCCGGCCGTCTCCTGACTGCGTTTTACGTCACTTTGTTCTTTGCTGTACCTGCTGGCCCCCCGTGCTGCAGTAGTCGCCCGGCCAAGGGTTGAGGTACTGAGCTTCTTGCTGCCCAAGAGTGAAGTAAGGAGGGTTGCTCCCATAGAAATGGCTGTCTGCATTTGCTGCTGTTTGGCTTGCATCATCTCTCTATCAACTGCGTCTTCTGCCCTTTGAACCTTTGCCATGGCCGAGTCGATTTTGGCAGCATACTTCTTGCGCAGTGCATCTATAGCCTCATCCCGTTTTTCCCGGAAATCTTGATCTAGGCGAACCCGGAAGTCACGTTCGGACTCGTCCGGACCCGAGTATACCTTCAAGGTTGGGCTCACCATGAGTTCTACTTGTTGTGTCCGGTACAACCAATCAGCAAAGTCCCTTGCCCATGCCGTGTAGTTCTTGGCTACGCCGGCTGAGGCTGGAAGGCCGGCAAATGCAACTCCTGGAGTGGGTGATGGTTCAAGTTCCGAAAGGCCGTTATCCAGTTCCATGGCTGCACCCCAGTTAATGCCTATAGCTTCGTCTGAGATAGGGGCAGCAAGAACGTAGTTTTTGGTTACATCAGTCCTGCTTTTGGTATCTCTGAAATCTACCCGGGCGCTTCCCAGTATCATAGGTTTGTACACCAACCGGCCGGCCCCGCGGCGAGCCGGTAGAAAACCGTATCTCACACCGGGAGGCAGGACAGGGACATCAGCCGGCGGCAGAGATTGGGGAGCCTGGATTTGCGGAGCCTGGGGGCCGAACCCAGGTGCCATCGCTGGAATGCCGGTACCTGGGGCTGCGTACGGAATGGCGGTACCTGGAGGTGTATAAGGAACCCCTGTCGGATAGGCCCACTGGCCTGCCCCTGTGGCCGGTGCCTGAATTGCAGGCTCAGGCATTTTCGTGGATGCCGTCAATTGTGATATCTGATTCCGGGTAAGCGGGCCTCTCAAATACGACATTACCCAGCGGGTTTCGAATATGGTTGGTGCATCATCGTGAACATTGTTCATGAGGAATACCCTTTGGCCCAGGCCGGCAAGGATCTGCTCCATTTGGCGCCTGTCGAAATTCATTCCCTGGGTACTGGCTGCTCCTTCAAGCCCGTCGAGAACCCGCATCTTGTCTCGCTCGGTTTGGAGCCGGCCAATGAACCAGGTTCCTGTATTGGATAGGCCTTTGTAATCCAGGTCCACAGGGTTCTGGGTGGTTAACATAACTCCCAATCCAAATGCCCTGGCCTGTTTCAATAAGGTCAGAAGAGGGGCTTTAGAAGGAGGATTAGCCACAGGTGGGAAGTACCCTGCAATTTCGTCCATGTAAAGAATAGCCCGGAGGCTGGAGGTGCCCGACTGAACCCGGGTCCAGCTCAAAACCTGGTTAAGGAGCAACGCCACAAAAAACATTCTCTCAGCATCGCTCAGGTGGGCTATTGAGAATATGGATATTTTGGGCTTGCCCGAAGGTGTGTGCAAAATGCTGTCTATGTCCAAAGGTTCGCCCTGCATCCAGGCAGCAAACCCTGGTGCAGCCAAAAGGTTATTGAACTGAATAGCCAGTTTGAAACGTTCGGCTGCCGGGAAGAACGATTCCAGGCTCATTACACCTATCTGGTTGAACGGCGGAGAGTTAATCTGCTGTATAAGGGTAGGCAGATCCAGGTCAATGCCTTGCTGCCAGGCACCGTACAGGATAGTTGATATCAGAATATGTTCCCGGCTCTTAATCGGATCGGCAGTAAGGCCTATGAGGCCCAAAAGGCTGCTGGCAGTCCCGCTGACCCTCTCGGTCAGGAGTTCTGTGTCTTCTATGATTGCCCTTGAAGGAGCTGAAAAAGACTTCAGTATTGAAACAGGGATTCCGGCAGTGCTTCCAGGGGTGTAGATGACGAACTCGGCAGAGTTTTTCAAGCGCCGGATGCGCTCATCGTCTTGGCCCCAGGAGGCCAAACCCTTCTTCCACAGTTGGGCCTGGGTTGCGGCATATTCATCTGGGGAGAGGTTTTTCTTCCGTGCATCGTCTTCGTTTATCCATGGCCGGAAATCATCGGGCCTTAGATCCGGAAAAGTAAGGAGAAGGTTTGCCATGTCTCCCTTGGGGTCAATGACTATTGCAGGAATGCCATCAATTGCGGCTTCTTCCAGGAGTGCAATGCATAAGCCGGTCTTGCCGCTTCCTGTCATTCCTACGCATACACCGTGAGTAACCAGATCCTTTGAATCATACAATAACAGCCCTTCTTGAGGGCTTTTCGCAGCCATGTCATATGGGCGCCCCAGGTAGAAGACTCCTAATTTTTCATATGCATTCATTGCATCATCTCCCAGCATAATACCGAATTTGATCGATGTCTGCCTTTTGACAACAATGCTTGTAAGTCCAAAAAACGACGTCAACGTAGTGATTTTGATTGCTGTTGAATATTACTACATTCCCAGGACGATTTCCTCTGAAAAAAGCGATTTGTGTATCAAAGGAAGGATCATTTGATGACCTATCCGCACTAGCCTAGCCTAACGGTATATGCTATATTATATATGTTATCTAGCATGATAACCCAATGCGCTACTAAGCGAGACTTATCAGAGTCGAGGGGTCCAGTGAATCGAATGGTTTGACAGAGAACTACCAGGTAATGAACCAATAACCCGGAGGTGAAGAAAACATGGAGAACATGAATAACTCGAAGTCATTCAGATCGTATGCAGAAGCCCCCAGTGAAACTGTTATCAATGAATCCCCCACAAAGTCCCGGAACGCTGGCATTAGTGAGCCTCATGAAGAGGTGCATGAACGGAAAGTACTTATTGACGCTCAGAACGCAACGTGGTACAAGGGTAACCTGCACGCCCACTCAACTCTGTCCGATGGCAAACTTACCCCTTCCGAAGTAGTCGAGATGTACATAGACCGAGGTTACTCATTCTTGGCTTTTAGCGAGCACCAACGTTACACATTCCACTCCGATCTGCAGCAGCCCGGGTTTATCATTTTGCCTGCCATTGAAAGAAACAAGAGCTTTGGAGATCCCAGGCGGTATTTCCACATAAACGGCATCTTAGGACCCAAACATCTAAGAAAAGGTGCTAAGAAAGCCCAGTTCAAGCACATGGAGCGTGTCCCAATGCCTGATCTAGACGAGTACTCCAGTACCGCACAGGAGATCATTGATGAGCTAAGGGACTCAGGCCATTTAGTAATGTTTAACCATCCCCAGTGGTCCTTTAGTGACTTTGACGATTTGCTTTCCATTGATGGGTATTTTGCAGTGGAGATTTTCAATTATACGTCCGAGATGGAAACTGGGAATGGGACATCTACTATCTACTGGGATGCGGTTTTGCGGGCGGGTAGAAAGGTTTGGGGAATTGCATCTGACGACAATCACAATGGGAATAGGTATAATGAGGCTCAGCCTGAATGGGATTCATTTGGTGGATGGGTAATGGTAAATGCCCCCGAGCTTTCTCACGATGCTATTACTGCTGCTCTAATTGACGGCAATTTCTACTCATCAAGCGGCCCGGAGATATATCATCTGTCTCTTGAGGGAAATCGGATCCATGTTGAGTGCTCACCGGTTCAACGAATATATTTCATGACCTATTTTAGACATGGTTATTCAAGATGCAATTCGGACGGTTCGAGCATCCAAAGCGCAGATTACGAGCTCCGGGGCAATGAGAAGTATGTCAGGGTAGAATGCGTTGATGAAAGAGGCAAGATAGCCTGGTCAAATCCGATCTTCTTATGATGCTCGGCCAACTAGCCCGCAATTTTGTGTGATTTTCCAAAGTGTGAATATTAATATAGTATATAATTGATATCGGATATGATGGAAGGGACTGGGTATGGGTAGTAAGAGTGTTCAGAGGTGATCTGATAGTGGATGGTATGGACTTCGAATCGAACGCCGTCGGTCCCGTAGAGAGACAGACATTGGGAGACAAGATTTATGAGTTATTGCGGCGAGCAATTATCTCAGGGGACTTGAAGCCTGGCCAGAGGGTTACTGAAAGAGAATTGGCTCAGCAGATGAATGTTAGTACTACCCCGGTGCGGGAAGCTTTTCGGCGCTTGTCAGCCATAGGCTTGATAACTATTATCCCCTGGAGCGGGGCAGTGATTGAGGGTATTTCTCGTGAGAACATAATTGAAGTGGCACAGTGCAGGGAAGTACTTGAAGGATTGGCCTGTCGCCTGGCAACTCAGCAAATTGATGCTGAAGGGTTGAGACGTTTAGAAATTTTGGTTAATCAGGCTGTGTCTGAGCCGGACGCAAAGCGGATTTTCGAGATGGATTCGGAGATCCATCAGCTTATTGTAGATTACTCTGGCAATCACCGGTTGGCAGGCATGCTTTCCGGCCTCAACGAAATTGCCCGATTTTATCGCGATCTTAGGACAAGTGATATGCTCCGTGTACAGGAGATGTGCAACGAGTATAAGGAAATTCTTGCCGCTATGAGCAGTGGCGATGCAGAGCAAGCAGAGTCTGTCATGCGCAAGCACGTATGCAATAGCCTTGGAACTGCTCACGGTGGCTGAGGCAGATAGAAACCTCAGTTCTGTATCTATGGGAGGGTGGGACAACCATGAAGGAGATGGCCATGGCTCGCGGCGCCAAGACTCTGGTGGAAACCTGTGCCGGAATTAGACATGGCGAGAATGTTGTTGTTGTGGCTGATTACTCAATGATAAAGATTGGTCAAGTGATTGCTTCTATGTCTTATGCTATGGGTGCCAAAACAGACCTAATGGTAGCATGCCCGCGTGAGGCTGATGGACAGGAACCTACAGATCCAGTAGCTGCAGCTCTTTCAAACTGCGACGTATTTTTCACTGCTGTAGATCGATCTCTTACCCATACTCACGCAGTTGCTGATGCTCTACGTCAAGGAGCGCGGGGAGTCATGCTCACTCATTTTACAGAAGAAATGTTGATATCCGGGGGCCTGGAAGCGGATTTCGTTTCCCTTGCGCCCAAAGCCAGGGAGGTAGCATCTGTTATTCGGAATGCATCAGAAATTCACCTGACAACTCCCGCTGGAACCGATCTTGTCATGAGCACCAAGGGACGTCGAAGTAATGCCTATACATGCATGGTGGGGCCTGGGGAGTTTTCGCCCGTGCCGAATATTGAAGCAAACGTTGCTCCTTTGGAAGGCACGTCGGAAGGTGTAATCGTTGTAGATGGCAGTATTCCTTATGAAGGGATCGGGTTAGTTCGAGAACCGATTACCATAGAAGTGGCAAGAGGAATGCTTGGTGAGATTACTGGAGGTTTTCAAGCAAAGCTTCTCAGAGAAGCATTTGAGCAACGAAGTGATCCTTTGGTTCGTAATCTGGCAGAACTCGGGATTGGGCTAAATCCTCAGTGCAAGTTGATTGGTGTGATGTTGGAGGATCAGGGAGTATGGGGTACCGTACATATTGGAACTGGTACGAACATGACCCTGGGAGGTAGTGTCAAAGCCAGTTGTCACTACGATCTGGTTCTGAAGAAACCAACTCTTACGGTAGATGGCCGGGTTGTTATAGACAACGGTGAGATACGTATGGGTGGATAACCTCTTCTCTGTATACGTAATGAGCAAAGCCAGAACCAGTTCTGGGTCTTTGCCAAACGCCAGGGAACGTCAACGACTTCGCAGTCGTAAAGGTCACGAAATGGAGTAGCCTTTCGGTAACGAAGTCGTTTTGCTTTTTCTGAGAATAGCAAGTCATGAACGACGGTCTTACTGATCGAATTCATCTTCCTTCTTATTTCTCCGGATTTAGAGTTCCCTGTCAGCCTAGTGGGGACCATCTTGATTCCGAATTCCACCCAATCTATGACTTCAGAATGTTTCGCACCGTGCTCTCAGTATCAAAAGATTTTTTTAAATATTTAAGCAAATTATGTGATATTTGCTATAGCATATAGAGGAATCTTGAGTGAGTACATAGAATACTTCGAACAGTGGAACGGCAGCAGCATAAATACAAGGGGGGTTTTTAGAGGAAAGTGTAAGTTCAGAAAAGGTTACAAGGGTTTCAGGAATGTTTAGGAGGTGACCCGCATTGTATTTGACCTTATTAGCTGAGACAGTCGAGGCTGTTCCAAAGTGGGGAATATTCGTCGATGCTGAAGGTGCAATCTCGGGCCTGATAACAACTCTGATTTTGACAGGGTTGACTTTTTACTGGATCACAGCTGCTCGCTCTGGGCGTCCGATCCCGCCTATTCGAAAACTCCCAGGACTTGATGCACTTCAGGAAGCTGTAGGGCGTGCCACCGAAATGGGCCGTGCAGTAATGTTGGCCAACCGCAGGGATGGGTTAGGTGATGTAGAGACTTTTGCTTTGTGGGGTTACTTGAGCCATGTGGCTACTCTCGCGGCACAGTATGATACAAGGTTTATCAATCTTACAGGTTCTCATCTGGTTTTGGCTGTGAATGAGGAGATCATAAGGCAATCTTATCTAGAGGCAGGCCGTCCAGATGCTTTCAACAGAGATGATTGCCGGTACTTCCCCAGCTCACAATGGCCTTGGTCCAGCCACTGCGCAGGAATCATCAAGAGAGAGAGACCATCGGCAATCTTATGGGTGGGAAGTTGGTCTGGGGAAGCTTCGATATTGCCCGAAGCCGGTGCACAGATCGAGGCCATTCAGATTGCTGCATGTACAACTACAGGCCAGCTGCCGTTCTTCATCGCATCATGCGATTACGTATTGATGAGTGGAGAAGTCTATGCTGCCAGTGCCTATCTTTCGAAAGAGCCAGTGATGACAGGGACTATTGTTGCTGAGGACTGGGCGAAACTGATACTTATAGTCATTGCAGTTGTAGGAACAATCATTGAAGTGGCTTTGCCAGGGTCCAAGTGGATGACTAGTTTACTGAAGTACTAGGGGGTGACGACATGCGTAGAGAAGTGCCTGCAGTGATTACGACGGTAATGGCAATATTTGTGTTTTTGAGCGCTATGCTCTTTCCCCTGGATCAGATGAAGGTTCTTGCACAAACAGACTCTCTGTTGCAGTTAATGGGAAACATGGCCCTATTCTTGGGTGGTATCAACCTATGTCGCCTCCATTTTGGGAATATCACCAAACGACGAGAGTATTGGCCATTTTCTGTTTGGTTACTGATTATATTTGCCTTCTTTACTGTTCTGGGCATAGTCAAAGGAAACGATGATCCATTGTACAAAGGATTGTATGATGCCCTCATTGTTCCAGTGAATGCGAGCATGCACTCGGTATCAGCGTTTTTCCTGGCATCAGCCGCGTTTAAAGCGTTCAGGATCAGAAACGTTGAATCAATAGTTCTCATGTGTTCCGCTGTCTGGGTTATGTTGGCCAGTGTACCCATTGGTGACTTGATTTCTCCAACCCTAAAAGTCGTCATGGATTGGGGATTGGGTGTTCCAGGTGCAGCTGTTGCGCGAGCTATGGGGAACGGTCTTTTTCTTGCAGGATTTGCGGCTACTTTGAGAATTTTCCTGGGCTTGGAGCGACGCCACCTGGGACAATGAGAGGGGGTACATTAGTTGAATTGGAAAAAACTGCTTGCCATAGATTCAAGAATCATATATCTTCTGGTAGGTTTGGCCTTGCTGATCCCTCTTATTAAGCCTCTTGGTTTGCCCATTGAAATAAGCAGCAATTCATTGGATTTCTACAACTATCTCAAGGGCATTCCTGAGGATAGCATTGTATTTTTCGATCTGGCTTTTAGGGAAACCGGCCAAGCGGAATTCGGCCCATCGGTCCTCGCTAGCTTCGAAATGCTCATAAAGCAGGGAGTAAAAATAGTTGTCGGGGGTCAGTGGGAGCAGGCTCCTTTTTTCATGCAAAAGGAACTGGAGAAAAGGGGCGAGAGTTTTGGCGCTCAATACGGTGTTGACTGGGTGAATATTGGCTATAAGCCAGGTGGAACGGCCACATGGCGTGTTATCATCGAAGACTTTTGGAAAGGTGCCGCTGGGGTTGACTGCAAGGGGACGAAATTTGAGGATATTGAACTCATGGAACGTGTAGAAAAATTAGACGAAGATACCTTCGCTGCCATCATCATATGGCAGGCTGGGACCCCCGGGGCAGATACGTGGATGACTTATACACCCGAAGTACCGCTTCTCTCCGCTCAGATGGGAGGGGGAGTGGCTTCCTCAGTTCGCTACTTGAAGTCTGGGCAAATGCAGGCCATTCTTGGCGGTATGCGGGGAGCCGCTGAATTCGAGAAATTGACAGGGTGCTTGGGAGAGGCAATTGGACTGCTTGATGCGCAGGGATTGGCGATTCTGATAATTATTGCTTTCGTCGTTTTGGGAAATATAGCATGGTTTATGTCAAAGAAGCAGGAAGGACATCAAGCCTAAGGAGGTGCATGGAGTGAACACAGATCCTTTGGTAGTGCTAGAGGCAGTTGGTACGATAGCTGTACTATCTTACGTCTACAAAGAGAATGCTGCTTACCGGTTTTTCGAGTTTACCGCTATAGGATTGGTAGCAGCACACAGTATTGTACAGACGTGGAACAACTATCTCAAACCGACTGTACGAGATAGGCTCATCGGTGGGGGTGAGTGGCACCTGATTTTTCCGGCGATTATCGGGCTCTTGTACTATACTCGCGTTATGGGCAAGGATGTTTCTTGGCTTGCACGATACCCGATCAGCATATCAGTAGGGTATTCGATTGGCTACTCACTTGCCTACAGTCCGAGGCCTTTCCTGAAAGAGTTCCGCAGTACTTTCGCGTCATTCAAAGGCGTCAATGATTACATTTTTCTTTTGATATGGATGCTGGTTTTGTTCTATTTCATATTCACTCTTGTGAATAGAGAAAACAAAGTGTTTGCTGTAACGAGCGTTACAACACGCTGTCTGATAATGCTCTACATGGGCATGCTTTTTGGAACTTCGATCTTGGGCAAATTTTCTCGTTTACTTGGCAGATACCAGTTCTTGCTGCGCGATTGGCTAAGGCTCATATGATCCCGGTTGACGCATGTGTATTACATGCCTGAGAATTCCAGACAAACCCTGGAGATACAGAGGCACGTTATGCAGGTGGTTTAAGGCCGGTGGTGCTTAGCAGATGCTGCCGGCCTCACTTATTGAGGGAAAATTTCGGTGATCCTATGCCGCAAAATACATTGCATTAATACATAGATCTCATTGATAGGGGGGTAGGGATGCAACGCCTTAATGCCTATGACAGGAGATTAGAGAAACTGAAGCAGGATCTCATTAAGATGGGTACTACAGTACAGTTTAGGCTTGAGGAGGCCATGGCTGCGCTGATCCTGCAAGATGCCGAAAGGGCTAAGTATATAGCGGAGAGCGACGATCTGGTTGACGACATGGATCATGCGCTTGAATCTCAAACCCTGTGGTTAATGCTGCTGCAGCAACCAAGAGAAGAGGATCTCCGGGTATTTTCCAGTACCTTAAGGCTGACAAGAGAACTCGAGCGCATAGGTGATTATGCGGTTGATATTGCAGAGATTGCCCTGGTGTTATCGGACTCCGGAGACTACTTCAAACCTCTTGAGGATATTGGAAAGATGGGACAAAAGGCTTCATCCATGCTTCAGGATTCACTGCGGGCTTATGTGAACAGTGATTTGGCCCTAGCCACAGACGTTTTCAGGCGGGACAAAATGGTAGATGACCTTTTTAACAGTCTTTTTGATGAACTAATGGGTTACATGAAGAAGGAACCGCGTTATGTGGACCAGGCCAGCTATCTATCGTTGGTTGCACGGCACTTGGAGCGCATAGGCGATCATGCAGTGAATGTTGCTGAAATGGTCTGTTACTTAAAGACAGGTGAAAGACGATTCTTTCGAGATCTCGGCCGAACGAGCAACTTACATCCCATGGCATCTTGCGGGGAGGAGAAGCCTGAATGTTGTGGTAGTTACCAGGCTGAGTGGAATCGGGTATTGCCCGGTGAGAAGCGGTGATGGCTTTTCAAGTACTCACAGGTCTCGCCGGAGGCTTAGGCTTGTTCCTTTTTGGGATGCGCCTTACCTCAGAGGGGCTGCAGAAACTTGGAGCGCAAAGAACGCGAGCCCTCATATCGCGCCTGACAGATAACCGGTTTTTAGGTGTACTAGTTGGGATCGGACTTACATTTCTCATGCAAAGCAGTGGTGCAGTATCAGTCTTGCTGATTGGTTTTGTCAGTGCATCACTAGTTAGCCTCGATCAGGCCTTGGGAATAGTCTTAGGTTCGGCCGTGGGTTCTACTCTTGCAGTTCAGCTATTTGCTTTCGAACTTGCAAATTTTGCTTGGTGGATGATAGCTGCCGGTGCATCTCTTGGGTTCAGCAAGCGGCCAAGACATAGGCAATTGGCAGAGGTAAGCCTGGGTTTTGGGCTGATCTTCCTAAGTTTGGGCCGAATGTCCTCAGTTGCAATACCGCTAAAGGAATCTTTGGGTTTTGTGAACTTCTTGGTCAGATTAACTGAGAGTCCGGTAGTGACGGTTCTGATCTCGGCTGCGCTAGCTTCTCTAATTCATAGTGCAGCCACTATTGCCCTTGCCATGTCGCTGGTGGAAAGTGGCTTACTATCTTTTTCAGCTGCGCTCTACGTTATATATGGGGCCAATATTGGAACGACGATAACAGCGGTAGTATCGAGCCTGGGTTCCAAACTAGAAGCCAAGCGAGTTGCTGTGGCGAACTTGCTGTTTAAAGTCCTTGGTGTTCTGCTGGTGTTTCCTTTTTCAGAGCCCTTTATGTCGCTGATGAGTAAGCTTAGTTCAGACCCTTCACGTATGTTGGCTAACGCTCATACAGCATTCAATCTAGTTATCCTTCTAGCCTTCATTCCATTTACCGGGCAATTCACCAAAATGGTAAGGTGGTTGATCCCAGGTGACGAGGAGATAGCGAGCAAACCAAGGTTTCTGGATACTCAGTTCCTTAGTTCTCCGGAGCTGGCTTTACATCAAGCTAAGAAAGAGATACAGCGTATGGCCGACACCATAGATCAGAGCATGTTTCCTTACGTGATGCCAGTCCTCAAGTATGGAACACCGTCGGTGGCTATGAACTTGGAGGAACATGAAAACACCATTGATGAGCTATCTCGTGCGGTAACGAAATACCTTGCGGAATTGTCTGAGACTAATCTTACTTCAGAGCAATCTGAAAAGCAGGTTTCGTTGCTGTATGTATGCAATGACCTTGAGCACGTGGCTGATATCATAACGAGTTTGATTGATGTATCTGAGAAAATCCATGGACGGAAGCTTGAGTTGTCTGATGCGGGATGGAGTGAGATTGAGGATATGCTCAGAAGAGTTGAAGGGAGGTTTCGACAGGCTATTACAGCGTTCAGGGATGATGACAATGAGCAAGCAGTTGAGGTTATCACGCAACACCCAAATGTTCTTAGAGCCGAAAAGGACATGCGGTATTCTCACTTTTCAAGAGTGGTTGATGAAAATCTCCGGAGTCTGGAAACAAGTGCCGTTCATCTAGATATTACTAACAGTCTTCTCAGGATTGATACCCATGTTGTAAGCATGGCACAGTCAGTCATAGGAATCATATGACATCATACTGTTGTCATATATTCCGTGTCTCGAAGGAAGGATCAGTAAATCCACCTGTGGAACCCTATGAAGAGCCAACGCAAACTGAGAGGCCATACCGACAGATCAACTTGAGAGATTCATTTGGGAACTTCATTTTGATACACAAGAAAGAGGTGACTTTATCGTATGAAAGATACATTAAGAAATGCTCTCAGACAGGCAGATGT
>MTKW01011176.1_pt1 | contig 14473 bp, 12 predicted proteins | sample 1042761 | NCBI WGS metagenome assembly MTKW01 (sample SAMN06205366, study PRJNA360243) | anaerobic digester metagenome | biome: Wastewater treatment plant; feature: Anaerobic digester sludge; material: sludge; isolation source: anaerobic digester fed with sludge from wastewater treatment plant ... | reverse complement strand
CATCCGTTTTCACACCACTTTTACCCCAAACCGGTGCAGTTTCGGTGCACCTTGCCCAAGACTCAGGCCGCACCTCCCTAACCGGTGCGAATCTGAACCGCTTCCACCAGAAACTCATCCGTTTCCGCACCGTTTTTGCCGCAAACCGGTGCAGTTTCGGTGCACCCTTACCCAAAACTCAGGCCGTACCTCCCTAACCGGTCCGAATCTGCACCACTTCCACTCAAAACTCATCCGTTTCCACACCACTCTTACCCCAAACCGGTGCAATTTCGGTACACCTTGCCCAAAACTCAGGCCGTACCTCCCTAACCGGTGCGAATCTGCACCACTTCCACTTAAAACCCCTCCGTTTTCACACCGCTTTTGCCTCGAACCCGTGCAGTTTCGGTGGCAGTCTCTGTGCAACTACTCGGCTCTTTCAAACCTGGCTGTAAAGTGTCTGAGCACAGGCGCTTCGTATGTAAGCCTGAGGCCTTTAACCGAGGAAGCACGTTCTCTTACAGCCCTTAGAGCCCTGGCCACCACAGCCATGTGCCTGTCTGTGTACACCCGCCTTGGTATAGCAAGCCTTACGAGCTCAAGTTCAGGCCATACATCTTCGCCGGTTTCCGGGTCGTTATGGCCGAAAGCACAACCACCCAATTCAACGCCGCGGATTCCGCCTTCCACGTAAAGCTCAACAGTCAAAGCTTGAGCCGGAAACCGGTGCCTCGGAATATGAGGCAACAGGGCCTTTGCGTCAATATAAATCCCGTGCCCGCCTGTAGGCCTCACAATTGGAATTCCATGTTCTATCAGAAGATCGCCTAGGTAACGTACCTGCCCTGTCCGGTCTTCCAAGTAGTCTTCGTTCAAGACCTCCATCAACCCCCTGGCAATGGCCTCAAGATCCCGTCCAGCAAGCCCGCCATAGGTTACGAAACCTTCAAATGGAATCTGCCATTGAATTGCCCTGTCGTAGTCCTCACGCTTGCGTAGAGCCATGAATCCGCCTATGTTCACCAAAGCGTCTTTCTTGGCGCTCATTGTGCAGCCGTCGGCGTATGAAAACATCTCTTTTACGATTTCAGCAATTGACTTGTCCTGATATCCTGGCTCAAGCTGCCTTATGAAGTATGCGTTCTCTGCGAACCTTGCTGCATCAAAAAACACAGGGAGATCATATTTGTCAGCAATGCTCCTTACTGCTCTAATATTCGCCATTGAAACCGGTTGCCCGCCGTTGTTGTTACAAGTTACTGTGATAAGTATGAAAGGTACTTTCTCTCGGCCCTTGTTGATCTCGGCCTCAAGAAGGCCAAGGTCGAAGTTACCCTTGAAATCGGCTTCTTCGGACACCTTGTACCCGATCTCCGCCAGGCAGTTTACAGGTTCAGCACCTCTTAGCAAAATATGGCCTTCAGTCGTGTCAAAATGCATGTTTCCCAGTACCCTGTCTCCGGGCTTAACAAACACATTCATCAAAACATGCTCTGCACCCCTACCCTGGTGTGTAGGAACCACATACTCGTAGCCCATCACCTGCCTTATGGTGTCTTTGAGATGAAAGTAGTTCTTGCTTCCTGCGTAAGACTCGTCGCCCATCATCATCCCTGCCCACTGATAGTCAGACATGGCAGCAGTGCCGCTATCAGTGAGAAGGTCTATGCAAACTGAATCTGACGGAAGGGAAAACACATTGTAGCCTGCTTCTTTAATCAATTCTTCTCGGGTCTGACGATCGGTAGGCTTGATCATCTCTACCATCTTGATCCGGTAAGGCTCAGCATACTCGTCTCGCCGGCGGAACATCGTGCCATCACTCTCCAGAATATTGCTTGTTTTTGGAACACCGCTACTTTTCAGTAATTGCGTTCGATAGTTGTATTCTTCATTGCATAGTCTACGTCCTTGTTGAGTTCTTATGTTACCAGGTGACCATGTTCTACATACAATGGAGCGTACCCCAACAAGGAGGTCCTGCTACATGGACTTGAATTCATTTATTGGGATCCCGTATAGATTCAGAGGTAGGGACAAAACCGGAATTGACTGTCTCGGCCTGGTGTGGCTCTACCTGAAGGAAAGGGGAATCTTCATTCCTGACACTGACGGCCTGCCTATGGTAGAAGAAGCCCAAACCGATTATATGGAAAGGGTCTTGACGTCACTTGATAAAGTGGCTGCAAGAGTAGATACGCCTCAATCAGATGATATTGTGGTAATGAAACTCCCAGGCGGCTACACACACCTGGGAGTCATGGCAGACAACCATAACATGCTTCACGTGCTTCTCGATAGGCCCAGCGCTTTGGTACCTGTAAGAAAATACAGAAGCCGTATCGCGGCCATATTCAGGCCGGAAAGGCGCAGAGGAAGCCTTCTGGAACTTATTCTATCTATATCGCCGCCAAAGCAACCTGCAGGCAGACTACGGCACAGATAGACCTACAGAAACACCTAGATCATACAGAGATATGCAGGCAGGTTGCCTCAGAGCTCCGGCGGCAGCAATGAGTACACTGACTCATATGGCACCACCCGTTTATCCTCGCCGGTAATGCTATTCGCCGGCAGGTATGTTTAGATCCGGGGCAAGCTCTTCCTCTGATAGCCCCAGTTCACTCCGGATGGCCCCCTCTTGTTTGGCAGCCAATATATAGAACAGGAAAATAGCTACCCCATAACACGCCATGGATACCAAAATAGGAACAGAATGCTGCTGTGCAGCTAACCACATACCGCCAAGCCTTCCTCCCAAAGCATACAGAGAATTTCTGACAAGGCCCAGCAGCCCTGTAACAGTACCGCGTTCGGCAGGATCTATCGACTCCATTGCGAACGAATCGATCAGAGGGTTGGCCATGTTCATAAGCCCTGAACGAAGGACAAACCCGACGATAAACAATGCTGGATAAGGGGTTATTGCCATAACCATCATGATGGGCAAAGAAAGGGCCTGAAACAACACTGCGCTCTTTGCCTTTCCACGAACCTCAGCAATCCTTGGGGCAATCAGACTACCCAGGCATATAGCCGCACTTTCCAACGTGAAAAGCCAGCCTATAACATGAGCAGGGATTTTGAACCTGGTCTTCAAAATGACATTCATAAAGGGTACAAACATTGCTGCTCCAAAAGCCACCACTCCGAAATTCGCACTTACTGCAGCTATTACACTGAATGGTGAAACCAGTTTTAACGGTGCCTTCCTTGCCGTGATATTTTGGGACAAGTCAGGGCCTCTTTTAAGACGAAGTATCTGAAATGCGCCAAGCCAAAAGCAGGCCACAGAAACCCAGATCCCAAACCTATAGGCATCAGGCGACTCATAGGGTACACCTGTCAGACCCGAAAACAATCGTGGCAAATACCCCCCGGCTATTGCCCCCAACGAAGATATGCCGGTGAAAATCATCATGTTTAGCGAAAACAGGTGGGTTCTAGCCTCAGGCGGGCAGTTCTCCGATAGAAATGGCATTTCCGGTGCCAGTGCCAGGGCAAGAGTCAACCCCTGCAAAGATGCTAGTACCAGCAGTGCTGTTTCGTTCCGCGTAACAAGAATTCCTGATGTGAAAAGTGCCCAGGAAACGTTACCTAACTTGAGCAAAAATGATTTGTCTGCTCTATCAGCCAGCAATCCTGCAGGCAATATGGCAAGACCAAGGCACAGATTGGTTACAAACACCCTGTTGCCAATGAAAACCTCATCCAACCCAATACTAAGGAAGTACAGATTGTTGATTACCTGGCCGATCCCATTACCGACTGAGAACAATACAAAAGTAATCAACATAGTCCTGATATTCCTGTTAAACACGTCTAGCGATTGCCTGTAGCCACTAATAATCCCGGCCACGCCTATCCCCTCGCTTCTGATTCGAGCTTGCTTAGTTCTGTACCTGGCACTTAAGCATAGCTCCAACCCTGAGTACATTCACCGTGGCTCGAAGACACTGGCCGGGTGCTTCTTGAGATTAAGCTCAACTGGCCCGAAAACATAAGAGGTCATACAGACAATGTAGAGCCACAGGTTGTTACCCGCGGCTCTTCAATTAACTGAGGGACTCAAAAAGGATATTCTGCAAGTTAATCGAACGGAGCACGGGCAACGGCTAATTGGTGCCGTCAGGCACAATGGTTAGAATCATACGAATTCCAATGCTCATTGGCTTGCTCCTCTCGACTCATTTTCCTAAGAACGGTCAAATTGCAAAATGTACTCTACCACAGGAAGACTGTGGAAGTCAATCATATTCTGAATTCTCTCACTACCTGTCTACGTGTGCAGACCCCTTCATTCTACTGAGCCTTCCCAGCACTTCGCAAGCCCCATTAATCACGTGGCTAATTATGTCCTTGCACGACTCTTCTTTGCTGACCATTGCTGCAACTTGCCCCGCCATAAGTGAGCCGTAATCTATGTCCCCTTCAACAACTGCGCGCCTTAAGGCACCTGCCCCAAGGGCTTCAATTTCCTCCTTGGAAGCGCCCCTTGACTCAGCTTCTTTGAACTGCCTGGCAAGTTTATTGTCCAGCACTCTGATAGGGTGCCCTGTGCTTATCCCTGTAACAACTGCACTTCGGCCTCTTGCGGCGATAATGGCCTTCTTGTAATTGGCATGCACTGTACACTCTGTTGCACAAACAAAACGAGTCCCCATTTGAACTCCGCATGCCCCCAGGGCAAGAGCGGCAGCCAATCCCCTACCGTCATATATTCCGCCTGCTGCCACTACAGGAATGCTTACAGCATCAACAATCTGAGGAACCAGAGGCATTGTGGCGATATCGCCAATGTGGCCTCCGCACTCCATACCTTCTGCTATCAGCCCATGGACCCCGGTTCGTTCAAGCCTCCTCGCAAGATTCACAGATGCTACTACTGACAGTATCTTGATCCCTGCATCCTTTAACTGAGGAACGTACTTACCGGGATTCCCTGCGCCGGTTGTGACAACAGGCACCTTCTCTTTAACAGCCAAATCAATAATTTGGCCTGCAAAAGGAGATAAGAAGTATATGTTCACCCCGAAGGGCTTTGATGTTAACTGTTTCACTTTATGTATCTCTTTTCTAACTACATCAGGAGGGGCATTTCCTGCACCGATGACCCCCAGCCCGCCGGCTTCACTGACTGCAGCAGCAAGCTCACCTGTAGCCACCCACGCCATTCCACCTTGAATGATGGGATACTGTATGCCGAGTAAATCGCAAAGGACTGTTCTAATATCCAAATCAATCCACTCCTGTTGAACCGACCGCCGGCAGATGGCTATGGCCGTCATTTTCTACATTATAGGGCAATGGCTCAATGTTCCTCCGGTTCGTGACATACAGCACAAGGTTGAGCCCTCTAGGCCTTGTTCCTACCCAACCCCAATCCAACCCGGCTCGCCACGAAGAAGGCCCCGGCTTACACGCAGGGGCCTTGTGCTGATTCCAGCGTGTCCGGAATTCACCGGAAACCGAACGCTACACTCAGTCTGTTCCCTGATTCTATTCAGATACAACTCCCTCATCCAGCTCTTTTGGGTCCTTGCCCATTATCTCCTTGATTCCTGACAGGGCGCCGAGAACTCCTGCCGCCTCAACCGGCAGCAGAATCTTAGTGGCCTTGCCTTCTGACACCTTTTCAAGAGCTTCAAGGGATCTTATGGCCACGACTTCCTTGGTAGGATCAGCTTCTTTTATCGCAAGGTAGACCATTTTCACAGCCTCGGCTTTGGCCTTCTGAACAGTAATGATTGCTTCAGCTTCACCCTGAGACCTTAATATGGCCGCCTGCCTCTCACCTTCGGCAGTCTGAATCTGAGCTTCACGCTGACCTTCTGACTTCAAAATGGCAGACCGCTTCTCGCCTTCAGCCCTCAAGATTGCCTCACGCCGCTCTCTTTCTGCCCTCATCTGTTTCTCCATGGCATCCTGAATATCCCGCGGCGGCAATATGTTCTTTAGTTCTACCCGGGTTACCTTGATACCCCACTTGTCTGTAGCTTCGTCCAGGATTAACCTGAGTTTCGAGTTTACAGTGTCCCTGGACGTAAGCGTCTCGTCAAGATCCATGTCGCCCACAATATTACGTAAAGTTGTCGCAGTAAGATATTCTATGGCCATTCTGGGAGCTGCTATTTCATAAGTGAATTTGACCGGGTCGGTAACCTGGTAATACACAACCGTATCAATCTGCATTGTCACGTTATCCTTGGTAATAACCGGCTGAGGCGGATAGTCAACCACCTGCTCCCGCAAATCGATAACGGCTCTCATCTTGTCCAAAAACGGCAGGATAATGTTGACACCTGTTTCTGCAAGCCCGTGGAACCTCCCAAGTCTCTCAACAATTCCTACTTGAGATTGCCTGATCACCCTTATAGAGGTCGTAGCAAAAACAAAAACCAGCAGAATTAGGACACCTATAATAATCTCCATAGCCTCGCCACCCTCTCCTCTCTATATCGCTTTGTCACACGTAATCTCCTCGCCTAACGCCATAACCACCAAATGAACACCCTTGACCTCTACTACCTCAACCTTTGCTCCTGACGGAATGGCGGCCCCTGGCACACTGCGAGCCGTCCAAATCTCGCCTCCAATTCTAACTTCACCGGGGCAATCATCTCCTATATCTCTGGTTACACAGCCTGTTTTTCCTATGAGGCCATATACATTGGTTTTAGTTTCTTCTTTCTTGGTAAACAGTCTAGAAACAATTGGCTTCGTGAAGATAACCAGAATTGCCGACACCACAACAAATCCTGCAAACTGCCACGCCACTCCAAGACCCAGCCCGGCAAGGAACGCAGCAACAAGTGCTCCTCCGCCGAACCAAAGAATATAGAAACTTGGAGTGAAAATCTCTGCTATCACGCAACCTACGGCCACAACAATCCATTTCCCCCAGACAGGCAGCAAAGTTCTCCCTCCCTTCATTGGTTTATACGTGTTTTAGATAGGGCAGGACTCACCTCTCCGATGACAAATCCCCGGCCTTAAAGCACGGGGACTCGCAATTCTTACGTCTAGCCCTATCTTTTGTTAGTGTTGATCATTTCCAAGACTCTCTCGCCTGCAGTCAACGGCACAGAAGTTCTAAACCCTTATATGTTTCCACCCTCCGGCCCTGAATCGCAATCCTGCAAGAAGAGCTCTTACAGCCATATCAAGGGCCATTCCAATCCATGCCCCGTAAAGGCCCATATCCAGTTTGATTGCCAAAAGATAAGCAGCTATCACCCTGATGCCCCAGAAACCGGCCATGGTAATAGCCAAAGTCCAGCGGGTATCGCCTGCTCCTCTCAAGCCACCGATGAAGATAAACATGGACAACATGAAAGGCTGGGATACTGCGATTATCTTAAGCGCACCTGCCGCCATAGCTGTTACAGCAGCATCGTCTGTATAAAGATGGGCAAAGTTGCTTCCAAACAAAAAATACATAAGGCCGGTAAACACTCCGACTATGGCTCCAATTCGAACTGCTTCCCACCCCACTCGCTCGGCCCTGTCGGGATTCTTTGCCCCGAGGCTTTGGCCTACAAGAGTTGTGGACGCTATCTGAAACGACATTCCCGGAGTGAAAGAAAATCCCTCAATGTTCAAAGCAATCTGGTGAGCTGCGTAAGTATTTGTACCAAAACTAGAGACTATCCGCGCAAAAGTCATCTGCCCGCTTCGCATAACAGCCTGCTCTATGGCAGCCGGAATTCCTACATTGAGTATCCTCTTGATAATCGGCATATCAAACTTGAAAGAGTCGCGGACAGTTATTTTGATAACTTTACCGCCTTTGAGCACTTTTGCGAGTATGAGTATGCACGCAACAATTCGAGATATGGTTGTAGCTACTGCAGCTCCTGTAACCTCAAGCCGCGGAAGTCCCAGGTGGCCGTAGATAAGCAAGTAGTTTCCGACTACGTTGACAAGGTTAGCTACAATATTAACTGTCATAGGAGTCCTTGTATCACCGGCTCCCCGAAGGGCCGCTGTCAGGCTTATGGTTACAGCCCAAACAGGAAGGCCCAAACAAACAACCTTCAGATAGCTTGTACCCGGGCCTATAACGTCTTCTTCTGCACCCATAAAGTGCAGAATTTCCCCGGCAAAAGACACGCTTACCGCAGCCAGGACGACCCCCATGATCACGGCAATCATAAGCGCCTGCTTAGCAACTTTGGATGCTTCATGAGGTTCTCCGGCCCCGACAAATCGTGCCACAAGTGCAGTTGCCCCTACATTAAGAGCAATAAAAACAGACATGGCAACAAACATAGGTTGATTTGAAAGCCCTACTGAAGTGATGGCCCATGGCCCAAGCCTTCCTACCATGATCATGTCAGCCATAGAGACAAAAGTCATCAAAGTCTGCTCAATCAGTGCAGGAAGGGCAAGATTGATTATCTGCTTTCTTATAATAGTCCTGTCTTCAACCAGGCCCTCGGCCAGTTCCAAGGCAGGTGTTATGCCGGCAATAGCATTGGAATCATCGGTTTTAGGAGCTCTTCTGAGTTCTTCCTCCAGCACGCTTCTCTCAATGCTTTTATCTTCGTTAAAACTCAAGGAATCCTCTACGGTTGATTCATCATGGGGCGATCTATCCATTGGGTCACCATCCGGTTTCATTACTTAGGTACATTTGCGATTAACCTACGCTAATGAGATATTTCTGTACGCAAAATATTGTAGCATTTAACCTATCAACATGGCAACCGGCGGACCGTCTGAATACCCACTTTACGTCACCGAAACTTCCATTACGATATAGTCTGACGTATCAAGGCGGTATCCCCTGCTCAATAATGCCTGCTCAATCTGGCTCTCATTGCACGGAAACAGACACGATAGCTTAGGAACACATAATTCTCTCGCTCTGTGCTCAGCAAAATCCAAACACTTCTCCAGATTGCCGCCCAAACCCGCTACGTGCAAAGCCAGATCAGCCTGAAATCGCGCCCCGAGGACAATCAAACTAGAACTTATGTCATCATAGTAGATTTTGCCCTCACTGGCCCACGCCAGGCCCAGTTCAGGTGTTATCGAATAAAACGTGCGGTTCATCACCATGTAACCGGCCCATGGCTGGTTCAACGGCAACAGGATGTCTCTTGCACAGACCGGATCAGCAATAACCCTAAATGTGTCTGCCGCCCTGGCCATGAAATCAACCTCTATGTTGCGTGATGCGCCTCGAAAAGTTGCAGCTACTCTGAAACCAAACCTTTCTGCCAATCCCTTACTGGCAGCGTTTCTTACACCTGTATACATACGCATCTGTGGTATTTGCCGCTCTCTGGCCACAGCGAAAAAGTGTTGGTAGAACTGTTTCCCGACTCCCTTCCCCTGGGCCTCGGGGGAAACACGCAGAGCCTCGAGCCAGGCTGAACCGTCNNAAAATCCCCGTCCCGGTCATGAACCCAGTGTTCAAACATCACGTTCAGATACCTTAGGCCAGGCGTTGCTTTTGCTTCCACTTCCAAAGCCCTGGCTTTATCTTCTATCCGAGCCCGGCGCAGGATAATCCCCATATATACACCACCCCTCTAATCGTCAGAAACGAGTTTAATTTCTACAGCAAGCCTCTTGATTCCTGTACCTCCTATACTCTCATGTGGGCAAACACAGTTCAAAGAAAAAACCCTTCTCTGGCACTTTCCAGAGAAGGGCAAGAAAGGGGAGCCTCGAACAATGTGCTTAGAAAGTGAAATCTATTCTTACTGTACCTATTATGCTCACTTCACCTGGCTCGATAGTAGCCGCTTCAGCATAATCATTCATCATTTTCATGCCGCGGGTATTTGAAACAGATACCCACCCATCAGACATTTTGAAGATGCCGGTAATATTTACACCTGCAGCTTTGGCCATAATATCTGCTTTATGCCTGGCATTTTCCACAGCCTTAGCAAGCATCTCATCTTCGTACTTTTTGGAGTCTAGGACCCCAAACGAAATACTATTCACATTGGTTGCCCCGGAACCTATTGCCGCATCGATTATGCTTCCTACATTCGAGATGTTCTTGATTCTTACAGTGACTGTATTGCTGCACCTGTAACCTGTCACATTCATCTGCTGGACATAGGGCCTTTCGCCCTGCTGTTCATAGATAGGGTAAAGGCTGAAATTGGACGTCTGAATATCTGCCTCTGCTATACCTTTTCCCTTAAGTACGGAAATCACGCGGTTCATTGCCGAAGAGTTCAGTTTCTGGGCTTCCTGAGCCGTTGACGCATTGGTTTCCACTCCAAAACTTGCACTTGCAACATCAGGCTTGACATAGATTTCTGCCTGACCCGTTACCGAGATAAGCCTCTTTTCTGACTCCTCAGCCCTGGCCGTTGGAACATCATTGCTTAGCAGAACCAGAAAGCAAACTACCAAAAGAGCTGGAAGCACGAATTTCGTAAGGCCCTTAATACTCTCCACTGATAACACCCTAGACTACCTCCTCATTTCAAATTACTGGCACTGTCACCGGCGGTATTGCCTAGACTCTCTCATACCACCGTCACTCTTGGTTCGATATTTCCGCTAATTAGCCGGTATTCACGTGAGCGCCCAAACCACCCACTGCGGCCCCTGTTAGTACAAGGGCTTGGTGCGTTCGAGTGTATGGACGTACTCCAATGAAATATGTTCCTTTGTTGCTAGTAATTTTCCTGATTGACTTAGGGCCAGGATCAAATGGGGTCCTTCTATAGTACGCAGAGCGACGTTAGCCAGAAACACCTTGGATCTGATAGACTCTATTCGCAGGGGACAACCTGACGGCAGGTATCGCAGGCAAATCCAGGGTTCAGGCGGTGCATATATGGAATTTACTGCGCCAAGGAGACAGGCGAAAATCGAAATAATCATAAAGAAATCCCGGTTCATAGGCCATGTGTTTCCTGCTTTTTCAGAAGAAGAAGCTCTTGGGCAAATTGAATCTGTCAGAAACCAACACCGTGATGCGACCCATAATGTGTTTGCATATTCAGTCGGAATAGGGAATTTTGCCGAAAGGGCCTCTGATGATGGAGAGCCCAGAGGCACAGCCGGGTATCCCGTGCTGGATGTGATCAAGAAACGCGGCCTTTCGAACGTGGCCTGTGTAGTTACCAGGTATTTCGGAGGGACAAAATTAGGTGCAGGCGGCTTAGTCAGGGCCTACAGCAATGCTGCATCTATGGCATTAGATAGAGCAGGACTCGCCGTCTACATGTACCATGAATGCCTGACCGCAGTTGTAGATTACGACCAGTTCGGCAGAGTGCAACGGGAGATTGAAACATCGGGCTCAGTTATCCAGAATATCTCGTACGCCGGGAAAGTCACCATCGAGGCTCTTGCCCTTCCTGAAACGGCAAGTATGTTGAAAAACCGAATAAGAGACATGACATCAGGCCTGGGATCTGCCGACATTTCCCCAGGAAGGTACCTTCCTGTCCGCGAAGCAAACCCTCATGAAAATAGATAGGCGTCGGCCAAAAACCTCGGGAAAGCAGAACAAAGACATTTACCGTGGAGCCGGCTAGACCGGACTAATCATTGCCCGCCCTGCTCCACGGTTAAACACAGGCTTCTCAACGGTCCAAGAAATTACATCTCACGCAGACGCATCATTGCTTGGCCTGAAACATATCAAACGCTGGCATGACATCAGGTGGGAGAGCACTCTTATAAGCCTTCCCTCCAGTGCGCCTTACGAACTCTTCCTTGGCTTTTCTAACAGACTCTTCGTCACATACCAGCATTAATCCAGCCTGGGCAAGGGTCCTGGCAGCAGCCAGCATGCCCTGATGGCCGATACCCATACCTGTTTGGGCAGTATATTGCCATGAATGCCCCGGAGTACCCATGGCTACGCACGCAGTAGTGAACTGCTCAGTTGGGGCGCACCAGCTCACTTCTCCGACGTCAGTAGAACCCCGCGATTCAGGAACGCTTTCAGGGCGTCCCAGGACAGCATCGTTAAGGATCTTGCCCCTAAGCTTTGCTTTCTCCTGTTCGGGAAGTTCCTCTTCGTTTATGATCTCTTCAACCCTTCGTGGGAAAGTAGACTCTAACTTTCTGGCAAAATCGAGATCATCCTTGCCAAACTCAGGGGGCCCGGCAATTTCCATAGCATCCCTCAGCACCTGCTGTAAAGTCTCATTTGGCAAGACCTCGTATATTGCCTCAAGAACCTGAACATCAAATGTAGTTTCTGTCATGATTGCGGCACCCTCGGCGCACTTTAGGACCCGCTCATAAATCTCTTCCAGTTGGCCCATGCGCGGAGCTCGCACATAGTACCACACAGATGCTTCAGCTGGGACTACATTAGGCTGCAGGCCTCCGTTAGTAGTAACATAATGGATTCTGGCTTTTTCGATAATGTGCTCTCTAAGGTAGTTAGCGCCTACGTTCATAATCTCAACAGCATCCAGGGCACTTCTTCCAAGGTGGGGTGAGCCGCCTGCGTGAGAGCTAATCCCATGGAAATTCACGATCATAGATTTAACTGCCAGAGAACTGCCGCCTCGCACAATGTTCATTGAGCCCGGGTGCCAGGTAAGGCATACATCCAATCCGTCAAAATACCCATCCCTGGCCATAAAAGCCTTCCCACTGAAATTCTCTTCTGCAGGGCATCCGTAGTATTTCACTGTGCCTTCAATTCCTCTGTGGGAAAGTTCCTCTTTTAGGGCGACCGCAGCTGCCGCCGCTGCCACGCCAAGTAGATTATGCCCACAGCCGTGGCCTGAGCCTCCCGGAACCAATTCCTCTCGTTCCGGAAATGTTTTCTGTGAAACGCCGGGAAGAGCATCGTATTCACCTAGAAACCCTATTACAGGTTTGCCACTTCCCCATGTTGCCGCAAAGGCTGTGGGCATACCTGCCACGCCGCTTTCAATCTCAAACCCATTGGCCTGAAGGAAATTTTCAAGGGCTTTGGCTGATCGGTACTCGTGAAGCCCCAGTTCTGCATATTCCCATATGTCATCGCTTAGTTGAGCTAATTCCCGGGCATTTCGCTTTATCCAGGCAAACCCTGTACCTGCCACTCTGCCTGAAATCCCGGACGATGCCTTGTCTGCCATCGTATAATCCTCCGTTTCTTTAAAGAACTAACCTTTCTTCATAGAAAAGGCCACCCTATTGCATGAAGCACATAAAGTACCTTTCGACTTAAGATGACAAACATCCTTTGCCAGGCATGCATATAGCCTTGTCCTTGAGAAAAGACAACTTAAGATTTGGTTCTATGGGCCTTGGAAAAAAGAAGGGATAAATGGTTCGTGTGCGGAATTAAAAATAACTACTGTAGCGCAACCTTTAGCCTTAGGTAAAGGAGGTACGATTATGACCACCAAAAGAAGACTGGCCCCAGACGATCTGTACAAGTTAACCTTTGTGTCGGATCCTCAAATTTCGCCTGATGGAAAGCAAATAGCATACGTAAGAACTGTAATTGATGAAAAAACCAAAGAATACCGCTCGGTAATATGGATTGCAGCTATTGGCACCGGAAAGCCCCGGCCTTTTACATCAGGTACAAAGACAGACACCTCCCCGAGATGGTCGCCAGACGGAAGCAAACTTGCCTTTATCTCTGACAGGAGTGGAGACCGGCAAATTTGGGCCATGCCAACCTCAGGCGGCGAAGCCGTTCAGGTAACCAAAATGCGCAGGGGCACTTCCAATCCTGTTTGGTCACCTGATAGCTCGAAAATTTGCTTCGTTGCTCCAATTGATCCTGGAGACAACCCTGAGGACTATCAGAAACCCATGGACAGCAAAGCCCGGGAAGAAGAAAAAAAGAAGAAACTCAACGAACCTGCACTGGTTACAAGGATAAAGACAAAAGCTGATTCTGCCATGGGGCTTATCGGAAACAGAAGGACTCACATCTTCGTCCAGGAAATTGAGGGTGATAAGCCGGCCATGCAAATTACCTCCGGCGAATTTGACCACCACAGCCCGGCCTGGTCACCAGATGGAAAATACATTGCATTTTCGGCAAACCGCCAGGACGAACCTGACTATGACCCGTGGCTGGTAGATGTGTTTGTGGTACCCTCAGAAGGCGGGGATTTCAAGAAGCTAACTGACACACAAGGGCCATCTGGTTCCCCTTCATGGACCCCGGACGGAAAGTACATTGTATATGCAGGGCACAGGCGGGAGCATGGCTCAGCTACTCTTGCGCGGGTCTGGAAAGTGCCTGCTGAAGGCGGAGAACCTGTCATGCTCACAGGATCATTNNTAAAACCGGTAATAGGCGGCAAGAGGCAGATATTCGGTTTTACGCTGGATAAGTCGGGCCAGACCTTTGCCACTGCTATCTCTCACCCCACTCTGCTGGGGGACATTGGCGTTTTCCACCTGGATTCCGGTGAGGAGAATTTTTTGACATTTGAGAATAAGGAACTGCTGGATCAGGTGTACCTGAGCGAACCAGAGGAGTTCGAGTTTAAGTCCAGTGACGGCCAGAATAGGTTCGGCTGGATCATGAAACCTATAGGGT
>MTKW01005169.1_pt1 | contig 14482 bp, 15 predicted proteins | sample 1042761 | NCBI WGS metagenome assembly MTKW01 (sample SAMN06205366, study PRJNA360243) | anaerobic digester metagenome | biome: Wastewater treatment plant; feature: Anaerobic digester sludge; material: sludge; isolation source: anaerobic digester fed with sludge from wastewater treatment plant ... | reverse complement strand
AAAGGGCTTATTTTTCCATAAGTTCAGACAGCTTATCCGGATCAATTCTGAAGTGGGCCAGAATTCCCCCTGGCCAGTATACCAGGGCGTTATCTTCGCCGGGATGGGTGGAGCCGTGGTGGAGTACTTTTGGAATCCCGTTGCGGAACCTTTTGTCTGATACGATTCCTATGTGATCGTACCTTTGACCTAGTATGACTATGTCACCGGGTTGCCATTCTTTCAGGTTTTCGGCATCCCATGGTATGACTTCGCCGGTAAGGGTAATTGCGTGGCGCTTAAAGAATACATACAGGTTTGGGACACGGCGAAAGTCGATGTTTGGGTCAGGCATATTCCCGACCCTTGGATACTCGTTGACTGCAGAAGCAATATCTGTGTCTACCATGGCTTTTAGGTCAAAACCTGCGTGCTTGAATGCGCGCCAAACAAGGTCAGTGCAGACGCCTTCGTTTTCAGGAGGGTAACCGTCTGCATAGTAAGCGCTTTTGTAGAATGGCCTCTGTTCGACCTGGGTTCTGGCGCCTTCTACAAGGTCTATAGAGTCATCCTTGCCGTTTCCGTCTTGATCGTGGCTAAGCGGAACCGCCTCGATTTCGAGAGAGGGCCTCAGTAATGTGGATATCCATTGGACCAGGCCCGGTTCACCCTGCTGCCATGCCTCCCAGTAGAGAACGGCGGTAGCCGCAAGTAATATTACAAGAACCAGACTGATTCGTCCTATTCGGTTGAAAGGCTTTCGGGTCTTGATTGGCTCAACCGGTATTCCTGGGTTGACTGGATCAGTTCGATTTATCCTTCTTGGCATTTGGTACTCCTATTTAACGCCTTCGACCGGCGAATTGTTGATAAGGTATGGGGTCAGGGCTTAGGCGAATGTGATATGGTGACACGCAACAGCGGTATGCCAGTATCTTTACGCTGGCTTGAGCGGCTTCATCCAGAGCCTGGGCAAAGCCAGGATCCATTTCCCTGTGAGCCGATACTCTTGTTATATCTTCCCTTTGGGCAATGAAAACCACACATGTATCCAAACCCATTGATGAGATTTCTTTTAGCTCGCGGAGGTGGCGTGCGCCCCTTTCTGTGGGCGCATCAGGAAATAGGCCTGTACCGTCTGTGCACAAGGTAACTGATTTGACTTCTATCAGAAGAGGGCGCTTACCCGGGCCTTCCAGCATGAAATCAAACCTGCTCTTAGGCGTATTCCTCGTTTTCCTGGTTTTCCTGGGCTCAGAATTATCTTTAGCCGGGCTTTCATTGCCTTTGCCTGTGGTTGTGCTTGTTTTGCTTCCGCTTTTGCCTTCACTTTCCCTGGCTGTATTTCTGCCTTCTGTGTCGTCCTGCCGGTCGTGCGTGCCCAGGTGTCTGCTCAGGTGGTTCCTCACGTGGTTGTCTAGGCGGCTGTTCAGGCGGTTGCTTACTTGATCCAGGGCAACCTCTCTATGGACCGAAGTGTATTCTCTGAACTCGCCCAGTGCCCCTTTTGTCGCGGCCTGCTCAAAAAGACGGTTAGGGTACCTTGTATCGACGCATACCCAAATATTGTTAAAGCCGGCCAGGACCAGGTCATATTGGGTCTTTCGCTTGATTGAGCCAAGTTGGGCACTTATGTTTCTGACCATGACCCGATTTTCAGGGAACAGCAACTCTTCAAGCCTGCCAGGATCAGGCACATGGGCTTGTATTGTTTGCCCGGCTAAGTCCACTACTGCAAGAAACCTATTGGGACGGGAAATAAGCCGGCCTTCTACAAGATTGCCCAGTGGAATGGAAACACCCTGGGCCCGAGACATAGAACATGCCGTACTCTTGCCGTCGGGAAAGCTGTTGCCTGAATTCTGCCTTAGCCTGCGTGTATTTTGGTTGGATATCTGATTGTTTGATCCCATGTCAATAGTGTGGCATTTAACCATGTTATGTTCAAGTGTCTTGCTGCCGGGTTATCCGGCGGGAAAAAGCAGTGGGTGCCGGATTAGAAGGCACTTCCCGGAAGACTGCGTCTGGCCATCCGGCGCCAAGAATTCTTTCCCTTAGGAATTCAGGTATAATCGAGTAGGACATACAGAGAAATTCATAGGCAAGAACGAAAAGGGATTTGCATGGGGCTGACAATAACGTGAAAAACGCAGGCTGTATAATGGCCCGACAAGAAGATGTGATTGAGCTGCGCCTGAATCTCATAGGCTTTGGCAATGTAGGCAGGGAACTTGCAAGAATCTTGCTGCATAAGGGCCAGGAGTTTCGCATTTCCCACAGGGTCGACTTCAAAGTTACGGCCATTGCAACCGGCAGGCACGGGTGTATCGTGAACCGCGACGGCCTTGACCTGGCAAGGATGCTGGATACACTGGAGTCCGGTAAGCCATTGGATACTCTGGATCCTTATAAGGGGCAAGATACCGGTCTCCAACATGCATTGGACATTATAAGAAATGCTCCAGGCGACATAATGTTGGAATTGACCCCGCTGAACCCTTACACGGGCCAACCTGCCATAAGCCACACAGAGGCAGCTTTGAGTGCAGGAAAGCACGTTGTTTCAGCCAACAAGGGCCCTATTGCATATGCATACTCAGAACTTGCATACCTTGCAGCCCGGCGCGGCCTCAAGTTTCTTTTTGAATCAACTGTTATGGATGGCACTCCCATTTTCAACATGGCTAGGCACTGCCTTAGGGGCACACCTATCCTAGGATTCAAAGGAATCCTGAACAGTACTACTAACTTTGTTCTTGGAGAGATGGAAAAGGGCAGCGATTTCCATGATTCGGTTGCTAAGGCTCAGGAAATGGGGTTTGCCGAGGCGGATCCGTCTATGGACCTTGACGGATGGGATGCAGCTGTCAAAGCTGCTGTTTTGAGCAATGTGCTTATGGGAATGCAGATTACTCCCAGGGATGTTGATAGAACAGGAATAACCGGTGTGACAAAAGCCCAAGTACAAGAGGCTTTGAAATATGGCAAACGGATTAAGTTGGTGGCCGAGGCCGGTTACGTGCTTGATTCAGGCAGTCATTGCCGTGAGGCTTCTTCTCCCGGTGATTCGGAAAAGACGTTTTATGCCAGGGTTATGCCTGTAAATGTTGATGCTGCAAGCGTATTTGGGCAGATAGACGGTACAACATCTTGTGTGTTGATTCGAACAGGGCTTATGGGAGACATAACCTTGATTGAGCATGTCCCTGAGTTAGCCCAGACTGCCTACGGAGTCTTAAATGACCTGCTGGAGATAGCGGCTTGCATGCATGAGTCACACCCTTCCCGGTAAGCCGGTATTCTATCTTCATACGTATGCTGCAATATGACAGCAACTTCTGCAAACCTATTCTTCATGCCGGTATTCGCCGTTTTTCTGTGTGACATTCAATATCGTCCCCCTACTGCGGTATTTCAGATATAATTGACAAATAGGGCCTTGCATTTTTCCTTTAGAAAAAGGCATAACCGGTTCTGGAATTTGCCTGAAGCCCAGAGCGGGGTTTCGGGTCAGATATTGAACGGCAGGGTTTCCGGCAACCGGCATTATAACACTAATGAGGGATTGAAAATTGAGATTCACAGACAACGCCAAAGCCAAGATCTCAAACGGAATGGAAAGCAGCCTATCTGCTCCCTGGAAGGTTAGAATCGGCCTATCTGCCTTGTATTTCCTTACTTACCTTGGGCTTGGAGTATACTGGACTTACGGAAACATATATTTCCGCGAATCCGGAGTATCAGTTGCAGAGATCGGAATCCTAAATGCCCTTTACTATGGTGTTGCCATTTTTGGACACCCCTTCTTTGGGTATGTGTATGACAAGTCGTCACACAAACACGTTACCATAGGCATCATTGCATTACTGGCAGCAGCAACCGGCTTTTTGGTTCCTGCCCAGACTGGGGCCTTTGGCCGCGCCGCTGTATATTCAATGTTTGCCCTGTTTTCAACAACACTTATGCCCCTTATGGATGCCGGGACACTAATGTGGTGCAGCCAGAACAGGGTTCCTTTTCAATCAATAAGATTGTGGGGGACCTTCGGCTACCTGGTTTCATCTATTATCGGCGGTAGCATTCTTGAGAGTGTTGACCTGGTATGGTCTTACTACATTCCTGTAATCGTCCTTATAGTTATGTTTTTCTTGGTAATGTCATTCAACAAGATGCGCTGGCTTCCGTATAACAATGTATCAGGTTCTTTGTCTACTACCCTGACCCTCCAAGACGTAAAGTCTGTTGTCACCAGCAAGCCTTTTGTACAGTTGCTGCTGATTTCATTCTTTTTTCGAATTGCCTTCACTGGGCCGCTGAGCCTTTTTACTGTGTACTTGGACCACCGGGGTTTCAGTGCCAGCCAGATTGGCTATGTCATGATTATTGGCGGATTGAGCGAAGCCATAGTCTTGCTGGGGAAGAAAGGGTTCTTTGACTGTTTTTCAGGAGATTCGCTGCTTTCAATGGCCATAGTTCTCTCAGGGGTTAGGTGGTTCTTGACGATTGCTATCAAGAGTTACCCTTGGTTTCTGGTTCTCCAGTTGATCCAGGGCACTAACTTCATCCTCTTTTACCTGGTAGCAGTTGAAAAGACTAACCAGTTGTTCCCTCCTGAACTTTCAGGCGTAGGCCAAACTGTCTTTGGCTCGGTGTTCTATGGACTCGGCCCTGTTTTGGGTTCTTTGGCAGCAGGAGCAATGGTTGAAAGTATGGGGTACGATAAGTCTTTCTTGATTTTTGCGACAATGTGCCTGGTTGTAGGTTTTTTGCAGATGCTGTTGTCAAGAAAAGATAAATTATCAGGTAATGTGATTCATGATAAGGAATCGTCTGCTTCAGTGTAGAATCAAGTCAGTGCTGTTTATGCGTTACCGGTCTGTTTCCTGCCGGTAGATTAGGCCAGGGATATCATACAGGCTGAAGAAAACACGAAAGGGCGAATGGCCTTGAAGGGTACGTTGATAAACACCGTAGCAATACTTGCAGGGACCTTAATAGGCTTGTTGGTTGGCAACAGGTATCCTGAAAAGATGAAACAGACTGTTATGAGCGGGTTGGGCCTTGTGACAAGCATTATTGGGATCAAGATGGCCCTTGAGTCCGAAAATATTCTCTTTCCGCTGGCTGGGATTGCGCTTGGTGGAATTACGGGAGAACTGCTTGATCTGGACCTTTGGATTAACCGGCTTGGAGATTCACTGGAGAAAAGGTTCGACAAGGCCGGCCGTGGCGGCAGCGGCAATTCAGGGGCAGTGCCAACCCAGGGGTTATTTGCCAGAGGGTTTGTTGCAGCGACATTGCTGTTTTGCATTGGGCCAATGGCCATTATCGGCGGCATACAGGACGGCCTTACAGGGGATTTTAGCACTCTCGCTGCCAAAGCCACTATTGACGGGTTTACCTCAATAGCATTTGCTTCTTCATTGGGGCCTGGGGTTGCTTTTTCAGCATTGCCTGTGTTCATCTATCAGGGAGCCATTTCCATGGGAGCAGGATTCTTCGACAGGATTCTGAGTGTAGAGATGATAGCGGAAATGACTTCAGCAGGTGGTTTGCTGCTGTTTGCCATAGGCCTTGGACTTCTGGAAGTTAAGAAAATTCGGGTAGCCAACCTTCTGCCTGCCATATTCCTGACTCCGGCTATATGTTACATAGCTGCTTTGATTGGCATGTAGGCTGATTCCTGTTGACAGATTTCCCGCCACGGTGATAGACTGCCTTGAATCCATTGAATTCCTCATATTGCTTTGAAAGGAAGTGTTTTTCATGGCAAGGGCACATATCTCAGCAACCAACAGAATTCAGGTGGCTGAAAGATAGGAAACCACCGTTACATGAAGAGACCTGTTTAGGCCTTGAGTTGTTTGCTTTGCCTCCTATGCTCTACTTCAGCCCCTCTGGTTCTTTTGGGTTGCCATACTTAGCTTTGTGCAGGTAAGCATATCCCGATAGGAACATCCAAGGAGGGAACACTCCAGTATGTCTTCATCAAGAGAATCGGTTATTTCCATTGTCAATCTAAAGAGGCATTTCAAGGTCAGAATCGAAGGCGATACTTTCAGCGAAAGAATCAACAGCTTCTTTCATCCATCATATAGAACAGTTAAGGCGCTGGACGGTATAAGTCTCAGCGTCTACAGGGGCGAATCTGTTGGATACATCGGGCTTAACGGGGCAGGCAAATCTACCACAATAAAGCTGCTTTGCGGGGTCCTGGTCCCTACAGCCGGGGAAATCCGGGTATTCGGCCGGGAACCTCACCGGAACCGGACTTTGAACGCCGGGCGAATCGGGCTAATGATGGGCCAGAGAACCCAACTTTTGTGGGACCTGCCGGTAAAGGAGAGCTTTCTGCTTCTGGGAAAGATCTACGCGTTAGAGCCTGCTCGATTCAAGTCAAACTTGGAAATGCTTGTTGAAGCCCTTGATATTGCCGGGCTATGGGATACTCCCGCAAGGATGCTGTCTTTGGGCCAGAGAATGCGGTGTGACCTTGCCTTAACTTTCATCCACAATCCTGAGATTGTCTTTCTCGATGAACCAACAATAGGGCTTGATGTCTTTGCCAGAGACAGAATTCGGCAATTCCTCAACATGGTCAGGGGCCGGGGCACCACTGTGTTTTTGGCCAGTCACGATCTTGACGACTTGGACGCCGTTACAGACAGGGTGATTCTACTTCATAAGGGGCAGATCGTGTTTGACGGGCCTAAGGAGCAGCTGGAAGCAAGCCTGAATGACAGGATTGTGCCCGGGCCCGTTCGAGATACGGCTGTGGGGCTTACACAGAAGATGACCCTCGAAGAGATGGTCAAGCAATTCTACGGAAGCGGTGGCTTGTCATGAAATACCTGTCTTACATGCGAATTGAGTTTCTAAAGAACTTCCAGTACAGAACAAACTACTGGGCGACTATTGCCAACAGCATTATTGCCATTTTGATTCAACAGGCGCTTTGGATGGCCGTCTACAGGGGAAGCCCGGGGTCTTCTCTTGATGGAGGTGAGATTGCCGGCATAGGCCTGAGGACCATGCTAACCTATGCATTGGTTGGCAGGGTTGTTTCTGGGTTTCTCACCATACGCGAAGGTGCAAACTTTGGCCCAAAAGTGCGGACAGGGGCTATTATCCACGATCTGGTCAAGCCTGTAGACCTTCATGTCCAGAGCTTCTTTCAGAATCTAGGAAGTGCCTTGTTTAGACTGTTTGCAGTTGGCGGCCCGCTGTTTGCGATCATGGTGTTCCTAGGCTGGCTTGAGGTTCCTCCCTGGAAGACAGTAGCGTTGTTTGCATTGTCTCTGTTTGCAGGCCATGTTACGTTATTTGCCACGGTATTTGCCGGTAACCTGGCCAGTTTCCGCACAAAGACAGGGGTTGGCATAGACCATGTCTACACAATAGTGCTGCTTTTGTCAGGGGATCTTGTGCCTGTTGACTTTTTTCCCGCATGGCTTCAGGCGATCTCCCGTTACCTTCCTTTTCAGAGTGTCCATTATGTTCCTGTGGCTATCTGGAGCGGGATTATTGCGCCTGGGCAAGTTATGGAGTCTTTTGTGGTTCAGGCGTTTTGGACAACAAGTATGATTGCCATCTCAAGAATGGCCTGGGCACAAGCTATGAAGCACCTGACAATCCAGGGAGGTTGAAGGTATGAAATCTGTACTCCGGCACGTTGGTGCATACTTTTGGTACCTAAGGGCAAATTGGCTGAGCCTCATGGCTTATCCTCTGCCGTTTGTTGTTGTCAATCTTGCCGGGCTCTTGTATTCCCTTGCTTCAGTAGCAGCTGTATGGATCATTTTCTCAAAAGTCAGGGCAATAGGAGGTTGGAGTTTCCCTCAAGTGCTTTTGATTTATGGGTTTAGCATACTGTCGAGGTCGCTATTTCACTTATTTTGTGTCAACATTGTGACTTTGAGCGGAATGATCCGAAATGGCGACATAGACAGAATTCTGGTCCGGCCGCTAAATCCTCTGTTCCAGGTAATAGCTGATTACCTTGACAACGACGACTACGGAGAATTTGCCGCCGGTTGTTACTTGATTTGGGTTTCCCTTGGAATGCTGGGTATAAGGACTGCAGCCAACTTGGCCTGGGCTGTTATTGCTGCAATATCCGGTGGCGTTATTAATGCTTCAGTGCATCTTGTTGCCAATACCATGTCCTTTTTCACCATTGAGAACCGGGCCATCACAGGGCTTGCCTGGGAGCTAGACGGTTTTACCAGGTATCCTCTGGATATATACGGGCGTGGCATTAAGTCTTTGCTTACATGGGTGATTCCATTTGGTTTTGTCAGTTTCTATCCGGCACAGGCAATGTTGCAGGGCAGCAGCCGGCCTTTGGCCCTGGCAGGGAAGTTGACACCTGCAGTAGCGTTACTGTTCTTCGGCGTTGCCTACGGTATCTGGAAATGGGGCTTGAACAACTACCAGGGTGTAGGGAACTGAACGCCGGTTTATATTGCTTCGGGTGGAATGAGGCCGGCCAGGCAATGACCGAAGTTTGGAACTAAATCCGGGCTACGCAGGGCTTATGGCTTAGTGCCACCGGGCTTCCTTGAAGATTGTGCCATAATGCACTATCATGAATAGGTAAGGTTATGTTAGGTTAGGTTGGGTTAGATATCCTTGCGTTAAGTGTCTGTGTTCTTCTGTAAGCTTGGCAGTGGCACAGCATTATCGGGAAGGGGGATTGATGCCGTAGGCGTTGTGAATTCAGTTTAAGGCGTCACCTGCGGTTTGATGGCAGAAGTGTTAGCCTTAAGCAGCCCGGACAACAAGAGGAGTAATCAATACACCAATTCTGAACTACCAGTACGAATCCTAGGAGGAGAAACATACATGAATTCCCGCAGCAAGGTTACAGCAATTATCATTGCTATTGCCCTGTTTGCTACTGGAACCTTCTTGACAGGTTGCAAAAAAGGTGAGCAAACAGACATCGTAGTAATAGGAGGCGGCGGTGCAGGCCTATCTGCAGCAGTTACCGCAGCTGAAAATGGTGCCAAAGTTGTTCTTCTTGAGAAAATGCCTATGCTTGGAGGAAACACTCTTAGAGCCCAGACCGGTTTCAACGCAGCCGGAACCAAATACCAGGCTGACGCAGGCATAACTGACTCGGCAGATACCCACTATCAAGACACAATGAAGGGTGGAAAAGATAAGAACGACCCCGATTTGGTAAAGACCCTTACTGAAAATGCAAATGACTCTTTGGAATGGCTCAATGGTTTGGGAGCCAGCTTGACCAAGATGCAGCTTCTTGGTGGAGCCACCAACGCCAGAACCCACGCTCCAACTGAAGGCGGTTACGCAGGCCCGGTCATGATCAATGTCATGGAGAAGGCTGCCAGGGAAAAGGGAGTACAGATTCTGCTGGATACCAGAGCCACTGAGATTCTTGTTGACAAAGATGGAAAAGTTACCGGAGTAAAGGCAACAGACAAAGACGGAAAAGAAATCGAGGTCAACTCAAAGGCAGTAGTTGTTGCTACCGGTGGATTCGGAGCTAATAACGAGATGGTTGCCAAGTACAATCCCAAATTGGCCGGGTTTGATACCACTAACCACAAGGGTGCAACCGGTGACGGAATTGTCATGGCAGAAGCCGTTGGCGCTGCACTGAGAGATATGGAATATATTCAGATTCACCCCACAGTAGTTCCCGGAAAGGGAGTTCTCATTGCTGAAGGCATGCGCGGCCAGGGAGCTATCCTTGTTAACAGCAAGGGTGAGCGGTTTGTACAGGAACTCAAAACCAGGGACCTGGTATCTGAAGCCACTCTAGAGCAGGAAGGCAAGTACGCTTTCGTATTGTTCGACCAGGCTATTCGTGATACTGCTCAGTTNNCCTGAACAGCAGAGCTCACTGGTTTCAGGCGATACACTGGAAGAACTTGCTGAGAAGATTGGTGTTCCCGCAGAGGCCCTTGTTGAGACCGTTACAAAGTACAATACTTATGTCGAAGCAGGCGAGGATCCGGAATTCAGCCGCGTAAAGATGCCTGCCAAGATAGAAGTAGGCCCCTTCTGGGCTGTTAAGGTCACTCCTGCAATTCACCATACCATGGCCGGCGTTGCAATCAACAGCAAGGCTCAAGTACTGGATGCAGACGGAAATGCTATTCCTGGCCTTTATGCAGCAGGTGAGGTTACCGGTGGAGTCCACGGTGCCAACAGGCTTGGCGGAAATGCCCTTTGCGATATTATCGTATTTGGCCGGATAGCAGGTAAAGAATCGGCTTCCTTTGCAACAGCAAAGTAAANNGAAATCAAATAAATTAGAGCGCGATGTCTTATAAAGGTGCCAGAGTTCCACTTTTGGCACAAGAGCATGCGTGAGGCGTGCAGCAAGGTACTGCGCCCAAACTCGTGTGATTCTATGCAATAGAGAGGGCCGGAGAAGTCCGGCTCTCTTGTTTCTCTTGTTGTTATGGCTGATTGCCTTAGTTTCTAGCATAGTGCAAATTTAAGTCCGGCTCTATCTATTGTTGTTGGGGGCCAAGGTTGAGTGTTGCCTGCACTGCAAGGCCACGCCTAACGCCTTATAAAGGCCTCGCAGTCTCACCTTTTGCAGCATTGCTTTGGGCTGCGTTTGATGTTGCTTGCCAACGAACCCTTGTCTATCGCCGGGTCATATCCATTATCTAGATACCTATCAATACCCACAAATACCTACTATATTGACCCCTACTTGTGGCGTGCGGATTTATGAGGGGGGGGCTAGTCCTTTACCAGTCGGATCACTACCTCGTTAGGCAGACACACGATTATCTGCCCGGGATTGGATATCCACCCTGTGTTCATGCAAATATGGTTTTCACACGGCGAGCTAAGGACATGTACCTTCCCTTGATTGATTTCCACTATGGTGGTTCCTAATACTCCTTCAACGGGAATAGTACCGTCTGAAATTTCACCTAAAGGCTTGTTGATCACGTCTTGGCCTTTTGCCTGTATGATAAGCATAACAGGGCCTTCCCGGAACAGGCCTGCCGAGTAGACAAAGCTTCCTATGGCCGCTACGGCCAGAATTGCTGAGAGTATGACTATCAGGCGTACCTTCTTTTCGCGTTCCTTTTTGCTGCCGGGATTTCCGCGGCTGCAATCAAGGGCTTGCCTGGATTTTTTGCTTGTTGCTGAGCTTGTTGCTGGGATCATTGCTTAGTTCATTGCTCCTTACTTGTATTTTCCAACGCCTTCTTTGCACTTTGCATTGTCTGTGCTGTCCGTGCTGCTTAGACATACTCTGGTTCAATGTAAGTATAGGGCTTCGGCCATGGCAAGTAAATGCCGGGAGGATTGATGGCATTTTGCTCGTAATGTCAGGAACATTCCCAAGTTATATGTCCTTGGGGGAAGCCATTTCAAAAAAGGAAATTCCCACCACTAAGAGAATATTGGATTAGGCTGTAGTCAATAAGAGGGTGAGATCTGTGCAGAAGAATGGTGATTGCCGGCCAATGGACACTGAAGTCTGCCAGGATGACCTGGTGGAAAAGTGCCCTGATCGTCTTGCGGATGGGACTGGAGTCGATGAGGCAGCCTTCGATGAGACAGCCTTCAACGTGCCGGCCAATGTAGCCGGCCATTGGGCCCTGGGGCCAGTTGATGCAGGTAAGGCGCTTCTCTGGGGCAGTATCATAGGGGCTTTGGCCAGGGGGATTCTCAGGGTCCCTGAAGGATATGAGGCCATAACCAATATATTTCTATTGATTTGGCCTGCATATGCGGTTTGGAAGAGGAGACTGTCTTACAGAGATGTGTTTCACGCAGACTTCATCTGGAATCCTGATTTTGGGCTCCTGGCGGTTTTGGCTGTAGGGATTTCATGTGCTGAACTGCTCATAATTGAGGGAATTGACTTGCTTTTCAAGGGAAGGCTTGCGGATTGGGCAGGCTTATTTCCGTCTGCTCAGATGCCAGATTCGCTAATTCAGACGATCCTGATAGTTGCGGCCGCCGTTCCTATAGTCGAGGAATTGCTTTTCAGAGGCTTCTTGCTAACGGCATTTTCCCAGTGGGGACCAGGGTGGGCAGTGGTTTTTCCAGGGTTGGTGTTTGCCCTTCTCCATCACCCTGCCGGAATGCTTGGGGCATTTGCCGCCGCTTCGGTGTCAGCCATTTCAGTGATTCATTACAAGTCGATAGTCCCTGCCATTGTAATCCATGCAAGCGGAAATCTGTTTTTAGTTCTCTTACAGGCATTTCATGGATGGGTCCAGCCTCCGCTGGTTGAACTGTTTTGTGTTGGAATTAGGGTTGGGTTTGTACTTGCCGTGTTTTTGCTCCGGCACCGGCTGGCGTGGATTTGGCATGAGTTCTGCCGCTATTGGTCAGAGTTTGTGAAGAGGCCTCAGTTCAAATCTAGACTTAAGTCCCTGATGAAACATTGGTCGTGGATTTTGGTCATTATTCTCCTTGCAGTCACTGTAGTTACTGTTGTTCTTATTTCCATTTTCGGAGAGGCCCGGCTGAGATGAATGTCCGGGGCGAGCTGCCGGATCAAATTTACTACATATGCCCACATAATCGAACCACTCAATTACAATGCCTGGCTCGATTGCAGTGCATGGGCGGATTGCCATGCATGGCTCGATTGCAATTGGCTTAATCGCATACTTAGGGTTCCATAATAGATTGCTGAGTTGAAGGCCTGATTATCTCATTGCAGGTGTGTCTTGAGAAAAGCTTCGGCTTTCTTGGCCACCTGCTTTCTTGTGTTATTTCTTTGCTCGGTCACAAACTCAATTATCTCTTTCTTGCTGCCAGCTATCTCGAAGTACTTGTCAAAACAGTCGATTGCGTTTCCAAACATGATGTTTTTGCATTCCGGAGAAGGTTTTCCCTTGTAGAGATAAGTATTGTTAGCGATGCCAAGCAGCCGTTTTGTTAAGGTACTTTCGTATTCAGGATTCATCACCACAAACTTCCATATATTCTTTACAGCGCTTGCGGCAGTTATCATCGAGTCAGAGCCAATGAGGCCTAGGTATTTATCGTAAACAGCCGCGAACTTGTGGTCCTTATCTACGTCTATGAGGTTTGACAATGTGGTTATTGCTCCCCATTTGACGAAGCTATTCTGGCTGTCAATTAGATTGGCCACATCATCAAAGTGTGGATATACAAGTGAAGGCTGCTTTTCACTTAGCATCCGAACTACCTTTTCACAATAGAACTTCACGGCTCCCTTGTCGGTTCTGATAATCTCCAATAACAGGCCAAGGATCTCGGGATTTGCCGTGATTTCATCTATGAAATCAGCCACCTCAGGTTTTTGCCTGAGTCTTTCCTTCATTTGGCTAACCTTGTATTCGTCTAGGTTGTGGCGAGCGTTCATTTATTGCGCTTATCTCCTCCGTCTGGGGCAATGGTGGCCAAAGAGTACGTGGCGAGCGTTTATTTATTGCGCTTATCTCCTCGACCTCGAGCCATGGCGGCCAAGCAGCAAACGGTGATTGTTCATTTGCTCTTATCTGCTTACCTTACTTGTAAAAACAGATGTAAGCCACATCGCCTGCTGCTTCAACGTCGAACGATTTCCCCGGTGCAACTATGAAAGTTTCACCTTTGCTATAAGCCTTGAACTCACTTTCACCAGGCAGTTTAGCGTTGAGAATTCCTTCGATCACAGTCATATGCTCCTCAGATGACGTAGAGAAAGTGTACTTGCCGGGCTTCATGACTCCAACTGTGGCCGGCCCCTCTTTAGTTTCCAGCGAAAGACTCTGGACCTTGCCGTCGAAATATACACTGTGTTTCATGGATTGCGCCTCCTTGTTGTTGCTTGCCAGATCATTACTGCAAGCGTTTCGATTTATCCTTCTTGTCCTTCTTTTCACTGGCGCCTAGAAGGCAAAAACTAAAAAGTCCAGCCAGCGCAGGCAGCCAGTAGGTGATTAGCCTGTAGAGGAGGGAGGCAGCGCCCGATGAAGCGGAATCAACCCCCAGGTTAGTGAACACTGTCCACAGGGAAATCATATATACTCCTATGCCATTTGGAATAAAGGTGAGAAGCGACATTACGGTTCCGGTGGTAAAACCCCAGGTGAGCGGGGCTATGGCGATACTGTTTCCAACTGCTCTGAACAAGCAGTAAAGAATCAGAATATCGGTGACTGTGATTGCGGTGGCGGAACCGGCGATGAGTCCGAGAAGTTTTGGATTCTTCGGGAGCTCCCTGGTTTTCAGTGTAAATTCAGCTACTGCCCCGAGGGTCTTTCGTTCATCCAGAGGCCGGTGGTTTGCCAGGGGCAAAAGCAAGTTTGCCGTCTGGACTGCTTTGCGGCTGATGTAGGCAGCTGCTGATGGGAACATAATGAGGGCCACGAATCCTGCCAGGGCCACGGATACAAGGCTGGCCATGACTACCAGAGACGTCCTGGTAATGTTGTACAGTGTGGCACCGGGCACAAGATATTCTATATAAGGAAGGCGGATTAGGGAGTACAAGACAAAAACTGAGAATGCCCCGTAGTCGAACACGTAGTACAGGGCG
>MTKW01009376.1_pt1 | contig 14490 bp, 12 predicted proteins | sample 1042761 | NCBI WGS metagenome assembly MTKW01 (sample SAMN06205366, study PRJNA360243) | anaerobic digester metagenome | biome: Wastewater treatment plant; feature: Anaerobic digester sludge; material: sludge; isolation source: anaerobic digester fed with sludge from wastewater treatment plant ... | reverse complement strand
CGATCTCTTCGTTGCCGACAAAACCATGAGCAAACCTCAGTGCAAAAAAGATTGCCATCGCGGCTATCAGACCAATAAAACCCATACCAATATGTATGGCTCCGACTACAGTCACATGTTTCTTCATTTTATTAATATCTTCCATGACAGTAATGTTTTAATTCCTTTTGATTTCAATTCCTGATAAATGACATCCTTTTTGAAGAATAGTTGCATCAAAATACCTAATATTGTTTTAAAATTTTCGTTTTTGAATTAAAAGAAAGGCACAATACTTGCATATGTTAATTTTGAAAAAACCCGGAATATGAAACGGATATTAGCTATCGCCACATCATTCATCCTTTTTTCCATGGCTTTCGTATCATGCGAACCATTGGGATCATGCAAGATATGTCGTGAAATAACCTACCAGACCGGGAAGGGGATAATCAGCGAAGGCCCCGAAATCAAGTATTGCGATGCCGACCTTATTGCTATCGAAACCCAGCGCGATGTCGTAATTGGCGACAAACGATACTATTGGGAGTGCAGATAATAAATCCTGACCTTTCAGCTTTGACGAACGTCCGTATTCTTTGACGAACGCCAGTTTTCTTTGACGAATACCTTTTATTATTGGGTCCCCGGCATTATTTTTGTTTATAAGTTGTTAATAACTGTGCTTGCTAAAAAGGCGGACAATTATTAGTTGTTGTAATTTAGTATCAGTCAAATTCAATTTTAAATGTCCTTGAACTTCAGCAGTTTAGAATTAACAGACAAGACCATTGTCATTGTCGAGGATGACGTACCTTCCAGCAGGTACTATGAAACCCTCCTCCTGAGCTCAGGGGCCGAAGTGGTAAAATTTCGTACGGGAAGGGATTTTATCGATTTCGTGAACACAGATAACAGAAAAATCGACCTGGTGATAATGGATTTCCTGATTCCGCTGGTTAATGGTATCGACTGCACCAGGATGTTTAGAAAAACAAGAAAGAATGTCCCGGTTCTGATGATCACGGCCTATTCATCCGAACAATCAAAATCAGACGCCTTTTTAGCCGGATGCACAGAATATATCCTGAAGCCGGTTTACCCGGAAAAAGTCTACGCCCTGCTTGAAAAATACCTCAAACAGGAAGAAAAGCAGCCCATTTACCGTTCCTGAGAATCGTTTTTATTGTTGCTTTCCTGGCATTTTCAATGCCGGCGGCAGATATTATTGCCTAATTCCCGAGAGCCCTTTGCCTGCCCACGTATTCCGCGTAGTATCCCTCAAGCTTCCCGTTGATCTCCCCAGCAATCTTCTCCTGACCGTATTTTTCGCAGAAAGCCGCTGCCCTTGCCGTGTACTGAATGGCTGACTGTATCTCATACTCCGCGGAACTCAGGACATACGGATTCTGCTTCAGGAAATACTCGAGCCTCCCAAAATAATAAGCGCTCATATCCCTGGTCAGCTCAACAGCCCTGGCAGAATCGCCTGCAGCAAAATATCCCTCTATCAGGTCGGTGAAATACGTATCGTAAGGGAATTTGTTAACCGGCAGCGACTCCATGCAGCTGTTAAGGACAGTCAGGGCCTTCTCATTCTTGCCTTCTGCTGCAAGTGACTTTGCCAGACGGGCATAGACCAGTCTGGACCTGATGACCATCAGAGTTCTTATATGATGATAGTCGAGGTTGACATCCGGATCGGCGGCTCCGCCCCAGACAAATTTGTTCGCAATGTTATCATACAGGATATCTGTATCAATACGCCCGTACTCATACCAGTTAGTGATTTCCGACTTGATGGGAACAAGCCTGTAGGCAAGCCCCTCGAGCTGGAAATATTCTTCAAGCCCCAGGGCATCATCATGATATCCGGTGACATAGTAAATGGGACGCTCCCAGTTGTTATGCGCGAGAATATCGAGAAGAATCAGCTGGCTCTTCAGTATAGAGCTTCCCTTCAGCTTGATATCAATATAAGGGACTATCTTGCCGGCATCCTCAGGCTTTACAGTCCCCGAGGCCAGTACTTTCGCCGAATCGACGGGAATCCTGATGGTCCTCGACGGGATTACGTCAAGTATTTCATTTGCAGATAACTGTATCTTCGTGGCCTTGTTATCGCTCATTATCCAGTCGATAACCGTGGAAATACTTACCGGGTCAGTCGTCTTTTCAACAATGAAAACCTGGTTGTTCACTCCGTCATAGTACTTCTGCGGAGGCAGGGTGACAGGCAGCGGGGCAGACTCATACACAGCCCTCTTCATCTGGTTGATGTACCAGTCGGTATTGAGAAGCATCAGATTGCAGACTCTTACATCAGTCCTTACTCCTTCCACTTCCTGTGCATACCAGAGGGGGAAGGTGTCGTTGTCGCCATTTGTAAAGAGAATGGCATTCGGGGCACAGGAATTGAGGTAATTGAAGGCTACATCGCGGGCAAGGTAACGTCCCGACCGGTCGTGATCGTCCCAGTTCTGAACGGCCATAAGCACCGGCACAACCATACACAGGGTGCCGGCAGCCGGGGCGGAAAGCTTCTCTCCAAGCAGGCCCGACAACGCTTCGTACAGGGCAAGCACTCCCAGACCGATCCACACCGCGAAGAAATAAAAGGATCCTGCATAGGCATAATCCCTCTCCCTGGGCTGGTTTGGATACTGGTTGAGGTATAACACTATGGCGGCTCCCGTCATCAGGAATAAAAGAAGCACCACCCACCAGTTTTTGAAATCGCGGTTGAACTGGTAGAATATGCCAACCAGCCCAAGCAGTAAGGGAAGAAGGTAATAAACATTCCGCGATGTATCCTCCTTCATACCCGGAGGCAGGTCGGGCGTTCCGGTACGGGGCTCGTCAAGGAATCGTATGCCGCTTATCCAGTTCCCGTTTATTGCCCCACCTGTGCCCTGGGTGTCATTCTGCTTTCCCGCAAAATTCCACATGAAATACCTTAAATACATGTATCCGAACTGGTAAGAGAACATAAACCTGAGGTTTTCACTGAACTTCGGCTTACGGATTATTTCCTTCTCTCCCGACTGTTTTGTTACCGCCACGGGAATCCCCTTAACCTTTCCCCATTCCTTGTACATCTCCTGATGTTCGCTCTGATCACTCCACATCCTGGGGAAAAATGTCAGAAACCTCTCATCATACACTCGCTCCAGATCATACGCGCTGATTATGTATTTCCCATCCTCAAGTACATATTTCGGCTTCCCGTCGGCATAATCGATAACCGGGGCATTGTAATACTGGCCCCGGAAAAGAGGACGCGATCCATACTGCTCCCTGTTCAGGAAATAAAGCAGGCTGAATGGATTTTCGGGCTGATTCTCATTGAGGGGAGGATTGGCATTCGCCCTTATAACTATTATCGCGTTTGCCGAAAATCCTATGAGGATAACCACCACTGAGGTGAGAACGGTGTTGAGTGTTACGCGGTTCTTACCTGCAAGGTACCAGATGAACCAGGCAACAGCGCCCAATACGGCAATATTCAGTACCATTGATCCGGATATCACCCATATGCCCGATAAGAGCATGGCAGCAATAGAAAACATGGCATTCCTTGTCCGCCTGGAGGAGTAAAGGGTAGTCCTGACGGCAAGGAAAAAGAAAACTACAAGCAGGATGAAATGGAATATCATACCGCTGTTGGCAGGCATACCGAGGATATTGACAAAGAACATGTCGAGCCTGGATGAAATTGTGACAAGACCAGGCATGATCCCGTAAAGCAGAAGAGCAAGCACTATAAACGAAATTCCCAGGGAAAGGACAAGACCTTTCCATGAAAACTCATACCTGCGGAAATAATAAACCAGCACAATGGCAGGGATTGCAAGAAGATTAAGAAGATGTACCCCTATGGAAAGCCCCATCAGGAAAGCTATAAGGATGATCCACCTGTTGGCATATTCTTCATCGGCAACATCTTCCCATTTCAATATTGCCCAGAAAACAAGTGCAGTGAAAAATGAGGAGGAAGCATAAACCTCTCCCTCTACTGCCGAAAACCAGAAGGAATCGGAGAAGGCGAAAGCCAGTGCTCCGACTGCGCCTGCTGATATAATTGCTGTTGTCCTGGCTGTTCCCGGTTCTTCGTCCTTCCCTACCAGCATTCTCCTTGCAAGATGAGTGATGGTCCAGAAAAGAAAAAGAATGGTGAACGCGCTTGCAAGAGCCGACATGGCATTGATGGTGGCTGCTACCTTCGTGGTGTCGCCAAAGGCAAATAAGGAGAAGAATCTGGCAACAACCATGAACACAGGGTTCCCTGGAGGATGCCCGACCTCCAGTTTGAAGGCCGAAGCAATAAATTCTCCGCAATCCCACAGGCTGGCTGTCGGCTCAAGGGTAAGAAGGTAAGTGATAAGGGCTGCCGCGAATACCATCCAGCCGGATATCGTTTCTGTCAGCTTAAAGTTTTTTCCCATCAGAAAGATCTGGTTTTTCCTGAAATTCATTCAAATGACCGAGCGGTGAAATTACGAAATTTTTCAGACTATGTGCAAATGGAGGCATACCGGCTAATTTTGCTATTTTTGCGCAAATTGCCCTCAATGAAATATCGGCCACTGGTATTAGTCATATATCTTCTTTTTACCGGGATTGCATCAGCCCAGTATTATAACACGGGCCAGGATCCGGCTTCCCTGAGATGGATGCAGATCGTTACCGACAGGTTCACAGTAATATACCCGAAGACATACGGCGATGCCGGAATTGATTTTGCCCGGTCGCTCGACAAGGCCTGGTCGCAGCTCTCTGAGATCTACCCGGTTAACAAGTTCAGGATACCGGTTATAATACATAACCATACAATCAAATCGAGCGGATATGTTGCCTGGGCTCCCAACAGGATGGAAATCTATCCCACACCCGAACAAAATTCCATCCCGCTCGATGCAAACACCCAGCTTGCCATCCATGAGCTTACCCACGTGATGCAGATGGAATCTCTCAAAAAGGGCTTCACAAAGGCAATGTCGGTTCTGTCAGGACAACAGTTCACGGGAATGGTCTCGGCATTGCTGCCTCTGTGGTACCTCGAAGGCGATGCCGTCTTTACTGAATCGGTGCTGACAGGCTCAGGGCGCGGAAGAACACCTTCATTTCAGAAACATCTCAAGGCCCTGATGCTGGAAAAGGGCAATGTATTCTCCTACGACAAATCAGTCAACGGGTCATTCAGGGACCATGTTCCCGACCACTACCATTACGGCTACCAGATGATGGCATGGTCGTACTACGGATACGACAAACAGATATGGCGCAAAGCCCTCAACCTGACCGGAAATGCTCCCTTCCTGATTAATCCTGTGAACATTAGCCTCCGAAAGTCAGCCTCGCTGACCAAAAAACGGCTTTTCGACGAAACTTTCGATTCGCTAAAGACAATCTGGACAAAGGATGATGCCAGATCGGCAAGCCTGAACTATACTGTCCTGAATCCCGACAAAGGAAAGGAATTCATTTCTTACCATTCGCCTGTCCGGGCTGGCAAGGATACCATAATAGCAGTAAAAACTTCTCTTTCCGAGCCCGCATCATTCGTCATGATAAGGCCCTCGGATAACAGCGAGAAAAGGATCCACTTCCCGGGTTATATCAATCCTTATTTCATATCCTGCGGAAACGGAAAGCTTGTATGGGTCGAAACTCATTCCGACCCAAGATGGGCAAACAGGGAGTGGTCGGAGATAATGCTTATGGACATCAGTACAAACAGGGTAAGGCGGCTGACGAAAAAGACCAGGTACATATCAGCTTCCCTTTCTCCCGATGGAACCCTTGTGGCAGCCGTCGAAAACAAGCCCGGCAATGTTAACACACTGAATATCCTCGATGCTTACAGCGGTGAGAAACTTCATTCAACAGGCACTCTCGGCAATACCCCGCTCCAAAGGCCGCAGTGGGACGATACAGGAAGAAATATTACCGTGATCAATATGGATGAAAAGGGAGAAGGCATACTCCGCTTCAACCTTGAAAACAAAAGCTGGCAAACGCTGGTGGAGACAGGTACGGACGACATCCAATCTTCATTCCTCAGAAACGATTCCCTGTTCTATATAAGTTCCCTGAACGGCACTGACAATATCTACCTCCGCAAAGCCGATAATTCAGTAACTCAGCTGACTCGTTCGAGATTCGGAGCAAGCGATCTCAGCATAAACGGTTCGGTGATGCTTTTTGCCGACTACACTTCATCGGGAAACAATATAAGCAGCGCCGTGATACCGCGGGAACTGGCCGCTGAACCCATAGTACATTCCCATGATTCCTACCTTATTAACCGCTTTGACGCTCAAACGCCTCCGGCCGAAAGCATCTCCGGCAACGTTTACCACCCGTCACCATACAGAAAATGGAAGAAGCTCTTCCGTTTCCACAGCTGGATGCCATTCTATACCGATATTACTAAAATACAGGAGGATCCTTTCTCTGTAACTCCGGGCTTCACCCTGATCACTCAGAACAACCTCAGCACCCTGATATCCACCTTTGGATATGAATACACGGCGGACCAGAGACATAAACTGCATTCAAATATAAAATGGATGGGATGGTATCCCGTCATTGAGACGGGTATTGAATACGGCAACCCGGTCAGCGTGGAAAAGTTCGGCAGGGATGCTGCCGATCCCGACATACTCTCCAACGGATACTCCTGGGAAAACAAAATATCCCTCCCCCTCGTGTTCAGGGGAGGAAGTTTTACAAGGCAACTTTACCTGTCAGCTTCTTCCTCAATAAAAAATGACTACATCTACCTTCGCGAAACCAACAGCTACGATAAACTGCAGAACCAGTTGACGGGAAGGGTCTATTTTTCAAATTACAGACGCTATGCGATCAGGGATATTTACCCTTCATACGCACAGACCATCGATCTGAATTATTCCGCTTATCCCTTCGATAAAGGCATTTACGGGGATATTCTGTCGGGGAAGCTTTCACTGTATTTCCCGGGATTACTGAAAAACCATGGCTTCAGGCTGAGATTGGAAGCCGAGCAACAGAATCCTGAAAAGTTTGTTCTTAGAAACAGAATTGGTTTTGCCAGGGGCTATATAGGAGCCAGAAAGCCTGATATCGATGAATGGTATGAGAATATTGTCTCCATGCAACTGCTTACCGCTTCGGTCGATTACTATATGCCCATTGCCTATCCTGACTTCAGGCTGGGGGGAATACTGTATATGACAAGGATCAGATCCGATTTTTTCTATGACCAGTCGGTTGGATCTGACAGTTATACTTTTGTTTCCGTCCTTGATGAAGGAAGAAGAATCATCAGGAATGAATACCATAATTACAGAGAGAAATTCGAGTCGTTCGGGATTCAGCTGATGACCGATTTCTACCTTTTCAGAATACCTTTTATGATGTCATCGGGTGTCGAGGCTTCCTGGCGTGATATCGGGGAAACCCCATACCTTAAAATGCTGTTCAGCATTGATATCTTCGGTATGAATATAGGCAAAGGAAAAGGGATAGCGGGACACTGGCTCTGACTCTAAAGCTCCCTTGCAGTTTTCATTATAAGCTTCCAGGCTTTCTCAACATGCTTCGGTGTGACATTTGTCTGACCGATAACCATCCGCAGCGTGTAAATCCCGTTGACGGTGGTATGAGTGAGGTAAATCTTCCCCGTGTCATTCAGCCTGTGGTTCAATGTTTCATTGATCCGGTTGATCTCATCGTCGTCCTTTCCGGCAGGCCTGTACCTGAAACAAACCACGTTCAGCGTGACCGGAGCAAGAATCTGGAAATCATCTTCGCGTATTATAAGTTCCGCGAGCCGCTTGGCTACCCTTATATGTCCTCGCACCTTGTCACGAAGCCCTTCAACACCATACATCCTCATTACGCTCCAGAGCTTGAGGGCCCTGAACCTTCTCCCCAGTGGAATTCCCCAGTCGCGGTAATCATTCACCTCACCCCTGGTCCTTGTCCGGAGATACTCGGGCAGTATCTCGAATGTCCTGATCAGATAAGCAGGGTTCTTAACGAAATAAGCCGAGCAGTCGAAGCCGGTGAACATCCACTTATGAGGATTGAAAACTATTGAATCGATGAATTCCTTTCCATCAAGCATCCACTGGTACTCCGGAAGGATAAGGGCTGTACCACCCATCGCGGCGTCGACATGAAACCAGATACCGTTCTCGGCGCATATCCTGCCTATCGACTTCAGTGGATCGATGGCGGTTGTTCCGGTTGTGCCAAGTGTGGCTATGACACAACAGGGCTTCAGACCGGCTGATTTATCATTCTCTATGGCTTCCCTGAGTTTCTTCACATCTATGGTGAAATCCTTCCTGACAGGTATCTTCACCATGTTTTCCCTCCCGATACCGCTTATTTTAACTGCTTTTTCTATTGAGGAATGTGTCTGCTCGGAGCAATATATCCTTAATCCGGGAAATGAAGCCGCACCTTCTTCATTGATCCTGAAATCGGTGGCTTTCTCCCTTGCTGTAAGAATCGCGGCAAGGGTCGAAGTCGAAGCCGAATCCTGAATAACTCCTTCGAAGGTATTGGGAAGCTTTATAAGATCCCTCAGCCAGATCATCATCTTCTCTTCGAGTTCAGTGGCTGCAGGCGATGTTTCCCATATCATGCACTGGGCTCCCAGGGTCGCCGTTATCATCTCGGCAAGTATGGACGGGCCGCTGGTATTAGCCGGAAAATACGCGTAGAAATTGGGGCTCTGCCAGTGACTCATACCCGGCATAATGATCTCGTCCAGATCCTTCATGAACGATTCAAACGACTCAGGCTTTACAGGAGGATCATCGGGCAGTTTAGTGAATACCTCTCCCGGCTTTACAGACGATTTGACCGGATACTTCTCAACCTCATCCATATAAGTGGCCATCCAGTCGACCAGTTCATGGGCGTGTTTCCTGAATTCATCGGAAGTCATCAGAAATGAGTTTATTTTACCGACTCGGCCAGCAGGATGATCTTGTTGGCCTTTACTTCAATAACACCGCCGTTGATCTCAAATGATGATTCAGTATCTGCAATATCGACAAGGATCACCGGTCCGTTCTCCAGGGTTGAAATAATAGGGGCATGGTCCTTCAGCACCTGAAAAGAACCTTTCTTTCCGGGAACTCTTACTGATTTGACCTCCCCTTCATATACTTTTTTATCGGGAGTGATGATTTCTAGCTTCATTTTGAATTCGTTGCTCGTTAATGTTAAAGCGTCGCGCGATTGTGCGGCGCGCTTACTTCGACTGCGCGAGTATCCTCTCCCCTTTTTCAATCGCGTCCTCGATGGTACCGACAAGCATGAATGCTGCTTCCGGATACTGGTCCACTTTTCCTTCAAGGATCATATTAAAGCCCTTTATGGTATCCTCTATCGATACAAGAGCTCCCTTTATGCCCGTGAACTGTTCGGCCACATGGAAAGGCTGTGAGAGGAACCTCTGAACCCTTCTTGCCCTGTGCACGGTCAGCTTGTCCTCCTCCGAAAGCTCATCCATACCGAGGATGGCAATGATATCCTGCAGCTCATTGTATCTCTGAAGGATCTGTTTGACGCGCTGGGCGCAGTTGTAATGTGCTTCTCCAACGATGTTGGCAGTAAGTATCCTGGATGTCGAATCAAGCGGATCAACAGCCGGATAGATACCGAGCTCGGAGATCTTACGGCTCAGAACCGTGGTGGCATCGAGGTGGGCAAATGTTGTCGCGGGAGCGGGGTCGGTAAGGTCATCGGCCGGTACATATACTGCCTGAACAGATGTGATGGAACCATGACGCGTCGATGTAATACGCTCCTGCATTATTCCCATCTCGGTTGAAAGAGTAGGCTGGTAACCCACGGCTGAAGGCATACGGCCCAGAAGAGCAGAAACTTCCGATCCGGCCTGGGTAAAACGGAAAACATTGTCCATGAAGAAAAGGATATCCCTTCCGCCACTCTTTCCGTCACCATCCCTGAAGTGTTCTGCTACCGAAAGTCCGGAAAGTGCAACCCTTGCCCTTGCTCCGGGAGGCTCATTCATCTGGCCGAAGACAAGTGCCAGTTTCGATTCCTTGAGAGCATCCATATCAACCTTCGTGAGATCCCATCCTCCCGATTCCATATTCTCAATAAAATCCTTGCCATAGTCTATTACACCGGCTTCAAGCATCTCGCGCAGAAGGTCGTTACCTTCCCTGGTCCTTTCTCCGACACCGGCAAAAACCGATAATCCGGAATAGGCTTTGGCAATATTGTTGATAAGCTCCAGGATAACAACTGTTTTTCCTACTCCTGCACCGCCAAACAGACCGATCTTCCCTCCCTTGGAATAAGGCTCGATAAGGTCGATAACCTTAATCCCCGTGTAAAGAACCTCCTTTTCCGTTGACAGTTCATCATATGGAGGTGGTTTCCTGTGGATAGGATATCCTCCCTCCTTGTCAAGAGGACCTATCCCGTCGATAGCATCACCGGTCACATTCATAAGTCGTCCCTTGATCTGGTCACCTATCGGCATCGTGATAGGCGATCCGGTAGCTATCACATCCATGCCCCGGCGCAATCCGTCAGTTGAGTCCATAGCAATGGTCCTGACTGTATTCTCGCCGATATGCTGCTGACACTCAACGATAAGGGATGAGCCGTCATTCCTTTTGATCTCGAGGGCATCATAAATATCAGGCATCTCAGCACCCTGCATGTCAAACACCACGTCAACCACCGGGCCGATGATCTGGCTTATTTTCCCAGTATTCTTTGCCATAAATCCGAATTATTATTGTTGTTTAACTAAGTTTTCCTTAAAATTCAATTCATTATATCCTTAATGATCCCTCCCCATGAGCGATCCTGCCATCTGGATCAGTTCAATCTTTCGATCGGCCGCCGCTCCGGCTTTCTCCAGAAAATCCATGGCGGTACCGTGATAGTCTTCCATCTGACTCTCTGCAAATGCCCTGATCTTGAGCTGGTCATAAAAATCAGTCACTTCCTTCACCTTGACAGCCGGATCGTTCCCGGCTGTATATAACTCATTAAGCTTCTTCCTCTGATCGGCCGTGGCAATTTCCATGGCTTTCACATAAAGAAAGGTCTTCTTGCCGGCGATAATATCTCCTCCCGTGGTCTTGCCGAATACCTTCTTATCGCCATAGGTGTCCAAAATATCATCCCTGATCTGAAATGCAAGCCCGAGATTCCTCCCGAATTCATACATCAGGTCTGCTTCCCTGTCGTCAGCTCCGCCGAACAATGCCCCTATCCTCGCGGATATGGCTATCAGCATTGCCGTCTTGAGTTCAATCATCCTGATATACTCGTCCCTCGACACGATCGTGGCTTTTTCAAAATCCATATCCAGCTGCTGACCTACACATACTTCTATCGCGGTCTTGTTGAAGATCCTGAAAACCTTCTGCAGCAGGTGGGGCGGACTCTGGAGCAGGCAATCATTGGCCATAAAGGCCATAATATCGCCAGAGAGTATCGCCTGATTGACGTTCCATTTCGTGTGAACAGTGGGAAATCCTCTTCTGACTGAAGCCTTATCCATTATGTCGTCATGCATTAGAGTGAAATTGTGAAAGATCTCCAGTCCCGTGACCGGTATCACAGCCTCATCTATCTTGTCACTGTACATGTTACACGCGAGCAGGGCCAAAACAGGCCTGAGTCGTTTTCCTCCTATGGAAAGGACATACTTCACCGGATCAGTCAGCCTTTCCGACTCATGATTGTAGGCAAGGTTGACAAGTGATGTGTCGATTATTTTCTTCAGTTCCGGTTGAGTATACATATCCCTTCAGCTATCAGAATTATATATCTTATCCCTTCAGCGCCTCTGCACCGCTAACAACTTCAAGTATCTGGTTGGTGATGGCTGCCTGCCGTGCCTTGTTATACTGCAGGGTAAGATCTTCTATCATGGTCGTGGCATTATCCGTAGCCTTGTGCATTGCCGTCATCCTGGCCCCGTTCTCGGCAACAAAGGAATCGAGTACAGCCTTGTAAAACTGTATCTTCAGCGATTTCGGGATGAGTTCCTTAATTATCTCCTCCTTGCCGGGCTCATAAATGTAGTCGGTACTGAGAAAAGTCTTAAATTCTTCCTCAACCGACTCAACAGGAAGAAACACCTCCCTGGTAAGCTGCTGAACAGCCGCGTTCTTGAAATGGTTGTAAACCAGCTCCACCCTGTCGTATTCGCCGGTGGTGTAAGCCTGCATAACCCTTTCGGCAATGCCCGCGGTCCCTTCGAAGCTGAGATCGTTGAGAAGATCATTGTATTCGGCAACTATTGGAAACTTCTGCTTCCTCAGGTTGTCAAACCCGTTCTTGCCTATCGTAAGGAATCTGACATTGCCATTTTTGTACTGGTCGAGATAATCCTCGGCAACAATCCTCCTGGCTTCCTTTATCACGTTCGAATTGAAAGCGCCGCACAAGCCGCGGTTTGATGTTACAACCACTATCAGCACATTTTCAGGCTCTCCTTCCCTTGCCGCGTAGATATTTTCAACATCCATCTCCGCGAGACTTTGTGAGAGATTCACAAGTATGTCGTGAAGCTTGTTTGCATAAGGTCTTAGCCTGACAATCTTATCCTGCGCTCTCCTCAGTTTGGCGGCTGATACCATCTTCATCGCCGATGTTATCTGCCGTGTCGACTTGACTGAGGCTATCCTTACCCGTATTGCTTTTAAATTGGACATTCAAGTTTAAGTTTTTCAGTTTCCCCGGCCGGTTTAGGGTTTGTATTTTTGTGCAAGTTCTTGAGCGGTCTTCTCAAGAGTGGCGGTAATATTGTCATTAATTACGCCTGCTCCGAGCTGGTCGAGCACATCCCGGTGCTTCAGTTCAAGGTATTCGAGATATTCATTTTCAAATTCCTTTACCTTGTTGACAGGAACGTCTTTCAGCAGTCCCATTGTTCCGCAGAAAATTATTGCGATCTGCCTTTCAACCGGCATGGGAGCATACTGACCCTGCTTCAGGATTTCAACGTTCTTTGCACCCTTGTTGAGGATTGCAAGCGTGGCTGCATCGAGATCGGAGCCGAATTATGAGAAGGCTTCGAGTTCGCGGTACTGTGCCTGGTCAACCTTAAGGGTACCCGCGATCTTCTTCATCGATTTGATCTGGGCATTACCTCCTACCCTCGACACCGAAATACCGACGTTGATTGCAGGGCGCACACCCGCGTTGAAGAGGCTTGATTCAAGGAATATCTGACCGTCGGTGATAGATATCACGTTGGTAGGAATGTACGCGGCCACGTCGCCCGCCTGCGTTTCAATAATAGGAAGCGCTGTAAGCGATCCTCCTCCCTTTACCATATGACGTATCGACTCGGGGAGATCGTTCATATGCCTGGCAACGTCGTCCGATTCGATTATCTTGGCTGCTCTTTCAAGAAGCCTCGAGTGCAGGTAGAAAACGTCGCCCGGGTATGCTTCACGTCCCGGGGGACGGCGCAGCAGAAGTGAAACTTCGCGGTACGAAACGGCCTGCTTCGAAAGGTCATCGTAGATGATCAGGGCATCACGGCCGGTGTCACGGAAAAACTCCCCGATGGCAGCCCCGGCAAAAGGAGCATAGAACTGTGATGCAGCCGGGTCGGAAGCCGTTGCAAGCACTATCACCGTATAGTCGAGAGCTCCGTGTTCCTCAAGTGTCTTGGCTATATTCGCAACAGTCGAGCCTTTCTGACCTATTCCCACGTAGATGCAGTAAACCGGCTCGCCCTTTTCATAATTACTGCGCTGGTTTATGATGGTATCAATGGCTATGGCTGTCTTTCCCGTCTGACGGTCGCCGATAATAAGCTCACGCTGCCCCCTTCCGATGGGTATCATAGCGTCAATAGCCTTGATCCCCGTCTGCAGCGGCTGCTTGACTGGCTGACGGAATATAACGCCCGGTGCCTTCCTTTCGAAGGGCATCTCATAAAGCTCACCTTCAACCGGTCCCTTACCGTCAAGAGGCTGTCCGGTAGGTGTGATAACCCTTCCCAACAAGCCTTCTCCCACCTTTATGGAGGCTATCCTTCCCGTACGCTTGACTATGTCGCCTTCATTGATCTCCTGGGTCGGACCGAGAAGTACAGCGCCAATATTGTCCTCTTCAAGGTTTAATACAATCGCCTCAATGCCATTCTCGAACTCTATCAGCTCATTCGACTCTGCATTTGACAATCCGTATATGCGGGCGATACCATCGCCAACCTCAAGGACTGTACCAACCTCTTCAAGCTCAACGCCTGTCTGAATGCCTTCGAGCTGCTGTCTGAGGATTTTTGAAACTTCTGCTGGTTTAATACTTGCCATATTTTATTGCTTATAATTCCTTTATGCTTAAATATGTTTCTCAAAGGTTCCGGTAACAAGTTCCAACTTAATCTTCCTTAACTTGTTCCTTATGCTTGCATCAACATAATTGTCCTCAACCTTGAGAATGAATCCGCCGATAATGGACTCATCAATGTTTTCCTTAAGATCGACCCTGGTATCAAAC
>MTKW01008081.1_pt1 | contig 14490 bp, 14 predicted proteins | sample 1042761 | NCBI WGS metagenome assembly MTKW01 (sample SAMN06205366, study PRJNA360243) | anaerobic digester metagenome | biome: Wastewater treatment plant; feature: Anaerobic digester sludge; material: sludge; isolation source: anaerobic digester fed with sludge from wastewater treatment plant ... | reverse complement strand
GGTTGCTGTCCGGAGGAGAGAATGAAGAGGCATTATTGGATTATTATGGTGTTTGGGCTGATAGTCGCTGCGGTGGTTCCGGGCTACCTGGCAGCTTGGCCCGGCACCCGGGTATGCGGCATTGACCTGGGTGGACTGAGTATTACACAAGCAGTATCTGCCCTTGAAGAAGCCCTTTCCTGGGATACTCGCCAGATTGAAATTGTGGGCGCAGACGGAGATTTAGAGCAGTTCCCGCTGAAATCTACGGGTATCGCCCCTGATATTGAAGGCACTGTAATGGCGNNCAGCAAAAGTTGGCATGGTTTAATGAGTTAGCAGGCCGTTTCAACCAGGCCCCAATGAATGCGTCTTTCAAAGTTACCGAAGATGATAGGGTAGAGGTGATAGGTGGCAGTTTTGGTATACTAGTCAATTTCGATGAACTTGAGGCCTCACTTTATGATGCCGGAAAATGGTTTGACATAATTGCCAGGATTGAGCTGCCTATTGTTTACATAAAACCGGAGGTTACTACTGAGGAGTTAGAAAGCCTTCTTCCCCTGGAACCCATCTCTTCCTACTCCACTTACTATCGAGACAAGAACGACAGAGCCCACAATATAGCCCTTGCAAGCAGCGCTCTGAACGAACTTACTATCAATCCAGGCCAGGTGCTGTCGTTTAATGACACTACCGGCCCCAGGTCAAAAGAGAGAGGTTACCGAAAAGCCGGTGTATTCATAGGAACGAGCGTTGTAGACGATTACGGCGGAGGAGTGTGCCAGGTTTCTACCACATTATACGTGGCGCTGCTAAAGGCCGGTTTCGAAATTGTCGAGCGGTATAACCACGGAATGCCTGTAAGTTATGTACCTCTTGGGATGGACGCTACAGTGGCTTTCGATATTTTGGACCTCAAAATGAAAAACTCCACCGAGGTGCCGTGTATATTGAAGTTACAAGCTCAGGATGGGTGTCTGACTGTCAAAGTATTCGGCAAGAAGGATCCTGATATGGTTATTGAAATTGAGCCGAAAGTGGTCAAAGAAATTCCGGCTCAGCCTATTGATCCGGGTGACGGCCAGACTGGTGACGGTTTGGGTGGCGATGGCTTGGGAGGCACACCAAAACTGCGCAGCGGTTTCATGGTTGAAACGTCGCGGAAGTATATACGCAGAGGCACAGTAGTAAAAGTTGAGAAGCTAAATTCGAGTTGGTACCCTCCGGAAAAGCCCAAGCCAGCCACAACCGCCAATACCGGAAGTTGAAACATTGTGAAACATTGGATGGAACACCGAGATGGAACCGGGGACGGTCCTGGAACAGCGGGGACGGTTTTGGAACACCGGGGACGGCCCTAAAGTTTCACATGTGTAAAGCCCCGGGTTCGCTCCCTAACTCTTACCATACATTGCAGTGGTTGCTTGTATCGGGAACGTCAGCGTGGGAATGGTCGATCTTGATACCGGTATTGGCATTAGGTGGTCGATTCTGGTACCGGGTTTGGCTGAAACCTGGCCGGTTTTGGGGCCAGTAATGCTTTTAGAGGGGTCCGAATTGCTTTGTAATTGAGCCTTTTGAGCCAAGATGTTCAGCCTCACTGTTCGGTAACACATTGCTTCTAATTGCCCTTGACTTCAGTTCCTTCGGAGATTATGATATTAACCAAACAAGTGTTCTATCGAACAGGTGATCGCATGTCCAATATCGCTTACTTCAAATTCATAGGGGCAAGGGCACACCTGGAGAAGGTTAATCGCAAGATTGATTCTCATCTCCCGGTTGCTGTATCTTTTCAAAACAGTATTTTAGACTGTGACGAAAAGGCATTCAAAGATGGGGTAAGGCCAGGTGATACCATAAGGCAAGCTAAACTGGCGTCGCCTCTTTGCCGGGTAGTTCCGGTATATGATGCAACTTCAAATGAGTTAAAGAACATACTTGATGTTCTGGCAGCCATAACCCCGTTTGTGGAACCTGATGATCATGGTTGTGGAGTTTTTGCAGAGATTCCTAATGACAAACCCTTGCCCGAGATTATTACTTTACTAAAGGGTATGTTTCACATGGCCGTTGTTACAAAAAGCCGGTCCAAGTTTTTGGCAAAATCCTCTTGTGCCTGGATGGCTCAAAGGCTGTTTGAAAAATGCAAAATAGTATCGTCTAAAAAGCCCTGGGGGTATGTACAGACAGGCGAAGACTATGTATTGGTAGACGTAAAGCAAGGAAAGGAAAGCATTTATTCAGCCGGTATGCCTCTGTCTCTCATGTGGCCCTTGCCACCTGATGTAATATCTCACCTGTATGCTTTGGGATTTAAAACTTTGAAAGATTTACAGCAAATAGAGGCAAACCAACTTGCTCCTCAGATAGGCGACTGGGCATATTTGGTTAGTGACTGGGTAAACGGACGGGACCGTTTTCCGGTGAAACCTTTGTACCCAAAACCTTATATTGAAAAAGCAATCAACGTTGAAGGAATTATGGCCAACTTAACGCCGCAGATACTGGAACCTTCTCTAAAAGAAGTATCAGAAGAACTAATTCAGAACGGTACAGGGTTTAAGCATCTAGCCATAACTTTGTCAGGCAATTTCCCGCCTGTTGTTCGGGAAAAGAAGTTGGTCCGCCCTTTGGGCAGGTTTGAATCCCTGCAAGTTGTTGTCTTGAAACTATTCGAAGATATGCTGCTTCAATTGGGCCATGAAGTTTTATGCCAGGCTTCAACTGTTTTGCTTACATTTAAAGATATTGACAGGGTGCCGGTGAAGCAAGTGTCATTGATACAAACCTTTGATGAGCCAAAAGCGGTACGTTGGAAAGGGCAATGCAATGAGCAGCGCAACGGGCATTATAGTATGCAACCCGAAAACCGTCAAAATCAGGGTGAAGGTCAAAGTAACAACCGGACCAATACCAAAACAGGGGTTCCGGTTTCGCTGGAATTGGCTTTGACGGGTATAGAAGAGAAGTACGGAGATTCGGCTTTGGTATGGGGAGTTAAGGATAAGCACAAGCAAAGCAGTGCTTTCAAACCTGAAATTTTGCGTCGTGAAAAAATGCTTGCTTTTTGGGATCCTGTAAGATTTGACAAAACTCAAGTACCGGCAAGCTAGTCTCATTTGCATGATTATTTGGCACCTGAATGATTGCATGATGCATAGATGAACCTGGTAACCTTATCCGGAAGGAGGGCAAGTTTCCGCATGTCAAAAATAGTGGATCAGCCTGTTTTGGTGGTTTGTGAAAAAGGAAAGCCAAAGCGATTTTTCTGGATAAAGAAATGGGTAAATGTAAAAGACGTCATAGATAAATGGAATGAAGCCGGCAGGTGGTGGGATGAGGAAAAGGAAAAGACTTTTTATCGGGTCCTGGCCAGTGAAGGTGGAGTTTACGAGATATATTCAGACAAAAAGCATTGGAACCTTTACAGGGTGTTTGATTAGGCAATGTTCACACATCTCCATGTACACAGCCCGTATTCTTTTCTGGACGGTGCTTCCAGCATAACCGGTATTGTGGAAAGGGCAGCCGAGCTAGGCATGCATTCAATAGCAATAACCGACCATAACAAACTTTCATCTGCCGTAAGGTTCATTAAAGCTGCAAAAAAGGCCGGCATTAAGCCTATAATCGGGTGCGAAGTGACTGTTAAAGGAAACTTTCACCTTACTTTGCTGTGCAAAAACAGAACAGGCTACATGAATTTATGCACAGTGCTAACCCGGGCTCATCTGGAAAACATGCGGGGATTTCCAGTAGTAGATTTAGATACCCTGGCATCTCAAAGAGAAGGGCTCTTTGTTCTTTCAGGATGCAGGCGGGGGCTGATTCCGTCTTTAATATTGCAAAAAAGAATCAAAGAAGCCAGAGAAGTGGCTGAGAGTTATAAGAGAATCTTTGGGCAAGATTCGTTCTTTATTGAACTTTCAGAATCCCTTCTTCCTGGGTCTATGAGTTTAAACAAGGCACTTTCTGAATTGGCCGCAGATTTGCATTTGCGCTGTGTTGTTACAAACAACGTGCATTATGCTGCCAGAGAAGAATTTCAAATCCACGATATCTTAACTTGCATACGCACACTGACCAAGCTTGAAGATGTTCATCCTGAAAGGCGGCTTAACTCGGAAAACTATTTAAAATCCGAGAGTGAAATGAAAGAAGAGTACAAATATTACTCCGAAGGCCTCCGTATGACACAGGTTATTGCTGAGCAATGTGAATGTCCTATAGACCTGGGGGCTCTGAACTTTCCTGCATTTGCATACCCAAAAGGTTTCAATTCATCGAAGCATTTTTTGCGCCACCTGGTGTACCAGGGTGCAGAGCACCGGTATGGAAAAATTACGTCCAAAGTGACAGCACGGCTTGATCACGAATTCAACATAATATGCCAGTTAGGCTACGAAGACTATTTTCTTGTAGTGTGGGATCTTGTAGAGTTTGCTGTAGGCCAAAACATACGTCATGCAGGCAGAGGTTCGGCTGCAGACTCTGCTGTAGCTTACTGTCTTGGGATTACAGATGTAGATCCTATTGCCCAAAATCTTTTGTTTGAAAGATTTATGAGCCTTGAACGGGGCGAAAAGCCTGATATAGACGTTGACTTTGATGCCAGGCGAAGAGACGAAGTAACTGCATATGTTTATAAGAAATATGGCGATGAGCATGTGGCGTCAGTGGCCACCTATAACACCTTTCAGGGTCGTTCGTCTGTAAGAGATGTGGGTAAAGCAATGGGGTATTCCCAGGATGAGATTGACATAATAGCCAAACGCCTGCCCCATATTCCAGGATATATGATCGAAGATGCGTTTAGGTCATTGCCTGAGCTCAGAAATCTGAACATCCCTGAAAAGCGGCTCAAAACTCTCATTGAAATAGCCGGGAAGCTTTCTGGTTTTCCCAGATTTCTAGGCACCCATTTAGGTGGAGTGGTGATATCGAAAAATCCGGTTACCTGGTTTTCTCCCCTTGAACGCTCGGCAAAGGGAGTTAGGATATTGCAGTTCGATAAAGACGATGTAGAGGATTTAGGCCTTGTCAAAATAGATCTTTTATCTTTGCGGACTCTGGGCGCAATTGAAGATTCGCTCAGGTTTATTGATGGTAATCCGGCAATTGGCCCGGCAAATAACCACAGTGATGCCAATCATGGCGCTGTTAACCCTGGAAGCCCTTCATACTCCAGGCTAGACTATGACTGTATACCATTGGATGATAAAGCTACTTTCGATCGGCTGCAGTCTGGAGACACTGTAGGAATTTTTCAACTGGAAAGCCCTGCCCAAAGAGGGCTGCAGGCAAGGCTCGGCGCTGACAATATCGAGGATATCGTGGCCAGTGTAGCACTCATACGGCCGGGGCCAATCAAAGGGGACATGGTAGAGCCTTTCATTAGGCGTCGCCGGGGGGAAGAAGACGTATCGTATTTGGATCCGCGGCTTGAACCGATTTTGAGAAAGACCTATGGAGTGATTCTATTTCAGGAACAGGTAATTGAAATTGCGTCGGCTATTGCAGGTTTTACCCCAGGAGAGGCCGATAACTTGCGCAGGGTCATGACCCACGGCAGATCTTTTGATGAGATGGCAAAGATAGGCGAACTTTTCATTGAAAAGGCTGTAAACGGCGGGGTTACAGAGAAAACTGCCAATGAAATATTCAAGTGTATAAAGGGCTATGCAAGTTATGGTTTCTGTGAGGCTCATGCAAGGGCTTTTGCCACTACTGCTTACAAAACTGCATATCTAATTGAGCATTACCCGGCTGAATTTTTCGGGTCTATACTGAACAACCAACCTATGGGGTTTTATCCCGTTTCCACTGTATGTGTTGAAGCCAGAAGCCACGGGGTAAAGGTACTCGGGCCGTCTGTTAACCATTCAGGCAAAGATGTGGTGGTGAAAGAAAATAGTATACGTATTCCATTCAAGATGATAACCGGCATGAAAGAAAATGCTATTACATCTATAGTTCGCGAAAGAGAAAAAGGTGGGGAATTCAGATCTTTTTATGACTTTACCAGGCGGGTCAAGGTAGATTCCGATGTTTTGCGCAACCTAATGTTGTGCGGCTCCTTTGATGAATTTGGAGTTTCCCGGAAATCTCTCTTGTGGCAGTTGAAAGATGCATACCTGGCTGACAATAATCCACAGTCAGAGACTCTTGTAGAGCGGTATGAAGTCTGTGATGCACATACTCCCGCCATTCCTGCTGCAGGTATCCCTGACTCTCCCGGTGTTTCAGGTGTTTCTGGTGCTCCTGGTATTCACGGCGCTCCCGGTGTTCACAATGCTATTGGGGCTTCTGGTTCAATTGACTTTTCCCTTGGGGAAAAAGTGGCTTTTGAGTACCAAATCCTTGGGGCCGGAATTTCGGCTCATCCTATGGAGATATGGCGCAGCAGGTTAAATAGCAGGGAATTTGTATCTAGCCGGGAACTTTCCGGTATTAAGCCCGGCGACTTTGTAAAAGCCGGGGGTATTCCTATAAGGCCCCACAGGCCTCCTACCAGAAGCGGAAGGACTGTGGTGTTTCTTTCACTGGAAGATGAATATGGCTTAATCGACGTAACATGCTTTGAAAATGTCTATACCAGATATGGAAAGTTTCTATTTCCGGGAAAACTCATACCTCTGGGTGTATGGGGCCAAGTCCAAAAGCGTGGTAATGCATTTTCTATTACGGTGAAAACGGTATTTCCGTTATCGTATGTCCTGTCGTGAAAGCCGGTAAGATTACCGAGTGTATCAAAATTCCAGATTTCCAAGGATAACAGTTTTTTTGGAAATCTGGCTATAGTGTTTATGAGTCTTATGCACGTAGGCCATTAGCCAGTCCACGACTTATCCGTTTGGTTCAGAACAAACATATGTAGATATCCGTGTATCGCCGTAGTTGTAAGTCTTTTTCAACTTGAGAGTGCCATATTCTTCGTTGAATGTCTCTTTTCTGGCTTGCTGCAGCACTACAATGCCACCAGGACTCAAAAGCCTCCCGGAAGAGAGCATCTTCATAGCCGATTGGTCCAATCCTGTGTGGTAAGGAGGCGCCACAAGAATTATATCGAAAGCCTGTCTTCTTACTGTTAACTGCTGGATCATGTTTAGCGCATCTGCCCTGATAACCAGGGCTTTGCTTTCCAGGCCCAATTTCGATACATTCTTCTTTATTACATCCACCGCTTTGGGGTTCTTATCGATCATGACGGCACTGGCCGAACCTCTTGACAACAGCTCAAAAGAGTAACTGCCAGTTCCTGCAAAAAGATCAAGCACTGTGGCTTCTTCGATACGAGTTTGAAGAATATTGGCCACAGATTCCCGTACCCGGGCAAGAGGAGGCCTGGTATTGTCTCCCGGTACAGACAATATTGATCTTCCGGCCAGGTACCCGCCAATTATCTTCAGCATTCGCCGTCACCTCCGCACTCAGCTAGATATCAACCGGCCTTTAGCCGGCCTTTCGCTGGCCAGGTCAGCCTAGCCCGGCCAGTCTCCAGCATTCTATCACAGTGGCTTTCCTGAATGTTATAATCACCGTGAGAGAGAATTTAGTTCCTGAATTTAGCATTGACAATACATGAACATATCACTATCAAGACATACTTGCATTTTTGGAGGCAGTTATGAAAAAAGACAAGGCTTTGCTTGTGGGCAAGGTTCCGCCGGACCTGCTAGAGGAAATAGTGTTCAGCCGTCTGGGCAAACCTAGAAACGAAGTAGTGTTGACACCTGCTATTGGCGAGGACACTGCTGCCCTGGATTTAGGCAGCGAATTGCTCCTTGCGACTACTGACCCAATCACGGGGGCACAGGAGAAAGCCGGTTGGTTGGCCGTCAAGGTATCACTTAATGACATTGCTGCAGCAGGCGGAGAGCCTGTATGTATCTTGGTTACCCTTTTGCTGCCCGAGACTGCGGTGCTGTCAGAACTTGAGGAGATAATGGGCGACATAAACGACGCATGTCTAGAAGAAAATGTTCAGGTAGCCGGGGGCCATACTGAAGTCACGCCAGGCTTGCAGCAACCAATCATCAGTGTGACTGCCCTTGGCAAGACCAAGAATCGAAAGGTCCTTAGTTCAGCCGGTGCAAAAGTAGGCGACGATATCGTAGTGACCAAGTGGGCGGGCATGGAAGGCACTTCTATACTGGTAAGGGACTTCAGAAAAGTCTTTGCCGGTGTTTTGGATGAAGCCTCAATCAAACAAGCTGAAGACCTGTTCAAAATGATAAGCGTTACCAAAGAGGGTAAGATTGCAGCTGAAAACGGTGCCCATGCATGCCATGATGCTACAGAAGGCGGCGTTCTTGGCGCAATTTACGAGATTTGCCAGGCTTCAGGGTTAGGAGCTTTGGTTTATGCTGATGAAATCCCGGTACTTCCGGTTACATTAAGAGTAAGTGAGTACTCTAAGATCGATCCCTTGAGATTGGTCTCATCGGGATGCCTGATAGTAACCACTCCCAATGGAGCCGAATTATGCAAGATATACGGGGAAGCAGGTATCAGTGCTGCGGTAGTTGGCAAGGTCACGTCTGGACAAAGGGAGATTAGGCGGTGGGGAAAGAATTCGTCTTTGGAACCTCCCGGCCCGGATCAACTATGGTACGCCAGGAGGTATCTGGAAAGCCTAAGCTGTGGGCAGTGAATGAAGAATCCAGCCTTGGGGCAGGATGGTATAATGTTTATCAAGGACGCGAGGTGGTTCACTTATGTGGTTCTTGTGGACTCTTATAGCCTTCGTGGTCCTTGGCTGGATTGGATATATATGGATAACGATTCTTACTACCAAATATGAACACACTCTAGAATCAAGATTAACACTTCTCGTTCTCCTGGCGTTGGCCACCTTTACCGGCTTGAGGTTAACGTATGTTATGGCTCCGGTCTTGAGCATATGGCCAAGGCTTATCCTAACTGTTAGCCTGGGCTCTGTGATATTCATCGGCTTCTCGTTTGTGGCGGTCCATTTGTGGTGCGCGTTCCTTACAAGAGGTTTTGACGACAGAATTGGGCTTTTAGAAGAAGAGCAAGATAGGCTTCAGACACAGCTCAACATACTGCGCTTTAGGCAGGTGAACGAAAGTGTTCCCCTGCACGTTCCAGATAAGGCCTATGAGACAGAATACCGGGCAGGTACCGGTGAACTCGAAAGGCTTCAGGAATTCCTAGATGAATGGCAGCAGGCCGGCGGAGCAGCAAGAGTACGGTCGATTAAGGTCATGGAATGGAAAGAAGAGGCAAGAACGTATACAGTTGAGGAACTACAGAAAGAAATCAGGGCCCTTGGTGTTGAGAGCAGGGAAGAGACAGACGAGATTAAGAAGGAACAAGCAAAAGCTAGATTAGCTGTAATGAAAATGCAAATTGCTCAACACTCGGAAACACGCATCAGCAATCCGGAAACCGGTTCTGTAAGCGACCAGGGCGTTAGGGCACTGCCAGAGGCAGAATCAGAAATTCTTCGTAGGAAATTGCAGAATATCCACAGTGATCTTCAACTGACCGAGGCCCAAAAACGTGAGTTCCTCAGAGGCAAGATAAGGCTGTCATGGAGGGTTCGATCATGAGTCACATAAGTTCATACCAAGCTGACATAAAACTTCAAACGGCCCTTGAACAAGGGCGTCCTGTAGAGGAAGACCCCGGTTGGGAGATTCTGCAGGAGGCAATATGGGCATGTGCAGAAGAAATGAGTCTGGACGTTGGCCATAGTATCCGTGATTACTACGGGCGGTCAATATATTGTGATTGGTCACTTGCAGGGCCCATTTTCGAGAGGGGACTTGGCATAAAGGTCGACCGTGATACAGGTGATGTGACTTTCATATGTGATAGCTATGGCGGTTACGAAAGATTGGCAGGCCAGATTAAGGAAAAGGTAGTGCAAAACTATATAGCCCTTTGTGTTACGCGCGCCCTTGCATCCCTAAATTACGAAGTGGAGATGGAGGAAGTAAAACACCCAACCGAAGGGAAAAAAGTGCTTGTGAAGGGCGTGTTATGAATGACAAGACAGATAAAGGCTGAGATTACTGCCAGCGGAGAGGTTAAAATCGAGTTTTCCGGATTCCCAGGCGAGTCGTGTTTTGACGAAGCTGATACTCTGAAGAAGACCCTGAAGGAATTAGGCCTTTGGGCAATACCGGTAATGGTGACACCAAAGCCGTCTTCGGAGATTGCCAGGGAGCTAGGTGAGGAAGCGGCCGAGAAAAAGAAGGTGCTTCATTAATGAGAAAACCCGGTAGCGCCTCTGCAGCAAAACTACAGTCATATTTCGAAATTGAGATATGCAAAGATAAAATCAACATCCTCGAAAGAGCCGGCGACGGTAAGACCGAGGAAATTGTCAGCCGTCTTGAGTCATATGGCCTGAAATTGACTGTTTGTGTAAGTGCACCCTGTGGTTGAGGAGGAGCGTTTTGCCTGAAAGCCACCTTGATGATTCCTGGATTAGATCTGGGGTACTAAAACGCAAGGCGAATTATTCGCCTATTATATGTTTTGAGACTGTAGATCCTAAGAGAATCTACCAGCTTAAGTCTTTTGTCTTGTCTGATCCGGAATTTCATCATATAGAACATATTTTTCTCTATGACCCGTGGGATGGGCTTGGTACGTTGAAAGCAGGCCCTGAGGGCCCTCATTTTGAGGTTTTCAAGAAGCGTATAGCCAGCCAGAGCCCTCTGTCTTCGCGCATCAAGGCTGAGGGGGCAGCGGAAATCCAGGCTCTTAAAGCAGCTCTAAAGGAAGTTGATGGGTACCTAAAATCTTCACCTTCCCTTTTTATCTTACAAAATCTTTCAGAGGTAAAAGAATACGACACAGGGTTCCAAGCTGCCCTAAGAGCCTGGGCCATAGATCCTCATGTTACAGCCAAGGGTTCGTGTGTCATGCTCCTTACGCAAGATGCTTCCCGCCTAATCGATGAATTTACCAAGGAGTTCATTGTGATAATTCAGGTTGACCCCTCAAGCCGCGATGAGCGCGCCAAACTGGTTGAATCTACGGCAACTGCTTTGGGAGTACCTCTAGACGGTTCTAAACTTGAGGCAGTAACAGTAACCATGTCCGGACTTAACCTTCACCAGGTAGAAAGCATATTGCTTGAATCATACCAGCGGACCAGGGATTTTGACCCTCACATTATGAAAGAACTCAAGTCTGAGATGGTGAAGCGTTCTAAGATTCTTGAGGTGCGTGATCCCCAGTACAGTTTTGAGGATATTGGCGGGTATCACGCAATCAAGGACTTTATTCTGAAGTACATGATTAACGTATTAAGGCGTCCCGAGAAGGCAAGGTATTTTGGGCTTGGCCTTCCAAAAGGGCTTTTGTTCTTCGGCCCGCCTGGAACAGGGAAGAGCCTTTTTGCCAATGCCCTTGCCAGCGAAGTGCAACTGCCGTTTATAAACCTGGTTACTGAGAATATCTACTCAAAATGGTTGGGTGAATCGGGGCAGAACATGAAAAATGCCATTACCCTTGCTGAGAAGATGTCACCGGCCATTGTGTTTGTAGATGAAATAGACAGATTCGGAAAGAGGGCCGGAGCCTCTGCAGGGTCAGCTGAAGAAGAGACTCAGAGGGTATTTTCTCAGTTTCTAGAGTGGTTAGGAATGCCTGACCGGGCAGCAATCATAGTTGGGACCACCAATGTGCCTGAACATCTTGATGATGCTTTCTTGCGGGCAGGCCGTTTTGATTACAAGATACCCTTTCTTTACCCGGGGCCCCATGCCAGGCTTGAGGTTCTTATGGTTCACCTTGGTTATTCAACTGGTTCCAGCCGGTGCAAGGTTCCTTTGGATATAGAGGGTGCCCAAGTCAGGGAGGTTTTGCTTGAGGATATTGTTCCTCTAACTCATAACTTCTCGTGTGCTGAACTTGAAGAACTGGTAACCAGGGCAAAAAGGATTGCTTTCGATAGAGATAAACCCGCTATTGGAAGGCAAGAACTTCTTGAAGCTACTAGGACTTTTCGGATTGATTCCTCCCACAGAAAGCGGGTGGTAGAAGCCTGCATGGAGCAAGCCCGGCGATTTACCGATGATCAGACTTTCCTTGACGCTATTGAAGAGGAAAACAAAATATATGACAATGATGGACAGAGAGCTTAAGATGTGGCTATGATGGACCTGATTATACAAGGGAAAGAAGGAATGGTTGATGAAAGCAAGAGTGGAAGCGGTTTTGGAGCAGATTCGCCCCTCTCTTCAGGCTGACGGAGGAGATGTGGAATTGGTTGATGTAACTGAAGACGGAATTGTCAAGGTAAGGCTTACTGGCGCATGCGGCACATGCCCCTTCTCTACAATGACCCTAAAGGCCGGAATAGAACGTATTCTCAAAAAGGAAATTCCTGAGGTCAAAGAAGTTCAGTCCGTAGGATTCACCCAGGGACTTTAAGTTTTTCGATGTGGTAATTGAGTAAATCCCAGCGGCGCGTATTGTCAAACCCTATGTACGGGCGCCGTCCTGCGCATCTTGCAGGCAAATTGCCGCTAAATATGGATCTTGCAAGTATACAATCGCCGATAATAAGATCGGCGATTTTGTCTGGATGGTCTCCGTGCCTTTCCCGTGAGCCCAAAAGCCCATGCTCCAGAGATGCGCCGATCTTAACAGTCAGGCCTTGCTTCACGGCCAGGGCTTGTGCCAACGGTGGTATGGCCAGTACCTGGCAGGGCAGCATATCGAGAAACTTCCGGGATATGCACGAAGGGCCGTGGGACATCAGCGCTGCCCCTAGATCCTCCCGGCCTATGTAACTGTTGAAGGCGAGCCGCTCCCTTATTACTCTGCCGGCCATGCCGCCATAGGGCAGCCCTCTTGGGTAGCAGTTGCTCAGGGATAGGTCATAGCCCCAGGCCATTGAACCTAGAAGAGATGAAAGGTGGTTGGCCAAGTTGCCCGAAAGATCTCCGTCACAGAAGAGAATCCCATTGGCGCCTTCCATGTAGGCTATCAGTGCACCTATGGCCCTGGGCACATCGATTCCCAGAGGTTCCGGCACGTAGTAGGCACTGACCCTCATATCAGGATAGGCTTGGGCGATTTCAAGCGTCCTATCAGTAGTACCGTTTGATACTACTAGCACCCTGGTTGAACCTGCCAACAGGCAGTTCTTGATTACATGGGCGATGGTTCTTTCCTCGTTTTGAGCCGGAATTACTGACCAAAAGTTCAAGAGCGCCCTCCTCAGCCTGGTTTTGCATAGTCTTTTAGCAGCATGACGGCACCGGCACACCTGTGCCTGGCTTGCTTGCCCATGCTCATGAAAATCATATGCAGAAGCACTTGAAAATAGCGTATGGTCACATTGTCAAATGTCATGGCATATAGATGTTTTAGCGATAAAGGCATTTTTGTTACCAGGAGAGGAGGGTAACGGTTGAGTCTGGATACCCTCGAGGTAAAAACCGAGGAGCTTAGACTAGAAGAAGTCATTGGCGTAGGCACTTCTCAGATAGTCATATCTGAGGCTGTCGCAGTGCCGGAGCCAAAGCCACCTGTGGCATCAGTAATTGATTTTGCCGGTAAGACTAGGATCGACAAGGTTACGGTGCTTCCTGGAAAGGTGATAGTCGATGGAGTTCTGGATCTGGCCATAATCTATGAAGCTGCAGTTCCTTACCAGACTGTGCACGTATTTCATGCAGAGATCCCATTTAGCACCTTCGTAGAGATTCCAGGTGTAGAGCCTGGAATGGTGGTCACTCCCAGCGTAGTCATTGAACACGCGTCATTCGAAGTTCGGCCTGATGGAATGGTCATAGTAGTACGTGCCGTGGTAATGCTTACAGTCAGAGTCACTAAAACTGCAATTATTGAGGTTGTTACCGATGTCAGCGGGATTCCTGGATTACAGGTTACCAAAGAGATGATAAAAGCTGAAACTGTGCTAGGAGAGTCATCCGCTCAAGCGGTAATTAGAGAAATACTGTTCATCCCGGAAGTCAAGCCAGATGTAGTATCGATAATTGACCAGGTTGCCACAATTCAAGTCAACTCGACAACTGTGCTTCCTAACAAGGTGATTGTCAACGGAACAATTAGCATGAGGACCATTTATGAAGCTAGGACACCTTATCAGACTGTCCACGTCGTACACCATACCATTCCTTTTGAAAGGTTCGTGGAAGTGCCTGGAGTACAGCCTGGAATGACAGTGGTGGCCAGTGCCCAGATAGAGTTCATATCGATTGACGTTGCCCAAAACGGCAGGGCAATTACTGCCAGAATAATCATCGAAGTTAAGGTCAAGGTCATCAGAGTCCAAACCATCCAGGTAGTCACTAATATCACCGGAGTTGCCGGCCTAGAGGTGCTCAAGGAGCTTATAAGAATACAAGAGGTACTTGGGGAGAACAAATCTCAGGGAATTGTAAGGGAAATCATTGATATACCCGAGGAAAAGCCTCTGGCAAAAGAGATTATCGATTCTTCGTCAACTCCTGAAGTTAAGCGCGTAATTGTGGCACCGGGCAAAATCATAGT
>MTKW01011665.1_pt1 | contig 14519 bp, 16 predicted proteins | sample 1042761 | NCBI WGS metagenome assembly MTKW01 (sample SAMN06205366, study PRJNA360243) | anaerobic digester metagenome | biome: Wastewater treatment plant; feature: Anaerobic digester sludge; material: sludge; isolation source: anaerobic digester fed with sludge from wastewater treatment plant ... | reverse complement strand
CTCATCATGGTGACATTTTCTCAGTCCGCTTACGAGGTGACAATATCACTGTCCGGTAACATGGTGTAATCATCACATTGAACATCCCACGACCATTATATATGATAGATGCATACTAATCAGAAATATCGGCGTTTGCACACAGTTTTCTGAATTCGCAAATGATGGAGCTAGAATTGCGTCGATAGGAGTCACAATCCCAAACTCTTTCTTGTCATCAACCTCGCTTCCGTAACGGCTAGGAAAAACACATTGTCGTATAGACAGCGAAAATAACTCTAAGATTACGCTACTAGAGTGCGGAAGCCCTCCATTACTAGATGGCGCTATTTGAATACTTCGCCAAGTAGCATACGAGAACTTAGCCGAAAGACTCCCAGACAAACTTGTTTCTTGGGCCAGGAGCATTTTTGAAGGGCAACACAGACAGAGATATCCCCAATAGAATCATCAGAAGCAGTTCATTTTGTGGATCCATTTTTTGAACAGTCAAGCATGCTGTCGTCGAATTTGAAAGTCTAGTCTGACGACCAAGCCCTCTTCAACCCCTCCTCCAACACCTCCCCCACATACTCAACCTCTTCCCTGGTCAGGTTGCTGTGGAATGGAATGGCGATGCTGGTTCTGCCGGCGAATTCTGTGTTGGGGAAGTCGCCTTCTTTGAATCCGAACTGCTCTGTATAGAAAGGCTGGAGGTGAATTGGTGTAAAGTACGGCCGGCAGCCAATACCGTTGTCTATGAGAGTCCTCATGACGTGCTCACGGATCTGGGCCTGGCGGGCCGGATTGGGTTCATCGACCCCCACCCTTATCACATAGACAAACCAGCTCATCCTGGTGACTTCGGGACGTATGTACGGAAGTGTCACACCGCTTATCCGGGAGAGCCTCTCATTGTACATCTCAGCAACATGCTGGCGCTTCTGGATAATCTCCTCGATTCTCTCCATTTGGGCTACTCCCAAAGCCGCCGAGAGCTCGTCCATTCTATAGTTAAAGCCGAGCCTTTCGTGAGACAGCCAAACACCCGATTGGCCTCTCCCCTGGTTGCACATGCTCCTGCAGAGCCAGGCTATGTCGTCATCATCGGTAACCACCATCCCGCCTTCTCCGGTGGTAATCTGCTTGTTAGGATAGAAAGCAAACACTGCACTATGGGAAAGCATACCGTTGCCTGCTTTGATGCCTTTATATTCAGACCCCAGGGCTTCGCATGAATCCTCGATAACCACAAGGCCGTGACGATCGGCTATCTGGCGGATAGAATCAAGCCTTGCCGGTTGGCCGAAAGCGTCTACCGGGAGGATGGCCTTGGTTCTGGGAGTGATCGCATCTTCGATAAGGTCCGGGTCGATGTTGCCTGTGTCTTTCTCTATGTCCACAAACACCGGTTTGGCTCTCTCATACAAGATGCAGTTGCTAGATGCAATGAAACTGAAAGGAGTTGTGACCACCTCATCTCCCTCGCCAATACCACAGGCCCGGACGAGAAGGTGAAGGCCGCTTGTCCCACTGTTGCAGGCAATTGCGTGCTTGCGACCGATAAATGACGCAATAGCCCCCTCGAACTCCTTCAGGTATGGCCCCAAAGCAAGGACGGGCGTGCGGATAACCTTGTTGACGATGTCTATTTCCTTTTGTGTGATGTCGGGACGAGAGAGGTTTACCTTCATACATAACATGCCTCCTGCGTGAAGAAGCCTCAAGCAGATGTGCCAAACCTGCTAATCGGCTCATCAAAAATACTCTTTCAGCCTGCGCTTTGACAGCAAGAACTACAATTCACGTTGCTTAATCGGTTTTGCCGGTACTCCTACTGCAACTACCTTGGAGGGAATATCATTCACAACTACGGCACCAGCACCAATAATCGTCCAATCCCCTATTGAGACTTGGTTTATGACAGCGGCGTTAAGCCCGAAATAGCACCCATCACCGACCCTAACTTCACCAGCTATGTTTGTCGCAGGCATGAGACTCGAGAAAGCCCCCAAAACTGAGTCATGTCCCACTTTGCAGTTCAGGTTCAGAATAGAGTGCGATCCGATTCTTACATTGGTAGTTAAAATGCTACCGGCACAAATCACAGAGCCGGGTCCGATTTCAACAAACCTTGATCTCCTCACTGTCGGATGTATCATTGTGACAAAGTCAAAACCGTGTTCTGCATATCGTTCTACAACTGTTCTTCGTGCCAAGGAGTCACCTATCGCACATACCACATTAGGTCTAGGTTTCATCGACAGGAGTTCTTGAAGCCCACCTAGAATATTAAAACCTTCTACGGTCACGCCAGACGAATAGTCGTCAGCAAACCCCAGCAACTCCCACGTTGGTTCATTACAGTTAATCTCATCTACCAGCCAAGCAACTTCCCTTCCGAAACCACCAGCTCCAATTATCACTAAAGGCCTCCTCATTGGAGACTCCTCCTTTGAACTAACCTCGGTCCGCTATGGGCATTCGCTATCTACAGCTATCTAACTTCCACTTCTAGCTCCCGGTACATCGCTGCCCCCAGTGAAAGGCGGCATGGTAGCATGGCCGTCTTGACTTATGCCCTCTCGTTTCAACACTTTCCAGACGGTCAGCAACAGTATCTTGAAATCCAGCCCCAGTGACAAGTTATCAAGGAATCTGCCACTCTTGCAGTCTAGATACAACAGACTGCCGCATAGCGTTATTGCCTACTGCCACAACGACATGTGCACTAGGGAACCTTGATAGGACTGAGTGGATATCATGGGCGATTCGCTGGCCATATCATCGACAAAACCAATCACCTTATGGCCAGCCGACATGGCCATATCAGCAACTACCTTGCCGTGTCCGCCTGCGCCGACGATTAACAAAGTATTAGCGCCATTCAATCGATGCTTGCATTCCATTAAATCAACCTACCGATCGTTAGGTAATCTTCAGCGTGACTGTTTCGAGACCGTACTCAAATGAAACATCCTGCACTGTCTAAATGATTCGCCTAACTTGTACAAAAGCCTCTGCGGCACATCTTCCAACAGTAGCTCCTCTGGCCGTAGCCAACGAAGTGACTGCCTCAATCGAACGTTCATTGGGAAAACATTTCATCTGAGATGCAAATGTCTTCAATGCGGCTACTTTTCTCTCAAGATAGTTCGAAATATCTATGTATACATCCGGCGAAAAAACCGGAGAAGCAAACGGAGCGCTCCAGTTTGTTTCAGAAACAGTCTCATAGCAAAGAATTTCTCTAACACATTCTGCCGTGACTGGTCTTAATGCTACTAACGCAGACTCAAATGTCAAACGATGGTCCTTATGTATGTCACCGGGAAATGGCAAGAAGACAACTTCAGGGCGGACTTTGGACATTATCTGAGCAAACGCGGAATTCAGAGAATGATGTTCCACTGAATCCAGTCTTGCAGCTGGGAAATCCATGAAAATAGTCTCTTCGACTCCCAACTGCGAATGAGCTTTCAGAGCCTCGCGACGGCCTGTATCGATAATGTCGGGGTCAAAGAGCGTTGATTCACCTTTTGTCACTACAACAACAATAACATCGTTTCCTTCAGCAGAGTATCTAGCAATAGTGCCCCCTGCACCCAATACCTCATCGTCAGGATGCGGAGCCACCACCATCAAACGCATACCCGCCCACCTCGTTTCTTACCCCAAACTATAAGCCCTAAGCAAAACGTACCCAACTTCAGTCATTGAACTGATATTTCGGTGAACTCATTACCTTTCCCTTGAAGAGTTCAAACACCTTTTCAAACTCCTTAGTTCCTGAATACACGGGCAAATCGTCGCCAACCTGGAGTTCTGAAACAGCAATGCAATAGTCACGGCACGATACTACAATATTCCCCCTAAATAGGTCCAAAACCTCCCCGGGAATAGCCTTTAGCTTCGGTCTGTAACCTTGTGGGATATCTGACCTCCATATTTTCATAACGCTATCGTCAATGTAAGAAAAGGCACCTGGAAAAGGATGCGAGACCGCCCTGATGAGGTTGTATATTCTGAGTGCTGAATCGCTCCAGTTTATCAGACCGTCTTCGGGTCGCCTCCGCCGCATGACGGTTGCTTGTGAATGATCCTGTTGGATCCACTGTGCTTTTCCACTGCAAATCTGCAAGATAGAATCTCTTACACCCTGATAGGTGAGTTGATTCACTATACTCAACACGTCTTCGATGTAGTCGGTGTCGCTTATTTCGAACGGAAGTTGAAGCAAGATATCCCCGTCATCTACGCCAGTGCTTAGTTTCAAGAGGCTCACTGCGCTATGGCGTTCCCCGTCGATAAGTTGCCAGTTCAAAGGGGCACCTCCTCGTCTTAAGGGAAGAGGTGCAGGATGCATTCCTATACACGGGGCTATCGACAGAATGGGTTGCCTAACCAGCTGGGGCCATCCGATAATGTAGATTAGGTCTGGTTCAAGAGATGATATCTCGTCTGCATGGTTGTTTATGTCTTCGACAAGACACAAAGGGATACGTACTTGCCTTGCTAAGGGCTTGAAATCTACACAATATGAGTTTTCCATCTTTGAGGTCATTGTCATCCGCTCAACATCTGCAGTGAAAACAGCCGCTATTTCTGCGCCAGCATCTTTCAATCCATCGAAAGCCGCTTTGGCACTGCTCACAACCCCAATTAGGACCACGCGCACTTAAGCATTACCTCCTAGTTAACGAACAAGTGATTTCTCTTTATCATGAACCATACCGTCCTTACCATAGACTCCCTTACGCGTAACAACCGTGCCAATGGTTCTGAATAGAATCTTGAGATCAAGCCAGAAAGACAGGTTGTCCACATAGAAGACATCTAGTTCAATCCTTTCTTCCCAGGGCAGTTCATTGTTTCCGCTAATCTGAGCTAACCCAGTAATGCCAGGCCGGACTTCCAGTCTTCTCATTTCGAACGAGGTATAGGTGTCAACCTGTGACGGTATGGTTGGTCTAGGGCCAACTAGACTCATATCTCCCTTAAGTACGTTCAGCAACTGCGGAAGCTCATCCAGATGAAATTCTCGGAGAAACTTGCCAAGTGGAGTAATTCGGGGATCATGTAGGCTGGTGCGAATTCCAAGTCCATGTTCAACAGCATCAGGAATCATGGTGCGAAATTTGATGATCATGAAAGGCTTGCCAGCTAGCCCTACTCGTTGCTGCAGGAACAACATGGGTCCTAAGCTGGTAATCTTAATCAGTAGCCCAATAATAAGAAGCACAGGAACCAAGAAGATTAGAATAACCCCACCAAAGATAATGTCACAAATCCTCTTCCACGCATGTCTCTCAGTTGTCCTAGCCAAATCCATATACACTACCTTCCGCAAATCACAAAATGCTGATAAGTCTAAGAGCCAAACGCTCCCGCGCAAACTCTTTCTCAACGAGTCGTCTACCACTTTGCCCCATGGTTGCTCGGTCATAGTCAGTCATCTTGACCGCGGTTATGACGGCATCCGCCAGAGCCTGTGGGTTCTCGGGTTCAACAGCAAGTCCTGCCCCGTTATCTTGAACAAGTTGTGCCATATTCCCTGGAATAGCACATATAACCGGCTTTGCTGCTGCCATGTAATCGAAGAGTTTGTTGGGACTCACCCCGTATGAAAAAGCCTCCACAGCACGAAGACTAATGAGAGTAGCATCTGCTGCTGCTAGAAGCCTTGGAATCTGCCCTTTAGGAATAGGATCCATAAAACGAAGATTATTAAGATGAAGTCTCTTGGCCTCTCTAATCAAACAGCCCTTACTTGGGCCATCACCAACAAGCACAAAATCGATCTTAACCCTGTCTCGTAAGATATCCGCTGCTCTCAAGACAGTACCCAATGCATTGGCAGGGCCATGAGCTCCCGTATAGACAACAGTAAATCGCTCAAATCCAAACTCCCTCCGTATTTCCGAAATCGCATAATCAGCTACTGTTTCACAATGAGCGCTCTTGGAAAGATGATTGTCCAAATCTGATGGTAAGTCGGGAAGGCAGAAATTTGCGAGGTGAACCCCGTTAGGTATGTAGGCTATCTTGTCGAAGCAAACGCCTCGCTCCAATAAGTACTTTCGAGATCCTGTTGCAAGAATGATAATCGTGTCGGCCACTTTGTAAAGAAATGTTTCAAGAAGACGAAGACATCTCACCACTAGACTCCCTTCCCGCATCCCTCCCATGTCAATCAAGGCCTGTGGCCACAGATCGCGTAGTTCTAGAATAAAGCGAGATCTCTTCCTCTTGCACAGAAACCATGCGGCTAACGCTGCGAACGGATGCGGAGATGACCCGATGATTGCGATCGGTCTCTCGCCACACCTAAGTCCAACTCTGAACACGTTAGCTGTAAAGGTTAACATGTTCAAAACGCGGCGCCAGTCGTTCTGCTGATATTCAGCAGCACTGACCCAGGTGAAAATCACTCCATTCACTTCTTCATCACAGAATAGTTCAGAACCATCTAGTCTTGTGTGTCGACGCAGAGCTAGATTCACATCAGATGCAAAGATCCTAACCACATAGCCTCGCTTGACAAGTTCACAACCAAGATCATAGTGTCTGGTTCCGCCGGGAAGGTCCGGTGTTATGGCATACTGGTTTATAATCCAAACTTTGGACTTATCTCGATCTAACGTGTAATCAAGCATTTCCGGTCCTCCTGGCATTCCTGCAATATCGGTCTATCCATAGTCAAGAAAGAATGAACGCGACTATAGGCGCTGCATACTGTGCACATGTAGCCTGATATCGCTTATTCGCGTTTCCCAACCCCCAATCGAACCACATAGAAGCCAGCCTCATCCCAATCGGTGCCGAAGAAGCCACGAGTATCTAATACGAACGGGTTCCGCATGCGCCGATATACATCTGTAGGGTCAAGCTGCCTTTTATACACCTTGTGGTCCGTTAGCATGACAAGAAGATCTGAACCTTCAAGCAACTGCGTCACTTCGTTCTTACTAAAGCGCGAGATATACGGATCGTGGATACTCACCTGGTACCCGTCATGTACCAAAAGCGACGCGATTCTGAGAGCTGGACTCTCGCGTTCATCCCCAACATTTGGTTTGTATGAGGCCCCCAGAGCCACTACTTTCCGAATTGCAGTGCCTGACTCGAGTGCAGTATTCCGAATGCTTCTGGCGAGGCTAACTACATGATATGGCATCGAAGAGTTAATCTGTCGCGCTAGACTAATAATTCTTGCTTTATCAGGAACCGCTTCTACTATGAAATATGGGTCTACTGTAATACAGTGACCTCCCACCCCGGGACCTGGCGTCAATATATTGACCCTCGGATGGCGGTTAGCTAGAACAATGGCTTCAAACACGTTTGTGCCCAGTTTCTCAGATATCAGAGCAAACTCATTGGCTAACGCTATGTTCACATCGCGATAGGTATTCTCCATTAGCTTTACTAGTTCGGCAGTGGTGGCGTCCGTACCTACAACGTCACCATTTACGAAGGTGCGATAGAAAGATACAGCACGTTCAGTAGATTGCTTATCAACACCTCCAACGATTCGATCGTTCTCTGCAAGTTCCTGCAATAGTCGCCCAGGTAACACTCTCTCAGGTGCGTGGGCGATGAAAATGTCTGTTCCGCAGACAAGACCGGTTTCTTCTTCAAGAATACCGCGAACCAACTTATCAGTGGTTCCAGGAGAAACGGTCGATTCAAGAACAATCACATTACCCGGTCGGACATAAGGCACAATTTCACGCGTTGCCTGCTCAACATAGCTTAGGTCGGCGCCATAACCTTGATTGCGAATGGAACACGCCTCAACAGCAGAGGCCTTTTCATTGCCTGAACTACCGACACATCTTCCGTTATCGATGAGACCTGCGGCAGATTCCTTACAAACTGATTGTATGCCCTCCTTACCTGCAAGAATCTTATATGGGGTGGGTACAGCCAAAATAAAAACGTCAGCAGTTTCAGGAATCCTCGATACCCTGAGATGCCCGGATTCAAAAACACTCTGGGCCAAATCTGCCAAGCCATCTTCATTTACAATGTGCAAGCCCCCATTATTCAGTTTGTGCAGCAAATCAGAGTTGACATCTACCCCGAGTACATGATGACCAACTCTTGCAACAACACATGCTGTAGGAAAACCTATGTATCCAAGTCCAATAACACATATCTTCATATATAAACACCACCGTAAATTCTCATCACTTTACCTAACATCATCTGTTCTAAGAACCGCATATAAGTATTTTGCCGATTGGTAAGCGTGTTTCGATTTAGTCTGCATATCGATCTTGCTAGTTGTTGAATGCTCTCTATGCAATAATCTGAGTGACGGAGCATACAACACTCTCAACCCCAAGCGCTTGACTGTGTTAGCCACAAAAATCTCTTCACCATACAAGAAAAAGGGGTGGGATAACGAACCGCCTAGTTCAAAATATACTCTAGTAAAAACAACGAATGAGCCATGAGGCGCATAAATGCAGCAGCAATCAGTCTTGATCGGAGCATCCCTCTCAACCAATCGCTTAATCTTCTTCTTGAGAGATGCAAGCCGTTGAAACACGGAAAAGCAAAGAGGATATTGAAAAATCCACATCCTTGTTAGTGCGTATACTTTGGAAGGCTCGTGTAGCATATACGGATTTTGATCTAGATGATATGTATCCGAAATCACAGATGGAGCTATTACCCCGACATCAGGAACCTCAGAAAACTTCCTCAACTGTTCAAAAAACCCTTGTCCTTCAAACTCGATGTCAGTATTGGCAACAATAACAAAATCAGGTATCTCGTTACTGCGCTCCAGATAGTTATCTAGCGCCCAAGAAGCAGCTCCAAAATAACCCAGATTCTGACTAGGTCTATGGACACTGCAATTGAGCGGCATACCATCAACTATAAAGCTAGCACTATTATCTACTATGATTACCTGCAAATCACAGTCACGAGGTAACGCTAACACCGATTCAGCAAATAACCTTGTTTCGTCATCATTAAAATAGTTCACACAAATAAACAAGACCTTCATATATTTTCACGTCCCATCATCAAGAAACACAGAGCAAAGCCCGCCCACGCAACCAAAATAGAATTATAGTTGAAAATACTAGTTACTGGCCACAGAGTGTACATATAGCCCCAAGACAATAGCGGAATCCAAGTTAGCAGTTTCTTGTAACGGATATTGAAGTATGAGCGTCCACATACTAAACCGAAGACAAAGAAAAACGCCATGGACCCCGGGATACTGAAATCCTCTATTAGTCCTCGAAACACTGTATACACATTGGTGGAAGCGTTGGATGAGGATATCACCACAAATTCACTGTATAAACCTCTTTCGCGCGTGCTAATTTTCAGTACATCGAAGACCCCTGCAATGGTCCTTGCCCCTCCTAAAGGAGGTCCGAAATTGGGAAAACACTGATCGAACCAAATGGAAAATGCACTAACATGACCAAAAAACCATGGCCTAAGTCGCGGTATGATTAATGCCAGACCAGCCAAAATATCTTTCTGACCTCCACGAAGCAGCTGCAGAACGCCAAATAGCAAAACTACAAGAACCCCTCCTGCTACAACCGGAACAATGGTCTGCCTATGAAACCCAATGCATCTATCCGTACCCTGCAACACCCTGAAAGCAAGGTAACCTGAAATCCATAGAATTGCTGCCCAAAGGAAAGTTGCCCTTGTAGTCTGCAAAACAGCGATTGCCAAAGATGGTAGCAAGGAAGTAAGGTATAATAGTCTTTCTTGTCTCCTCATAGCTACATGATAAAACAAACCCGAAAAAAGCGGCCCAAGATATACAAAAACAAGAAATACCTGTGTACCTATCTGGCGCAAAGATCCGCCGGAATATCTATATCTTGATACCTCACTTGCGAATTCAGATAGACTATCTGACTGGATATCAAGAACACTGGTATAGCTAACGATCAGCAAGAACATATACAACAGCCCAAGAACTAGTGATAATCCTACGATTATCCTTGTGGCCTTACTTGCTTTTTCAAGGTAGAACTTATCAAACAATCTACTCCTGAGTGATACAGGGGGATGACTAAGAAGGTCACCACAGGCAACGGACACGCAAGACGCAAGAATCCACCAGCAACCTGAGGCTTTAATCTGATAGTCAGGAGCAAAAACCAAAGTAGCTAGGATGTTTGCGCTCCAAAACGCTGAGAACAGAACACTGGGCTCCACCCAACTATGTCGAATTAGCCACTGAAGTAGCAGAAGACAGAGAAGCAGAAGCAAAGGAATCATGACTTCTCCTTTTGATGACTCGTTTGCGACCAACATTGTGCTGAATAACACCACTGAGCAACAGAGTCCTAGAATCAAAGCAATACGTGGTACAGCACCAACTCTCAAAGCTCTCATACTCCTTCTATCAAAAACACCCCAGTGTCTCACCAGCATATCATGCTTCTGCGTCAACATTGATCCCAAAACGCCTTCTTACCTCATTCTCGTTCTCCAATCAAACCCTATCAAGGGATCATCATGCGGCAACCGCTTCTCATCGGGATTCTCTCGATTGTACGATAAGGTCGTGAAATAAATAATCACGGCTTCTCTATCGCCAAGAACCCGGTATCCGTGAGCCACGCCCTTTGGTATTAAAACAAGGATTGGGTTATCTTCGCCCATGTAGAACACATCTGTCTCTTTATAGGTAGACGAATCTTCTCTCAAGTCATACAGTACTACCTGAGCATTGCCCACTGGAAAGAACCAAAGGTCATCTTGATACTCATGATAGTGAAAAGCCTTTATGACTCCAGGATATGTTTTTGACATTGAAGCCTGCCCAAAACGCTCGAGCAAACCATCGTCGTCCCGAAGTATCTCTTGAAAAAAGCCCCTGTCATCTGGATGCCTGAGTAGTCTCTTTACCTTAACCCCTTCTATCATTCGTGCTCCTTACCTCCGAATCTCTATCTCATGCTCATGCACTTATCAGATGCCCTGGAACATCGTTACCCTTGATCCTCACATTAATCAGCCTGAGTTGCCCTGAACCTGAGTCTGGTCAACCCCAGGCTACACCGCCAATTGCGAATCATCCCCTAGAAATAGCCTTAGGGCCTGTCTGCCGTCATTGGATTTACTTACACTAACATTTCGTCCGATAAGACTGTCTTCAATCCGGCCAACATCCTGCAATCGGCAATCTTCCAAAATCACTGAGTGCTCAATTGAGACATTGCGAGCCTCACTTCTATCACCTATAGCCGTAAACGGACCAATGAAGCAATCCTCCAGAGTCACCCCTTCACCAATTACTGCGGGCCCCCGGATAGTGCTTCTTACGATCCTTGCACTGTCAGCTACCTTCACCCTACCAGTCACCTGGCTTTCTGGGCAGACAAATCCAGCAACAGATCGTACGGCAAATTCATCCAATACAACTCGGTTTGCTTCAAGAATATCATCTTTCTTCCCAGTATCCAGCCACCATCCGTTCAAGACTCTAGCATCGACCCTGGCATCCATATTGATAAGTTCCTGAATGGCATCGGTTATCTCAAGTTCTCCTCGCCAAGAAGGCCTAATTCTCGAAATAGCCTCATGAATACGATTTGAGAACAGGTAGACTCCTACCAACGCAAGATTACTTGGAGGTTCTTTGGGCTTCTCAATGAGATTTACAACATGATTTTGCTCATCCAAGATGGCCACTCCAAACTGCCTTGGATCCGATACTTCCTTAAGGAGAATAGAAGCCTCGGTCTCACAACTCTCAAACTCATCAACCAAAGCCTTAACGCCGCCCTGTATCAAGTTATCACCCAAGAACATCACGAAATCCTCGTTCCCCAGGAAGTCCCTGGCTGTCATAACTGCATGGGCCAGTCCTTTGGGTTCCTTCTGGAGTATATAGGTTATGTGAGCTCCCCAATCAGAGCCATTTCCAACAACAGATTTCACACTATCGCCAGTCTCCGGACTGATCACAATGCCTATGTCGGTTATCCCTGACCCAACTAACTGATCTATCACGAAAAACAATATGGGTTTATTGGCCACAGGTAAAAGTTGCTTAGCCGTGGTATATGTAAGCGGACGCAACCTGGTTCCTTTTCCTCCTGACAGGACAAGTGCCTTCATCCCAATATCATCTCCCTCTTCAGGCAACGCTAGGTTTGACATGGTGTCAACAACGCAGACATAGACTCGTCTGTAAGATTCAGCGTAGCATCAAACCATACCGCAATTGCTTGTTTCTCTAGCTCCCGTAGACTTTCTCATAATAGGCCATATACTCGCCAGTCTTGACTCTTCTCCACCAAGATTCGTTTTTCTCATACCACTCTATAATATCTGGTAGTACCTCAAACAGCCTGTACTTGGGTTTCCAGTTCAGTTCCCTCTCAATCTTTCTCGCATCTATAGCATATCGTCTATCATGGCCTAATCTGTCAGGGACGAACTTGATTAGGGACTCCGGTTTACCTAGAACTCGCAGTACCGCCTTTACTAGATCCAGATTCTTTATCTCACATCCAGCACCAATATTATAGATCTCTCCAGAAATCCCCTTCAAAATCGCCAATTCTATCGCTCTGCAATGATCATCCACATGAATCCAATCCCTGATATTCTGGCCATCTCCGTACACGGGAAGAGGCCGGTCCTCGAGGGCATTGCTTATCATCAGCGGGATCAATTTCTCAGGAAACTGGTAAGGCCCGTAATTATTGCTGCACCTGGTTATTACTGTAGGTACGCCGAAAGTAATATGGTACGCTCTTACGAGCAAATCAGACGAAGTCTTGCTAGCTGCGTAAGGACTGTTTGGCCTAAGAGGGCTATCCTCGGTAAAGGGCGGATCCTTTTCGCAGAGAGAGCCATAGACCTCATCGGTTGAAACTTGAATGAATTTTGATATGCCATACCGCTTCGCTATATCCAACAGGACCTGGGTACCCTTGATGTTCGTATCGATGAAGGGAGTTGAGTCAAGAATACTCCTATCAACGTGGGATTCTGCAGCAAAGTTAACAATAACATCAAAAGGCCTTTTCTCAAAAAGAGCATTCACAGTGCTATAATCGGCGATATCTCCCCTTGCGAACTCATATTCTGGACACTGCTCAACATCACGCAAATTTTCAAGATTGCCAGCATATGTAAGCTTATCAAGATTCGCGATCCGCCAATCAGGATGATGGCTCAGAACATATCTGATGAAATTGCTACCAATAAAGCCGGCACCGCCGGTAACTAGAATCCTCATTTACAAAGACCTACCTTTACATACATCGCCGGTTTACAGAATACCGAATTTGATACCCTCCAATACCTAGATAAATCCAACTTGTTATGGCCAACCGTAACCAGATCAACTCAACATTCAATGCTGCCAAGGCAAATAGTACCTGTGTAATGTACCCAATACTCATTTCGACGGAAACTGCGTCATTCCTCCCAATTTTCGGCTCTGACTGTAACCCATTACCACGACCAAAACCCCTCAAACAGGATATCACGAGAATTCCCCTCCACATGCTGTCAACTATCCCTTGATCAGTTCAGTCCAAGAAGGCTTATGGACCTCAGAAATCGAAACTGTATACTAGCAAGCAGGAGTACTTAATGCTCTAAACGGCAATAAATGAGAACTATCGGGAGCTGACTAATACCAATGAAGACTCGCTTGATACTTGTCACAGGTTCATCAGGGATGTTCGCGCAAGATTTTCTGAAAGTCGCCAGCCAGATGCGCTTCGAACTGCTGGCGCTAGATCGCAGCCAACTAGACATAACTAATCTCGGTCAGGTTCGCGAGACAATTGGGCGTTTCTCTCCCTGGGCAGTAGTCAATGGGGCGGCATATACCAACGTTGATAAGGCAGAGACTGAGACAAGTTCGGCAATGGCAGCAAATGCAATCGGACCAAGGAATCTGGCCATAGCATGCGAAGAAACAGGCAGTTGCCTGCTGCATATAAGTACAGATTACGTTTTCGATGGAACGAAGGAAGGCAGATACGAGGTATGGGATGACACAAACCCGATTAACTTCTATGGCAAGAGCAAATTGTGGGGTGAACGTTACATTATTTCCCTATGCAGACGGTTCTTCATAGTACGAACAAGTTGGCTCTTTGGACAACACGGCAAGAACTTCGTTCGAACTATGATTAATCTATCAAAGGATTCTAAACCTCTGCGAGTCGTGAATGATCAATGGGGCTCGCCAACATATACAACAGACCTTGCGCAAGCTTGCCTGTCATTGTTGCAAACCGGGGCTTTCGGCACCTATCACGTAACCAATACCGGTATTACTAACTGGTATGAGTTTGCAGTTGAGATATTCCGTCAGATTGGTATAAGCAAACCTGTGATTCCAATCGCCTCTGAGGACTTCCCTACACCTGCGAAAAGGCCAAGGAATTCGGCACTTGACCCCTACCCCCTCAAAGAGACTGTACGATTTCTCTTGCCTGAGTGGCAGGATGGATTGAAACGTTACTTGCAGGAACTGCAATAAAACTTGCCACAAGAGGTCATCCGTGAGTCCCAGC
>MTKW01004198.1_pt1 | contig 14526 bp, 4 predicted proteins | sample 1042761 | NCBI WGS metagenome assembly MTKW01 (sample SAMN06205366, study PRJNA360243) | anaerobic digester metagenome | biome: Wastewater treatment plant; feature: Anaerobic digester sludge; material: sludge; isolation source: anaerobic digester fed with sludge from wastewater treatment plant ... | reverse complement strand
AGCGAAGATTGCAGGCACTGCTTGCCGGCTTGGCTAACATGGCGTAGGTTCGTTTATCCATTGTCTCATGGTTCTACGATATTGAATCCTTTGGTCTGAGCAGGGTTAAACTGATTCAGATTTACCATAATGAGTTTCAATAGCTCTTGCTTTCCTTCAATTTTTGCCACCTTCGCAAGCTCGCCGGGTTTTCCCAAGAGGATATAAAACAGCGCTTGTCGGGCGGTTGTGATGGACAGGGCGGCATTTTGGTCTTTCGCATTTTCGAATTGCAGAATAACACCGTTCTTGAAGCGAAGCATAAATTGCTGTTTCGTATCTGCCAGCGTGATGTTGACGGTAAAGTCATAAGGCGACATGGTCTGTTTGTCCAACAAAATACCCATGTAATCAAAAATATTGGAAGCCGTCATGTTCATTTGCATATCCGTGCCTGCTTTTGCCTGCTTTGTGCTGCCGGATGCATTGCCGGTGCGAAGTTCTTTCGCCCCTGATAGATAAGCATTTCTCCATGTGCCGGACTCCGCCTGATAGCCAAGTTGTTCGAGCGCATCCGCACAGAGCAGTCGTGCCGCCTGATGATTCGGGTCGGCGAAAATAACTGTGTTCGTCACTTCGGCAACCCATTGATACTGTCCCGCATCGAAGTCAAGCTTAGCCTGACGCAATACATCATCTAAGCTTCCGAGATTCATGTATTCTACCCACTTTTTTGCACTCTCCGAGGGCGTCAGCGGGTTTAAGTTGACGGGGTTCGCGTCATACCAACCCATGTACTTTTGATAAACCGCTTTTGAGTTGTGGGCAACGGTGCCATAATACTGGCGTGTGTACCAATTTTTGGCCAGTTCCTTAGGTAACTCGATCATATTTGAAATTTCATCGGAGGTATAGCCTTGATTAATATAGGTCAATGTCTGGTCGTTGATATATTTGTAAGCAGCTGCTGTATTGACCAGATATTCATTCACGACCTTGTTGCCCCAATGCGGCCAGTTATGGGACTGGAAGACAACCTCTGTTTCTGCTCCGTAGCGAGTCATCGCCTCACAGAGATATTTCGCCCACGCGGCACCGTCACGCACTTGGGCGCCACGCAGCGTGTAAAGGTTATGCAGTGTCGATGTACAGTTTTCTGCCATCCAAAGTGCTTTCTTTTCCGGGAACCATGTGTTCATCTCCGCCGGTGCNNGTATAGCGTTCGCCCGTATAGGTAATCTCAAAGGTCGGAGAGATATAGGAAATACTGCCTACCGACTGCCCCATGCCGATTCCTATGCCCAAAGTTCCGGTGACCGACGGATCAAGATAAACACCATATTGATAGGTCGCGCGACGACCCATCGCTTGACCGACATACACATTCTCGCTGATTGCGTGTTCTTCAAAGCCTTCCGGCACGATGATGGGAATTTTTCCGCTGGCAAGCTGCTGTTCAAGCGACTGGTTTGAATCTGCCGCTTGATCGGCAGTCATCACTCCTTTGATACCGCCGAAGTGGTCAATATGCGGGTGAGAGATGATCACGGCAACGACCGAACGCTTCCCCAGATTTTTCTCCACAAGCTGCATCGCGGCCTCGGTGCATTCCACACTCATTAAAGGATCAAAAACAATCCAACCGTTATCACTTTCGATTACGGTCAGATTCGCCATATCGTAACCGCGTACCTGATAGATACCGTCCGTCACCTCGAAAAGACCGTACGCGTGATTGTTCTTTGTGTTCTCCCATAGACTAGGGTTCACACTGTCAGGAGCTTTTTCATAATCTTCAAGGAAACTATAGGCGCTCTGGCTCCAAACAACATGACCATCGGCATCTTTCAATTCAAGTGTTTCCGGCGCATCGATCAGACCTTTTGTGGCGAACGCAGCCTCTTGCGTATCGGCAAAATCCAATTGTGTATACAGCGCTGAATTGATCTTGATGGTGTTTTCAGTCGCCACCTTTGTCTCTTTCGTTAATCCAAGCTCCTCGGCAAGGGATTTTTGCTCTGAAACATCAGGTTCAGAATTGTTTCCGCTGCAAGCCGCAAGCGATAACAGCATGCTCGCAATCAAAATAAATATGATGCATTTTTTCATCGTCGGTCTCCGTTCTGTGTTTTCAGTTCGCGTTCACTAGCAATCCGCGCAGAATTCGGTTCCCGGCTGAGATCGTGCCATGCTTGCGAATAGACGGTGTCAACATTCGGCGTTACGATCGTTTTGAAAGAAGCATCCGCAAGCTTATTGCCATGCATCAGTTGATTCACGGGAGCCTTTCTGTGACCCTGATCAGGTCCGGATCAAACAAACTCTTTGAACGCAATGCGGAGTTTGCCGCTTCGAGTTCGCTCGAGAGGTTTATTCACCAGTTCAATCCGTATGGAACTCAGTCCATGGCTCTCAAAAAGTTGCCGGAAGCTGAAAAGAATCTTTTGCTCTGTTTCAACTCGGTCATATCCCGGCATAACAGAAATTCTCATTTCTATGGCATCATGGGCCCGTTGGATCACCTGACAGTGATCGCATCCGGGAATATCCTTTGCACACAGCTCGAATAAAACAGCCGGCATACGTACCGTTGTATCGTTGTGATCAAATTCCAGTATGTCGTCCACACGACCGTCAATGTCGATCCAGGGGGTATTCAGACCGCAGCCGCAGATCTCATCATGCATGATCACACTGTCGGTCATACGATATCGAATCACCGGCTGCACCAGACAGGCAAGATTGGTCATCAGGATACCTTCTGATTTTACGCCGCAGGGCACGGGATTGTTTTCCCGATCTACGGGTTCGACGATCACCCAATCGCTGTTGACGTGCATATGCCCGTTGGAACAGAGCATGGCGACCTCGCCGCCTTCGGTACTGCAGTAATTGTCGTTGACCGGGCAGCCGAAAACCTCTCGGATGAATCGTCTGTTTTCCTCAGGCAGTTTTTCCGCAGAACAGCCGATGATCTTCGGATGAATATTCAGCCTCCCCGCCTTCTGCTCAAAGGCAAGGGTATAGATCACGGAAGGATAGCACCCGATGACATCGGGCTGAAACTCATTGAGTTTACGGATCATTTCCTCTATAGGCGCAAGCGTTGACAAAAACAGCGTGCGGTCCTCAATCCCGCGGGCTTTGTAGCTTCTGCGCACTCGTTCAAAGGAAAGATAGGAGGAATTCAAGCCTCCGGGCGCTATGATGGCGCACTGCTTCAGATCAGGCTCTTTCAGCCCCTCCACATCCTTCAGAAGGGAACCGCCAAAATACCGCTCGACCATCAAGGCATCATGAATGGCAATGTGTCGGCTGTCACGAACGATACGCAGCGGCTGCGCCGTCGTCCCGGAGGTGCTGATGACCCTATATTTTCCTAGGAAAGGCGTGAACAGGTTCTCGACATCAGCCACATATTCATCCACTTTTTCCGTGGTGATCTCCGGATCGCAGACCCAGCGATCAAATTGCTGCGCCATCTCTTCTCGGGTGGAGATGGGAATATCCGCCAGACTGTAATTCTCCGGAAGATCCTCGTATTTTTCCTTCAAGTAAGGAGAATGCACCCGCGCGTAATCCACAAGGAAATGCAGACGCTGCCGCGCCAAATTCTCAATCTCTTTTCTATCCCGCCGGTCTGCGCCGGCCACCAGAGCCGCCGCCTGCTTTGCGTCAATTAATTCCATATCATGTCCTCCTGCGTTTCACGGTTTCGTTATAGTGCGGACGATAACCCTTGTATCACTTTATTGTTTTTCAAAGGTCAGAACACTGGTGTTAAACCCCAACTGACGGCTGTATTCCATGCGCGAAGCCACCTTTTTCACCAGTCCGATGCTGTCGGTAATACAGCCGTCGTTCTCCTCAGGAATATACTCCAAGGGGTTGAAGGGTCTTCCATTATCGCGCATCAGGATTGTCACCTGTGCATCCGTTACATAGACAAGGATGTCAATCAAACCGGTGCTGTCCGCATGGGCATAATGGACGGATGCGAGCGTCATTTCCTCCAACACAAGCGCAACTTTTTTCAGCAGGCGGGTGTTGTCAGCCGCACCACCCTCGAGAGCCATAACCCGCTCGGACAGCCGGACAGCCTCCTCCATGGTTGCCGCGATGGTAAAATCAAATTTGCGGGTGTAGTCGTTCCGCTCGCGGATCAGCAGCAATCCCTGCACGTTTTCTTTTTTCCGGATGCGGCGAGCCAAGAGCAACAGGACAAACAGCGTACATACGCCGGAAGCAGCATAGGACAGCCACAGCAGATCGGTCTGTATCTTGGATAGCAGCACGGCAAAGGGAATCACAAACAAGAGACCATTCATCACCACAAGGCTTGTGGCAAGACTGCGGCGCTCGGTTGTATTATAGAAATTTTGAAGCAGCATAAGAGCGGCTGAAAAGGGAAGACACAGCGCGTACAACCGAAGTGCAGGCTTGAGCAGAGCCAATGCATCCGGCGATGTCATACCAAAAACTGCGCCTATCAGCTCCGGTGCGATCAGGAAAAATGCCACCAGCACGGCACTGCACGCCGTCAGCACGCACCGGGCTATTCTCATAGCATGACGGATACCGAGGAAATCCTTTTCTCCATACAGTGTGCCGACAATGGGCAGCAGAGTGTCCGCAATACCGCCCTCAAAGATATTGGAGACCATCGACACATTGATACATACAGTCATGATGGACATGCCGATGGAACCTAGTGAAGAGACAATCACGGCGTTGATCACCAGAGAGCGCACCAGATTGCACACTTGGCTGACAGCCTTGGACATGCCGCTCTTCAGGATGTCACGCAGCGTTTTCAGGATGGTTTTCCCGGGGCGAACGAAACGAAAACTGCGCTTTTTGTCCGCAAGATAGGGAATCACTATGACAGAACCTGCCACATAGCCCAAGGTGGTAGAAAGACCCGCCCCGGCGATACCGGTGTTCAAAAAGCGGATCAGAACATAGTCCAGCACCAAATTGACCGCGTTGGCGATCGTCATAATCGCAGCAGAGGCTTTGGGATGACCGTCCATCCGGATGAATATGGCCATACCGGAGGAAAACATCAGTGCCGGACCCGTAAACAGCAACGGGCGAAGGTAGCTTTCCGTCAAGGCGGCCAGCTGCATATCCCCGCCTGCGAGGCTGATGCTGAGCGGGCGCAGAATGACCTGCATCACCACTAGGAAGATGCACATCGCGCCAAGTCCTCCGCCGATGGACAGCGTGAAGAATCGGTTCGCCATATGGAAATCGCGTCTGCCCAGTGAGATGGAAGCACAGGTAAGCCCGCCGACGGCAAAAAGCATATAAATAAGGTTGATGCAGAAGATGATTGGTCCGGACAGACCCACGGCAGCCAGCGCCACCTCGCCCAAGAGACTGCCCACGATGATGCCATCCACCACCGAAGCCATGGATATCGCCATGGAGGTCAGTACGGTGGGCAGCAGATATTCTCTGAACTTTTGCCGGATGATGTGTCCGCTTCGTTCATACATAGCCATTACTCCATCCCAATTTCAGAATCATGGTCGAAGAAACCGAGACCTTCCATCATGGCAAAGAACCGATCCAGATACGCATCGGATGTGATAGGCCACTTAAAGCCTTGGCGCAGCAGCGCCTGAGAGGTATAGCTGTTGACGGACTTGATGGGCATGACGCGCTTACCGTGCTCGTTGTAGGCGATCAACGAATTGAGGTAGCGCGCTTTAGCGGAATCACGCATGGTCTCGCCAAAGCTGCACTCATATTCCTCCGTCTCGCATGGTTTAATGTCCATGCCCCGTTTTCGCATGACAGCGATGGCATCGCCCAGGAAGACGTGATGATCGTTGTAAGGATGGAACACTCTGCACTTTTCGGGCGTTTTCGCAAGCAAAATCACCGCAACCGCCGTGAAATCAATGGGCGCAAATTCCGTATTCATGCCCATGGCTTCATAGGGAATCTTGCCAATGAGGCTGTATGCTTTTAGCCGGGCGAGGAAATTGTTGGTAGCAAAATTGATCTGGAATTCTCCGTCCGCGTCGCGGGCCATCAGGTTGCCCACGCGCATGATCTTCACATCTGCACCATCAAGCGCAGACTCAAGCACGGCACGCTCCGCCAGGAATTTGCTGCGGACATATTTGTTGGAAAGATCTTGGTCAAAATAGAGCATCCGCTCACTGAGCAACAGCTTTTCATCCGGCTTTCCGTCGATGCTCATGCCGGCGATGCTGGCGGTAGACACCTGCACAAAACGGCATTTCTTCTGACGACAGAAATCCAGCGCCTTCTTGACGCCGCCGTAGTTAATGTCCTCAATATCCGTACCGGCGGAAAAGTGTTTAACGTTGGCGGCACAGTTGATATAAGTGTCGATGGGCAGCTCGTCAAGTTTTTGATACAGGGAATCCTCAATGATGCTGCCGTCTATCACCACAATGCGGGTTGAAAATAATTCCTCCATCGCATCCAGGAACGGTTTGCCATTGATCTTCAGCATGTCTCCGCCGTAATAGTAGGCGAGCATACTCTTGAGCCGCTTTTCGGCGCTGAGATTCTTCCTGCCGCGGACGACACAAAAGGCTGTTCCTTTCTCCAAGTGCAGATAGGCACGCAGCACATGGATGCCAAGGAAACCGCTGGCGCCGGTGATACACACATTCCCCAGTGTACGCAGCTTACCGCCCTTCAGCGCTTCGATGGTATTTTCTTCAAGCAGCGCATGGATGGGCGCGTAATCATAATCCGACATCTCATCCTTCTCAAACGGTCGCTCCGCATGACTGCGGATGGCAGCCAGTTCTCTGGGAGTGGGATTGGCAAATACGTCGCCANNGCCGCGTCGATTGTCACCTGAGTCACCAGTAGCGAAGTGCCGCCCAAGTCAAAGAAATTGTCCGTCGCCCCCACTTGTTCCAAGTGCAGAATCTCGGCAAAAATATCGCAGAAAGTCTGCTCCGCCTCATTGGCGGGAGCTACGTATTCCTGACGTTGCATCAGCTTGGCGTCCGGGAGGCGTTTGCGGTCAATCTTGCCGTTGGGGGTCATGGGCATGTCATCCAGCTGCAGATAAGCAGTGGGCACCATGTATTTCGTAAGGGTCTTGAGCAGGATCTCACGCAGTTCCTCCGCGGGCAGTTCACGCGTGGCGGTATAATAGGCACACAGATGTTCCTGTCCGTGCAGCTTGCGCACCAGAACGGCACAGGAACGCACATCGGGCACTGCGTTCAGAGTATTTTCGATTTCACCCAATTCAATGCGCAGACCGCGCAGCTTGATTTGCCCGTCATTTCTGCCCAGAACGATGATTTCGCCGTGATCCGTCCACTTGGCGAGATCGCCGGATTTGTACCAGCGCAGCCCATTGTATTCCACAAACCGTTCGGCGGTCATGTCCGGATTGCCGAAGTAGCCCTGTGCGACACCGTAACCTCCAATCCACAGTTCACCGATAAAGCCTGCAGGCAGGGGTTGACCGTAAATATCCATCACCTGCTCCACCACGCCGCGGAGCGGCGCACCGATGGTAACAATGTCGCTATCGAGCCATTTCCCGTTGGAAGATACCGTGATTTCGGTCGGACCATAGGTGTTGATCAGCACCGCATCGGTCACTTCGCGCAGCTTTCGATACAAAGCAGGGGGATAACTCTCGCCGCCTGCCATGATGACCCGACACTTTGCCAGCGCCTCCTTCATGGCAGGCAGTTCCATATATTGCAGCATGCGTGACGGTGTCGCATTGAAGGCGTTTGCGCCCGTGCGCGCAAATAGGGCTGCCAGCTTATCCGGGTTCTTGGCTTCCTCATCGTCGGCCAGCACCAATGTCATGCCATTCATGAGCGTGGTGAAAGCTTCCTTCAGGAACATATCAAAACTTACCGTCGTCACCGAGCACATGGTACACCGATTCTCCACCAGCGCACGCACATGGCGATTTTGCTCATCGTCCAGCACATAGTTGATGATGCCGCCGTGCGTGAGCATCACGCCCTTGGGCTTTCCGGTGGAACCTGAGGTATAGATGATGTAGCAAAGCTGCTCCTGCCGTACGGGCAGATTTGGATTGAGCGTATGTTCGTTCTTCAACAATTCGTTGACATCCAGACTGTTCTTCAACGTAGAGGGACCGTCAGTCAGAATGAAGCGGGCCTCGCTGTCCTCCAGCACATGCTCCACGCGTTCCCGGGGGTAGTCCGGGTCTACGGGAATATAGGCGCAGCCCGCCTTGATAATGCCCAGCATGGAAACAAGAATGCGGCTGTCACGCCCCAGCGTAAATGCCACGCGATCCTCAGGCTTTACGCCCAGAGCAAGCAGGCTGTGTGCCAGCGCATTGGCGCGTCGGTTAAGCTCAGCGAAGCTGAGCGCCGCATCCGACGCAATCAGAGCAGGAGCATCGGGCGTATGACCTGCCCACCGTTCAAAGAGCTGATGCAGTCCGCCGACAGGCTTTGCGGGAAGAGGAGGGCTGAAGGAATTTACCAATGCCAGCTGCTCCTCGTTGCAGATAGAAAGGCTGCCGACAGGCATGTCGCCGTTGCGGACCAGCATGCCGGCGGCATGAGCGATACACGATGCCAGCGTGTGCATGGTCGAGGCGTTGTAAACAGCGTCGTCGTATTCGGTTTCCACGATGAAGTCCGTATCGTTTTCCTGAATGTTGACGGAAATGGGGAATTTTGCGCTATTTATGCCAAGAGGGCGCATAACGACAGGGGTGTCGCCTATTTTATAATGAGAAACCACTCCGCCTTGATAGGCATACAACATCTGTGCATGGTAGCCGTAATCCGACGCCGCCTGCAGGTAGGAATAAGTCTGATGCGCCAGCACGTCATTCATTTCCTGCTGCACGTCATTCATGTAAGCGGCAGCTGTCGCAACAGGGTCAACGGTCATGACCATCGGCAGTGTTTTGACCAGCATGCCGACATTGCGCTGCACATGAGCACCCTCACGACCGTTGCTGATGGCGGCGATCCGCACATTCTTTGCGGAGGCAAACCGACCGGAAACCAGCATGGTCGCGGCAAGGAACAAATTGGAGGCCGTCACGCCCCTGCCCTTGATGGCTTGCTCCACGCTGCTTTTGGCGATCGTGGCATGCACCGATCGGGGCGCGCCGGGACCATCACTCTTTTTGTCGGTGGGAAATACGGTGGCGCCTTCTCCATCACCCAGCCGGTGATGGAAAAATGCCTTATCTTCCGCTACGGCACTGCCCTGCGCCTTTTCCCGCTCCAGCAGCGCCAGGTCAAAGCTGGTAAAGGTTTCCGCCTCGATCCGGGCGCCTTCGTAAGCCGCCGCCAGATCATGCAGGAAAATATCCAGAGAGCCGCCGTCAAAAATCATATGGTGGAAATCCCCCAGCAACTTCACACCATCGGGCAACACACAGATTTCCATGCGGAACAGCGCGCCTTCAAAGAAAGAGAAAGGACGCACGAAACCGTCCCTGCGGACCGCATATTCTTCCGCCGTACAGGTGATCACCGGTATCTCCGCTTGCGCGTCGTCCATGCGCAACTGTACAGGCTCATTATCCCGCACGGAGAAGCGGGTCTTCATATAGGGATGCGCCTCAATCACCCGAAGAATGGCGCTGTGCAATTTTTCCGGCTCCACATCGTCACCGAAGGAAAGCTCAACAGGAATGTTATACATCAGCGTTCCGGGATCCTTCACACAGGCGAAATACAACCCCATCTGGTTCTGCGTCAGCGGATAATAGGACTGCTTGTCATAGGTCTTGATCTGATAGTCGCTGCTGTCAGCCAGAAGCTGAGCAATCCTTTCGATGGTCTTTTCCCGCATGAGATCAGCGGTGCGCAGATTTTTACCGGTGTTTTCTGTGATCAGTGCCGCGGCCTTGATGGCGGAAAGAGAGTTCAATCCCGCATACATCAGGTCAGTGGTCACGCCAAAATCTTCATGCTTAAGCACAGACGCAACCGCATCAAAAATGGTCTTTTCTTCTTCGTTTCTGGGTGCGACCGTTTCTTCCGCCTGCAGCTGAATGCGCGGGAGCTCGCGGCGATTGACTTTGCCGTTCTGGTTGAGCGGAATGCGCTCAATCTGCATGGTGGCAGAGGGCACCATGTAGCCGGGCAGTTTATCCTCGATGAAAGCGTTCATGGCATTGATATCCACTGGTGTGTCGGAAACCACATACGCCACCACGCGCTTTCCGCCGCCGGCATCCTCCTGGGCGATCACCGCAGCATCCTTGATACCGTCAAAAGCGCGGATGCGACCCTCAATCTCTGTCAGTTCCACGCGGAAACCGCGAATCTTCACTTGGAAATCACGCCTGCCAACGAAGTCGATCGCGCCGTCCGGCAGAAAGCGGACCACATCGCCGCTCTTATAAACTCTGGCATACAGCGGATCGTCGGTGAATGGATTGGCAATGAATTTTTCTGCGGTCAGGTCGGGGCGGTTCAGATAGCCGTCCGCGACCTGTATGCCGGAGATGTACAGTTCTCCGGGAACCCCCACAGGCGCGAGCCTGCCTCGTCCATCCACCACATAGAGCGCCGTATTGTAGGTTGCCTTGCCGATAGGAACACGGTCATACAGCTTATCGACGTGCTGTTTAGTACAGGCAACCGCACATTCTGTGGGACCGTAGATATTAAACAGAGCAAATTCCGGCGGATCCAGCGGCACAAGCGTTTCGCCGCCTACCGACAGGGCGCGCAGTGTGGGGACGCGCATGCTTTCGGCAAACTGCCTGCCCAGCTGTGTTGTCATAAAGGCAACGGTGATGTTGTTTTCCTCAAAATACCTGCGAATGCCCGGCAGATCGAGGCGCATGTCCTCCGGCAGGATATGCAGACATGCCCCCCTGAGCAGAGTGGGATACAAATCCATCATGTGCGCATCAAATCCAAAACTTGCATAGGCAGGAACATTGTCGCTTTCGCCGAGTCGGTAGCTGTCAGCATAGAAGTGGAGGTAATTCACAATGTTGGCGTTGGTAAGCATGACTCCCTTGGGTTTACCCGTAGTGCCGGAGGTGTACAACAGAATGAAAAGGTCCTCGGGACGGGACATATCTTCCGGCGCTTCTACATCAGAAAGTGTATTTAGGACGGCGCTGTCCACAATGAAGCCGGGATATTCCGGCACACGGTCCAAGAGGTCGCTGTCGCCAATCAACACCTGCGCATTCGCGTCCTCCAGCATATACTGCAGACGGTCGGAAGGATAGCCGGGATCCAGCGGCAGATAAGCCGCACCTGTTTTCAATGCAGCCAGTGCGCCGACGGGCATCATTAAACCACGGTTGACCAAGATGCCCACAACACTTCCGCGACCGGCGCCCCTCTCCCCCAGACGGACCGCCAAACGGTCGGATACCTCGTCCAGCTGACGATAACTCAAGACCTCCTTCCCGAACACGACCGCATCGTTGTCGGGTGTTTTGGCTGCCTGTTCCCTAAAGAGAGAAACAACCGTTCTTCCGCCCCAGCCTTCCACCGTTTTGCCCGGGAAATCGCACACAATCTGCCGTCTCTGGCGATCAGGCAATTCGACAAGATCGGTCAGCATCCGGTCATCGCCGTCGTCACAGCAGCGTTGGAGAGTGATGATGAACTGCTCCATAAAATTCTCTATCACCGCGTCGTCGTACAGCTGACGGGAATAGGAGAGCTTAAACTTGAAATCGGGACCTTCGTGTACCGCCTCCAGCACCAGATCCATTTGCAGCGCCTGACCCTTAACGGGAACGTATGCTGCCTTCACGCCTTCAATTTCGGGCAGAGGCTGCTCCTGCAGATAGTTAAAAATCACATCAAACACCGGGGAACGGGACGCGTCGCGATCCGGAGCCAGCATGGGCACCAACTGCTCAAACGGATAGGTCTGGTTGGCCTGTACACCTCGGATCGTCTGTGCCGTCCTGAGCACATAGTCCTTAAACAGGGTATCCCCGACGGGCTTCATGCGCACCGGCAGGGTGTTGACAAACATGCCGATCATCTTTTCTTGTTCCTTCAAGGTTCGGCCGCTCATCGCCGTACCCACCACGACATCCTCGCTGCCGCAATACTTGGCGAGGGTCATGCCCAGCACGCTCATCAGGAACCCGTACTGCGTCACGCCGAGACGCACAGCAGCTTCTTTGATCGGGTCCTTGGGCAGAGAGACCGCAATGTCCTCGTCTGCTTCCGGCAGCACGGCGGGTCGCTTCACATGGGTAGGCATGTCATTTTCCGGAACACCATCGGCAAACATTTCTTTGAAGAACGCTTCCTGCCTCTGCAAATCGACGTTTTCCGCCTGCCACACAGCGTAATCCTGATAGTCGAAGACCTGCTCCGGCAAAGTCTCCCCACGGTAAAGCCGGAATAACTCGTCTACAAAGGTGTGCCAGCCGGAGCCGTCCATAATGATATGGTGGAAGCAAAAATGCAGCGTACGCAGGTTTGGCGCATGCTCAAACACCTCGCAACGTACCAGCGGCGCTTTCGCCAGATCAAACGGTCGGTTCTCCGCCTCGATGATGCTCCGCACGTCTTCCCTTGCGCAGCTGCGGCGCGCAACGGGAATGTGCAATTCATCCAGAATGCGGTGTACATATTCTCCTTTTTCCATAGGGTAGATGCTGCGTAGCGCCGTGTGGCGCTCAGCCATCGCGTTGAGAGCCTGTTCCACCCGATCGGCATCAAATGCGCCTTCGATCTCTATGGCAAGGAAATTGATATTATAGGAAACGGATTCCGGATTCATGCCTTGCTCCACGACCATTTGCCGCTCGGCAAAGGTCAACGGCAAAGAATCACATTTTGTCGCTTTGGACAGACCGGCTTTCACCCGTAGGGCGAGCTTTTGCGGTGTGCCCAGTGAGAGAATGTCGCTGGCGGACAGATTCATTCCCTCTAATTCCGCCTGCACCTTCACCGCCGAGATGGAATCGCCGCCGATCAGATTGAAATCATCCAGCGTACCGACACGGTCCATGCCCAACACATGCTGGAAAGCGGTACAAATGGCAGCCTCCCGGTCATTTTCAGGAGCCTGATACGCAGAGCGGAATTTTGCCGCGTCCGGCGGCAGAATGTTCTTGCGGTCCACCTTCCCGTTGGGATTGACAGGCAGTGCATCGACCTGCTGCAGGAAAGCAGGCATCATATAGGCAGGAAGGAAGCCGCGAATGGTCTCTGTGACGGATTCCGGCGCAAGGGGTTCCTCTGCCGTGTACACACAGAACAGGCTTGTTTCCCCATTGGCATTCTCGAAGCCTTTCACGACGGCCTGATCCGCGGAGGTCAGGCGTACAATCGTCGCCTCGATCTCACCGGGCTCCACGCGGTAACCGCGCACCTTGATCATCCAATCCTTGCGCTGCACATATTCCAGCTGCCCGTTTTCATTGATGCGACCGATGTCGTTGGTCTTGAACAGAGTTTTATCATCCTCGCCCTCGGACCAAGGATTCGGAATGAAGCGTTCCGCGGTCAGCTCCGGAAGATTTAAATAACCAAGCGCCACCTGTCCGCTGAGACAAATCTCGCCCTCTTCTCCATCCGGGAGCAGATTGTGTTCGTCATCCAGAATGTACACACAGCTGTCGGCATAGGGTCTTCCGATGGGCGTGATACCGGGATAAGCGCGGTCGATCTGAAAGCTCGTAAGCGGACCGCACGTTTCGCTCGAGCCGTAGACATTAAAGAGACGAACGTTGTCGCTGTATAGATTGGTGACGCGGTCGGAGCCGATGACCATACTGGCGAGCTGATCCTCCAGCTGCGGCAGGATGATGCGCGCCATTTGCGGAGGGAAAAAAGATGTGGTGATGCCGTGCCGGCGACTATAATCTACTAGCGCCTGCGCATCCTTGCGCACATTGTCTCCGGCAATGTGGATCGTGCCGCCCAGCGAAAGAGGCGTGAAGATTTCCAGTACTACCGCAATAAAGGAGAAAGAGGCAACAGACAGGAAGGTGTCATGCTCCGTGCGGCTTAATGTATTGCCGCGAATAGCCATGGACAGAGCCCGGTGTGAATTGACGACACCCTTTGGATTGCCCGTGGAACCGGAGGTATACACAACGATCGCCGGATCATCCTTTTGCCATTCGGGGAATAAGACAGGCTGCGGTTCGGCAGGCAGTTGTCCCAACCAATTGACATCAATCACAACGTTGGAACGGGTATCGCGAATAACGAACTCGATGCGCTCCTGCGGATATTCTTCTTCCATGACACAAACAGCCGCGCCGGATTTCATCACACCCAACATTGCGGCAACGGCTTCCATGCCGCGAGGCAGTCGGATGACAACAATATCATCGTGCCCGATGCCGTTGCCCATCAGAGCATAGGCGAGGCGGCTGCTTTCGTGATCCAGCTCGGCATAGCTGATGGATTTCCCTTCAAAAACAAGGGCGGGCTTACAGGCATATTCCCGAACGGTACGGGCAAATAAATTCAGAAACATAGAAAGTACTCCTTACACTAAATGTCACGGTATTTGGCATTTGCAGGCGCGGAACCGTTCCCACAAACGAATGGCGATATAGCACAGTGCCCAAGCCACAGG
>MTKW01000852.1_pt1 | contig 14527 bp, 13 predicted proteins | sample 1042761 | NCBI WGS metagenome assembly MTKW01 (sample SAMN06205366, study PRJNA360243) | anaerobic digester metagenome | biome: Wastewater treatment plant; feature: Anaerobic digester sludge; material: sludge; isolation source: anaerobic digester fed with sludge from wastewater treatment plant ... | reverse complement strand
ACATAAATTACAGTTTAAAAAAATGGAAGACATTTGTCTTCCATTTCTTCTTTCTCGTAGTTAATTGTCAATAAGACATCGAATTAATTAATTTTGTTTAGTTTCTTTAATTGCCATTGTCAGTCACTTCACTGCCGGTTGCTTTAATTTCTCCTTGAAAATTTTTTGAAACTTTTCCACTTTCGGAGCAATCACAAATTGGCAGTATGGCTGAGCAGGATTTTGTTCGAAATAATTGTTATGATAATCTTCGGCAAGATAAAAATTACTGAAAGGAGTAATTTCGGTAACAACCGGATTGTCATACACTTTATCTTTTTCGAGCAGGGATAAAACTTTTTCAGCTATTTTTTTCTGCTCTTCATTGTGATAGAAAATTACTGACCTGTACTGAGTGCCAATATCATTTCCCTGACGGTTTAATGTGGTGGGATCGTGGGTTGCAAAAAAAACTTCAAGAATTTCCGCAAAACTGATTATTTTAGGGTCAAAAGTAATTTGAATCACTTCGGCATGTCCGGTGCGTCCTGTGCAAACCTCACGGTATGAAGGATTTTTAATTTTCCCGCCGCTATATCCGGATTTTACTTCTTCAACTCCGTTGAGCTTCAGGAAAATTGCTTCGGTACACCAGAAACATCCCCCTCCCAAAGTGGCTTGTTCAACATTTTTGTTCTGTTCCGAAAACGAATTCATAAAAAGTGTTGTTATAATGAGTAAAATTAAATTCATCTTTTCATTCTGAAATCAAAGAGTGAAAAAATTTTTTTCTCCATTTCCCAGACGAATCTGAACTGCCCGAACAGCGTGCCGATTATCAGAAGCAGAACCTGATAGGCAGGGAAAACAATCAAAACATAGAGTGGAATCTTTAGCCAAAGTGCAGTATCTCCGTCAATTCCTATCCATTGAAATGCAGCTTTTTTTACAATTATTGATGCACTGCCGGTTATTGAAAAAACGATGAGAATCAAAACCAGCTGAAAATTATTTTTTACGTTCCACTTTTTCTTTAATCTTGCAATCATATCATTCTGATTTCAGTTGGTACTAACAACCGAAATCAGAGTTTGTTCCCTGTTTATCCCGTAATTGCCGTTTTTCTGCTAACCACAGCACTGTAATACATGATAATCATAAAAGCAACTGCAGGCACCCAAAAGGCTATTTTAATACTTCCTGCCTGGTCGGAAACAATACCCTGAATTTGAGTCAGAACGGCTGCTCCGGCAATTGCCATAATCATTCCCGCTCCTCCGATTTTGGTGTCGTCTCCCAGTCCGGTAACGCCTAACCCATAAATTGTGGGAAACATCAGCGACATGCAACCGGAAATGCCCACCAAAGCGTAAATACCTGCCCACCCCTCACCGTAAACGGTGAGCAGACTGCATGCCGCTGCAACAAAGGAAAGCACTGTCAGCAAAGTGCGCGGTGCAAAGTATTTCATCAGCCAGGTGAAGGTGAAGCGTCCGGTAACGAACAGTATCAGCGAAAGAATATAGTAAGTTGCTCCTGCCTGCTCTGTTGTGCGGGGCAGAAATGCTTTTATCCCTAACATTTCAGTAAAATTGTAGAATCCGGCAGCCAATGGTTCAACGTTACGAAGTTTTGCTATTATCTCCTCAGCTGAGGCATTCTTTCCCAGGCCGGCAACAAGGGTGTCCAGATTAAGTTGTTGAACTGCATAGCGAATGATAAACGACCACACGGCAATTTGAGCCCCCACATAAAAGAACTGGGCAACAACTCCCCAAACGTAGTTTTTGTTTTTTAACAGCCGTTTAAATGTGCCTTTCAGGTCCAGATTTTTATCATCTTCTCTCGCATTGGGCATTTTTGTGAAATAGATAGCCAATAAAATAATCAGCATAACCAGTCCCAGTGCCACATATGTTGTGGTAACTGCATTCAGTTCACTTCCCTGAATTTTGATCAGCTCATCGGGTGGCAGGGATGCCCGTTCCTCTGCACTGAACATATTGAGCTGAGATAAAATAAAAATCTGGCTCAAAACAACTCCCGTAATTGCCCCAAACGGATTGAATGACTGTGAGAAATTTAACCTGCGGGTTCCTGTCTGTTCCGGCCCAATGGCATATACGTAGGAATTTGCCGATGTTTCAAGAATGGAAAGCCCGGCAAACAAAACTACTAATGCCAGCAAAAAGGTTAAAAAACTGACGTTTATGTTCACGCCGGCTAAAAGCATGGCAGGATAAAAAATAAATGTTCCGGCAGCATAAAGTGCAAGCCCTAACATTACGCCTGATTTATATGTGTATTTTTTGATAAAAAGAGCTGCCGGAATGGCAAAACCTCCATACCCGAGCAGATAGCAGGCAACCTGAATCCATGCAGTTTTTGAGTCAGTCAGGCTCATGATTCTCTTAAATGCTGCCAGCATGGTGTCAGTCAGGTTATTTGGTATTGCCCATGCAAAAAACAGCGATGTTAGGAGTATAAAAGGCCACAAAATACCTTTGGGAATAAATGGCTGTTTGTTCATATCAGTTTTTCACTTTGCTATTGAGAGATGGTAAAATAATTTGTGCCGGGAAGTTAATTGATTTCCAGTTCTTCCCAACCGGGGAGTTTTGGGAATTTTGCATGCGGCTCAGACTGATACCAGTATGTAACCGATGAAATATCCGATTTTTGGGGAAGATATCTTCCGCCGTGCCTCCATCCCAGGTCCTGAATTGTGATTCTTAAATCTTTTTCAAAGCGAATGGGGTCCAGAACATGCCAGCGGTATAGCCCAAAACGTTGTTGTGATCTGTAAGTCCCGTCAGGGCGAATGACCTGATGCAGGCCTGCGTATGGTGTGTTGAAAACGCTATATTGCCCGTTCCGGTCAAAATTGTAGGAACCACAGAAATAATCTTCAGTGCCTGTGCCGCAAATAGTTGGAAACTTGTTGTCGCCATCCATGAAAAATTTGATTTCCCCTTCGCCCCACCAGCCGTTGTTGTTTACTCCCCACGCCATGTAAACGCCAACAAAATGACCTTTGCCCTTGATATTGTCAATGACGGTATAGTCGGATGTTTCATTGGGAAACGCCTGCCGGTACTGTGCATGAAAATAGGCGGCATCTTCCGGCACTTCCGTCAGGGTGTAGTCAATCTGATAGTAAAGTGTCATTGCATCCTTGTCGTTGATGTTTTCCATTGTGATTTTGCATTTTTTGCGAAACGGCATGGGCCAGTAGCAGTTGAAAGCGCTTCCCGGATTTACGCAAACCGCCAGCGAGCTCAGCGGAGCATATTCATTCCAGCCCATTGCGAAAAAATCACCCACCGGCACTTCAACCGACGGTGTGTCTTCATCATCCCAGTAGAACCGGATGATAGAGAATTTCCAGTTTCCCGTTGGCGTCATCCAGATATGCTGAATTGCACCGGGACCGTCAATTTCTGCAAGGGTATAGGTTTCACCGGGTTGAATCCGGATGAAAGGATTGACTTTCCAGCCCTGTCCCAAATCGCGGGCGGCATGTGATGCGTTTGCGGTGTTTCTGGGTGCATCAGAATCAGGAACAGCCATACCGCCTTTCCCCTTTTCGCCGGTGAAGTTTTCCGGACTGATGGATCGGGTTTTGGCATCGGAAAGACGGTAAAGATTACCCATGTTCATGTTCAATCCGTTAAAGTCGGACTGGGAGTATAAATGAAAGGATAAAAGGAAGGTGATGAAAAAAAGAGTGATTGCCCTCATAATCTTTTAGCTTTAAGATGAAACAATCTTGCTAAAATAAGCTTTTTAATGCTTAATAAGCCAATTGAGATTAAAAATATTCAATTTGTGTGGAGTGAATATTTTTATTCAAAAAAATCAAATCAGAAATTATGTGTTTGATACACAATAAATCCATACATGGCGAACCGCAGAATGCGAAACAGGGCTAATTTCAAAAAGCGGTCTGACGGATAACCTGCAGAGCCAACAAGCAGACAAGTGCCCGACCAGGGGATCGGCGTCAGCGCTGCAACAATAATAAAAAAAATCCCATATTTTTTTAGCTGAGGCCAGGTCTGTTTGAAAAATTTTATTCTGATGTATCTGAAAGATACCTTTTTATGAATCATTTTTCCGATGAGAAATGTGAGGTAGCCCATAAAATAGGAGATCACGGCAAGGAAAGCAATAATTGATATATAAGTCCATACATCTCCCCTTTTTGAAGCCCAAATCATAAATATTTCCGGTGGAATTATTCCTACAAAAAATTCAGAAGCACAAAAAATGAGATAAATTATCAGAGGTTTTGAATAAAAATGCTTAATCCAGATATCCGGGGCATTTGTCATAATGATTTTCTCAAAGGATAGATACGCTGCAAGAAGAATCGCCAGCCACAGCAAACCTTTAGCAAGGTTTTTCAATAAAAAATTTAATTTCTGACTGATTTTCATAGCATTGCAACTAATTAATTGACAGCTTCTAGTGTGTTGAAAGATATTAAAAATGAAATTTTAAAAGGAAATCATACCGGAAGGTATCACTCTTTATCCCTGAAAAGATGAAAAAATCCTCTGGCTCTTCTGTTTTTGTCATCGCGTCCTTTGCCCTCTGCAACATAGTAATATACCCCGGGACTGGCATAACGGCCGCCTAATCGCCCATCCCAGACGGTGGCAGTATAAGTGTTGCCAAAACCCCTGACATCACTGCTCTCCCAAAAATGAATTCGTTTTCCCCAGCGGTTATAAATTGAAATTTTCAAATTTTTCATTGACCAGAACTTCACCACAAACAGATCATTTACGCCATCTCCGTTTGGCGTGAAAACATTGGGTGCAGCGATAAATGAAGTGTCAATCGTGATAAAGTCATCCATATAGGCTGTGTCCACACAAACTGAAAATTCTGATTCTTTTTTTGAAACCAGTTTTACTTTGTAACTCCCCGATTTTTCAAAAGTCCAGACAGGGGAATCATCATAAGCCACAAAGTCAATGCTGTCAATTGCCTGTTGTGTTTTCTCTCCTTCTTTTTTCAGATCGTCTAAGTTTTTATAAAAAAACCACACATACATATTTGGACTGCCATTTTCTGATTCATTCCTGAAATTAACTGTGAGGGGCGCTTCGCCCTGCATCGGGTCAAGGGAAAACTTTGCTTTGGTTACAATGGATTCGTAAAGGACGGTGGCTGACGCTGCACATCCAAAACGGTCATAAATCCTGAAGTTATATTCGGTGTTGGCAGTTGGCGGACTAAATATTNNAATTTCAGCGGTGGCTGAAATCCAACTGTTGAATATCCATGCTCTGAAAACCTCAGCAGTTTCTCCCTGATTAATTGTAACACGATAGCCGCCATCAGACAGTGATTTAATAGAAGACTCCAGCCCGTCAAGGCTTTCCGAATGGTAAAACTCAAAATCAACGGATGCGGAGTTGTATTTTTCCCATAAAAATGTTTTTGTGCCTTGCAGTGTTGTGTGAACGTTAAGTTCCCCATTTTGGATACCTTCACTTTCGACGCAGAAAATAAAAATGTTATCTGTTTCCGGGAAAGCCCGATATTCAGTTGTTGTCATTCCGGAAGCTCCGGGCGCAGTCAGCTGAGCCGGAGAAACATGAAAACTTAACAGTAAAGCGATTAATAAAAAAAAGTGTATTTTGTTCTTGTTTTTCATAAATATTTACCGAATTCTTTAAGCTACAATATTAACGTATAATTTCTATATAATTGTTTGAGTTGCTATAAAACAACTTCTATTTTTGTGTTTTTAATTTTGAATTATATTTTGAATGGATTTGAATTATCTTGAAAATCTAAATAAAGCACAGCGAGAAGCTGTGATTTCCACTGAAGGTCCCGCTTTGATTATCGCAGGTGCAGGCTCCGGGAAGACCCGTGTTCTGACCTACCGGATTGCTCATTTGCTGAAACAGGGAGTTAAGCCTTCGACAATTCTTGCGCTCACATTCACCAACAAGGCGGCACGCGAAATGAAAGAGCGAATTGCAGAAGTGGCAGGCGAGAAAATATCGCGCTATTTGTGGATGGGAACTTTTCATTCCATATTTTCACGCATATTAAGGGCTGAACATGAGATTATTGGGTTTCCGTCAAATTTTACAATCCTCGACGCTTCAGACAGCAAAAATCTGATAAAAAGCATCATAAAGAGCCTTCAGTTAGACGATAAAACCTATAAGCCGGGGAGTGTGGCATCAAGGATTTCAATGGCTAAAAATAATCTGATTACACCGGATTACTATGCTCAAAATACGGAAATCCGCCAGACCGACAAGTCCATGAGAATGCCTTATATTTCTGAAATATACAAGGAGTATGTGAAGCGTTGCCGCTTATCCGGAACAATGGATTTTGATGATTTGCTTCTGAAAACCAACCTGCTTTTCCGGGATTATCCCGAAGTTCTTGATAAATACAGACAGCGCTTTAATTATATACTTGTTGATGAATACCAGGACACAAACTTTTCGCAATACCTGATTATTAAAAAACTGGCAGCTGTTCATCAAAATTTGTGCGTGGTTGGCGATGATGCCCAGAGTATCTACTCTTTTCGCGGCGCAAGAATTGAAAACATTCTCAGTTTTCAGTCTGATTATCCCGATCACAAAATATTTAAACTGGAGCAGAACTATCGCTCAACCCAAATGATTGTAAACGCTGCCAACAGTATAATTGCAAGAAATAAGCGCCAGATTCCCAAAACTGTTTTTTCAGAAAAAGAACCAGGAAAAACGATTAAAGTAATTTCTGCCCTGACGGATAATGAAGAGGGATTTCTTGTGGCACAGGAAATTGCAGAAACCCAGTTGCGCAACCACTATAAAAATCAGGATTATGCAATTTTGTACCGAACTAATGCTCAATCTAGAATTTTTGAAGAAGCACTGCGCAAAAGGAATATACCCTATAAAATTTATGGAGGGTTGAGTTTTTACCAGCGAAAAGAGATTAAGGATTTACTTGCCTACTTCCGGCTGGTGGTCAATCCATGGGATAATGAAGCACTTAAACGGATTATCAATTATCCGGCACGCGGAATCGGGCAGGTTACACTTTCAAAACTGGAAACAGCTGCCGTAAACGCTGAAACTTCAATCTGGAAAATAATCGGCTCCTTGCCCGGTGAGAATTTTGCCAATCTGAACAAGGGCACAGTGGCGAAAGTTTTAAATTTCAAAGAACTGATTCTTGAATTCAGCCGGATTGCAACAGAGTTTGATGCGTGGGAAGCATCCAGAACCATTGCAAAAAAAACCGGTATCCTGAAAGAGCTCTATAACGACAAATCTCCCGAAGGATTGAGCCGTCATGAAAACATCCAGGAACTTCTAAACGGTATTCAGGAATTTAGCCTTAATGCACTGGAAGAGGGACGGCCTGCAAAACTTGAAAGTTACCTTGAAGATGTGGCATTGCTAACCGATCAGGATAATGAAAAGGATGAAGACAGGGATAAGGTAACACTGATGACAGTCCATTCTGCTAAAGGGCTTGAGTTTAAAAATGTTTTTGTTGTGGGGCTTGAGAAAAACCTTTTTCCATCTGCCCATGCCGAGGAAAATGGTTCGCCGGAAGCCATTGAAGAGGAGCGAAGGTTGTTTTATGTTGCCCTGACCCGCGCAATGGAAAATGCCTGGTTCTCCTATGCTAATCAGCGCTACCGGTGGGGAAGCCTCGAATTTTGCTCACCCAGCAGGTTTTTAAAGGAGATTGACGAAAAATATTTAGAACCCGCAGAGTCTCTTACATTCGGTGTTTCAGGTAGGCAAAATGAGGGACAGGATGCTATTTACAATCGTTTCCAAACCCGTCCTCAATTTAAGACAGACCGGCAATTGTATTCACCGGGCAAAAGATTGGGGCGTGAAAGTGAATCTGTTGGAAAAACCGCACGAAAAGCTGAAAGCTCAGCCGATTCGGTTCCGTTTGAAGGCGACGATGCCGAGAAGATTGTTCAGGGCATGAAGGTTGAACATCAACGGTTTGGCGTTGGAAAGGTGTTGAAAGTTGAAGGCGTTGCACCAAATAAAAAAGCAATCGTCTTTTTTCACAATTCTGGGCAAAAACAGTTGTTGCTCAGGTTTGCAAGACTGAAAATCATAGATTGAGCAATGGCTGAACTTTATTTGAAAAATTGCCGTATTGCAAAGAAAATGTTAGCTTTGCAGACAGAAACATTAGAACCCTCAGATTTTCATAAATCAATTTAATTTTAAAAATTATCATTTCATGGATTACAATACAAGCAGAAAAAAACTTTCCATGCCTGAATATGGAAGGAACATTCAAGCAATGGTTGATCATCTGTTTACAATAGAGGACAGGGAAAAACGCAACCAGTCGGCTCATGCCGTTGTGGATGTGATGGGTAATTTATATCCTTACCTGCGCGATGTTCCGGAATACAAGCATAAATTGTGGGATCATCTGGCAATTATGTCAGATTTCAAATTGGATATTGATTATCCCTATGAATTGCCTTCTCCGGAAATGTTGACTGAAAAACCACGTAAAGTGCCTTATAATCAGAATGAAATCAAACTGAGACATTACGGGTTGATTATTGAAAAACTGATTGAAGAGGCTATTGTGATGGAGGGCGAGGAGCAGGGGATATTAATTGAGCAGATTGCCAACCAGATGAAAAAACTTTATTTAAGCTGGAATAAAGATTCTGTTGAAGATGAAAAAATTTTCATTGATCTGGAAGAGTTATCGGGAAACAGATTAAAAGTGCCCCGGGATATCCAGCTTACAAATGTGAAAATTCAGGCACCGCCGCCACAGGCACAGTCAAAAAAGAAGAGAAAGAAAAAATAATCCTTTAAATTTCAGATGGCTACTTTTTTGGTAGAAGGTGGAAATCCATTGAAGGGCGTGATAGAGCCGCAGGGAGCAAAAAACGAAGCACTTCAGGTTATCTGTGCATCATTACTCACCGATGAAGATGTCACAATCTCAAACATTCCGGAAATCAGGGATGTGTTGAAACTCATTGAAATATTGCAAGGACTGGGAGTAGATGTTGAACGCCGGCAAAAAGGAGTTTTCAGGTTTAATGCGAAAATGATTAATTTGGATTACCTGAAAACCAAAACCTACTCTGAACAGGCAGGCGGATTACGTGGCTCTGTTATGGTTGTCGGGCCGCTGCTTGCACGGTTTGGAAAAGGTTTTATTCCGCAGCCGGGAGGCGACAGAATCGGGCGCAGACGACTGGATACCCATTTTACAGGCATGCAGGCATTGGGAGCAGATTTCAGTTTCGATACACACAATAAATGGTATTCGCTGAATGCGAAAAAATTAAAGGGAACCTACATGCTGCTTGATGAAGCCTCGGTGACGGGAACTGCAAATATTGTGATGGCAGCAGTTTTAGCCGAAGGCAATACCACCATATATAATGCCGCATGCGAACCCTATATTCAGCAGCTTTGTAAAATGCTGGTTTCCATGGGCGCCAAAATTTCGGGCATTGGCTCAAACCTGCTAACCATCGAGGGTGTAACTTCTCTGAAGGGATGTTCCCATCGTATTCTGCCCGACATGATTGAAGTAGGCAGTTTTATCGGTCTTGCGGCAATGACAGCCTCCGAATTAACAATAAAGAATGTTGGACTGAAACATCTTGGAATTATTCCTGACTCTTTTCGCCGGCTGGGAATCCAGGTTGAACAACACAACGATGATTTGCTTGTTAATGATACCCGGCATTATGAAATTGAAAGTTATATCGACGGTTCCATCATGACCATTTCGGACGCCCCGTGGCCCGGACTGACGCCCGACCTTCTGAGCGTATTTCTTGTTGTTGCAACGCAGGCGAAAGGCAGTGTTCTGATTCATCAGAAAATGTTTGAAAGCCGTTTGTTTTTTGTGGATAAGCTCATTGACATGGGTGCACAGATTATTCTTTGTGACCCGCACCGTGCCATCGTAATCGGGCACGACCGACACCACTCTCTGAGAGGTGCTAAGATGACATCACCCGATATCAGGGCAGGAATTGCACTTCTTATTGCCGCCCTGTCAGCCAGGGGAAAGAGCACAATCGACAATATTCAGCAAATAGACCGGGGATATGAAAACATTGAAATCAGGTTGCAACAAATTGGAGCAAAAATTACACGCATTTAAACACTTTATTCAAAAAAGTGTTATAATTATACCAAATTTCTTTAATAATCAAAGGTTAGTGCAATGAAAAGATTATTTATTTCAGCAATTGTAATACTCTTATTTACAGGCGCCTCCTTCGGACAACAGCTGGGGATAAACATCGGAAACAAAGCGCCTGATTTAATAGGCAAATCACCCAAAGGCGAGACTTTTAAGCTCTCTGAAACAAACGGGCATCTTGTTTTACTCGATTTTTGGGCAGGCTGGTGCGGGCCGTGCAGAGTTGAGAATCCCAATGTGGTAAATGTCTATAAAAAGTATAAAGACAAGGAATTTGAAAACGGAAAAGGATTTACCGTTTTCAGTGTTTCGCTTGATCGCACAGAAGAACAATGGGAAAAGACAATTGCAGCAGACAAGCTTGAGTGGCCCTATCACATCAGCGATCTAAAAGGCTGGTATTCCAAATATGCTGCAGTTTACGGGGTACGAAGCATTCCCGACAACTTTCTCATTGACGGAAACGGAATAATTATCGCCCGTAAGTTGCGTGGCGCCGCACTGGAGGCAACACTTGAAAAATTGGCAAAGAAGTAGAGACAATCTGCTCTTGAAATAGGTTATTCAGCACAAATTGACACCTAAAGGTTTACTTGGGTGTCAATTTGTCTTTTATAGTAATCGTGGCAGATTTTTTGATACTTTCTGGTGCATTTTAAATGAAAAGTTTATGGCAGAGAAAAATAAAAATCAAAAAGAAGAGATGATTGACGAAACCGCTGAAATAAACTCCCGCGAGGCTGTTAACGAATCCGAAAAGAAAACCGGGATTGAAGATGAAGTTTCCGTTGATGAAGATGAAGCTAAAAGAAAGAAAAAAGATAAGAAGGATAAAAAAGAACTTAAAATTGCGGAATTGGAAGAAAAATTAGCGGAATTGACTGACAGGCACCTGCGTTTGCAGGCTGAATTTGATAATTTTCGCAAACGCACTATTCGGGAAAGGGCAGAATTGATAAAATTTGGTGGTGAATCAGTTATTTTGGATATTTTGCCGGTGATTGATGATTTTGAGCGGGCAATCCAGTCGCTGGAATTACTGCCCGAAGATGACCCGGGAAAACAGGGAACAGTGTTGATATACAGCAAGCTGATTAAATTGCTAAAACAACATCAGGTTGAGGAAATTGAAGCGCTCAATCAGTTTTTCTGTGTTGATCTACACGAAGCTGTAACACAGATACCCGCACCGGAAGAAGAATTGAAAGGGAAAGTGGTGGAAGTGATTCAAAAAGGATATACGCTGAATGGTAAGGTAATCCGCTATGCCAAAGTAGTAGTTGGCGCATAAACAGGAAGTTGGAAAAATGACAAAAAGAGATTATTACGAAGTGCTTGGGGTGAGCAAGGATGCCTCTGCTGAGGAAATCAAAAAAGCTTACCGTCAAAAGGCAATGCAGTATCATCCCGATAAAAATCCGGGAAATAAGGAAGCTGAAGATAAATTCAAGGAGGCTGCCGAAGCCTATGAGGTACTTCGTGATCCTGAGAAAAAACAACGTTATGATCAGTTTGGCCATGCCGGAATGGGTGGCGCTGCCGGAGGCGGTGGTTTTGGCGGTTTTACCGATATTGAAGATATCTTCTCCGCTTTTGGCGATATTTTCGGAGGGTTTGGCGGCTTTAGCGGAAGCCGCTCCTATGGCAGCAGCGGACGCAGGGTTGCCCGGGGGTCCGATCTTCGGGTAAAAGTGAAACTTAACCTTGAGGAAATTGCCAACGGAACCGAAAAGAAAATCAAGGTGAAAAAATATATCCAGTGTCAGCAATGCAACGGTACTGGTGCGAAAAACGGCACAGCCTATTCAACATGCTCAACCTGTCATGGGTCAGGGAGAGTAACACAAGTGAAAAACACCATTTTGGGGCAGATGCAAACCACTTCAAGCTGTCCGACATGCTATGGCGATGGAAAAATAATTACCGAAAAATGCAGCAATTGTGCAGGCGAAGGAGTGCTCCGCGATGAGGAAGTTATTTCCATAAATATTCCTGCCGGAGTGGGTGAAGGAATGCAGATGACCGTTACCGGAAAGGGAAATGCAGCCCGGCGGGGTGGCATAAACGGTGATTTACTTGTGGTTATAACTGAAGAAGAGCATCCTGAATTGATTCGGGATGGGAATAATCTGATATATAACCTTTTCCTCTCTTTTCCTGAAATTACTCTGGGAACAACAGCTGAAATACCAACGGTTGACAGTAGGGTAAAAGTTAAAATTGATCCGGGCACTCAGCCCGAGAAAATATTGAGGCTGCGTGGAAAAGGGCTGCCTGATGTTAACGGCTACGGCAAAGGCGACTTGTTGGTGAGGATACATGTCTGGATTCCCAAAAAGCTTAATTCCGAAGAGCGGAAAATTCTTGAAAAATTGTTGACATCACCCGGTTTTAAAGCTTTACCATCTTCTTCCGAAAAATCATTTTTTGAAAAGATGAGATTTTCATCTTGAGGTTTTTGCAACTTATCCTAAAGCTGTATAAGCTTGATTATGAGCGTTAAGAATTATTTTATCAACTATTTGTTTACTAATATTTTAATACAATGAAATCAAACTTTTGTGGAAAATCAATTCTTAAGAGCGCTTCTGTTTTTCTAATTTCCCTTCTGATTTTTTCATGTAATTCACCACAACCGGTGCAGAATGAAACAACAGAAAAGAACTCTGAAAGTGAATATTATGTGGCTGCCTACATCTGGCCGTCCTGTCATCACGACGAACGCTTTGGCGATATTTTGTGGCCCGAAGGGGTGGGCGAGTGGGAGGTGATTAACAAGGGAGATCGCCGGTTTGACGGGCATTATCAGCCACGTCAGCCCCTTTGGGGATGTGAACCTGACAACGACCCGGAGGTTGTGGAAAGATGGATTGATGTTGCCGTTGACCATGGAGTGAATGTGTTTGTATATGACTGGTATTGGTATGACGGCGGCCCTTTTTTGGAAAGTGCACTGAATGACGGTTTTCTGAAAGCCAAAAACAACGCTAAAATGCAGTTTTATATCATGTGGGCAAATCACGATGTCAGGCATAACTACTGGAATGTTCATAAATACAAAGACGATACTTCCATTTTATGGAATGCTGTGGTTGATGAGGAGAATTTCAAAATTATAGTTGACAGGGTTATCAAGCAATATTTTACGCGTCCAAACTACTTTAAAATTGACGGGATGCCGGTGTTTTCAGTTTTTAGTGTGGATAAATTGCTTGAAAGTTTTGGTGGAAGTTTGGAGAAAACCCGCAAAGCGCTGGATTATTTCAGGGAAGAAGTTAAGAAGGCCGGATTTCCGGATCTACATATTCAGTGGAATCAGGGCGGCGGTTCGATTATGTCGGAAGAGGCAGCCAAAAGATTTACCGGCAGGGTAGAGGCAATGGGATTCAACAGCGTGGCAATGTATAATATGGGTGGTCTAAACGAAGATTATCTGATTTATGGAGCCAATGCTGTGAAAATCAGGACGCAGATGGATGCTTTGTTGGATATTCCGCTATTCCCCTGTGTCTCGGTTGGCTGGGATGATACGCCAAGGTTTCCTGCAAAAGGAGAAAAAGATGTGGTTCATTATCATAATACGCCCGAAAGCTTTGCCGCTCTGCTTTCAAAAGCAAAAAAATATGCAGACAGCCATCCGGAGCAGCCTAAATTAATCACGATTAATGCCTGGAATGAGTGGGTCGAAGGCAGTTACCTGCTGCCCGATATGCTGAATGGATTTGGCTATCTTGAAGCTGTTAAAAAGGTAATACTGGAAGATTACGATCCCTATTGGAAAAAATAGACGCAAAGATTCAAATTAAATGTTTTTTTAACGAACCAGAAACATAGCAGAATCCAATAATTTCGGCTTTTGCATTTTGTGTTTTTTCTTCATTAATTTGTAGTGGACATAGATGATATAATACGCAAAATGCAAATCGTGGAACCTCGTTTCAATAAATTTCTTTGTGCGATAAGTGTGCTAATGCATGAGATGAAAAGCAAAGCAAGGGTGTTGGGTTTTTGTCTTTTGATACTCATTCTGTCGTGTTCACCATTGTTTTCGCAAAGAATTGCTCAGCAGGGAGCCTGGGTTATTGGCGGTGAAGGTTTTGAGTCGGGCACTTCCATGCAGCAAACCCATGATGGCGGCTATGTAATGACGGGGCATACGGATTCTTTTGGCGCGGGAAATAGTGATGTTTATGTAGTGAAGTTGACCGGTTCAGGGCATTTGCAATGGACAAAGACCATTGGCGGCAGAAATCATGAATCTGGAAATTCCGTTTGCCAGACCCGCGGCGGCGGTTATGTGATTACAGGATATACTACCTCCTTTGGCGCCGGTAATGCGGATATTTAT
>MTKW01004088.1_pt1 | contig 14531 bp, 13 predicted proteins | sample 1042761 | NCBI WGS metagenome assembly MTKW01 (sample SAMN06205366, study PRJNA360243) | anaerobic digester metagenome | biome: Wastewater treatment plant; feature: Anaerobic digester sludge; material: sludge; isolation source: anaerobic digester fed with sludge from wastewater treatment plant ... | reverse complement strand
CGATATAGTGTCCAGATGATCCGCTGCCGATTCCTCCATCATCCGGAACGGAATCACCCCGACCCAACGCTGGCTTTATGTTTATATACCCGCTGTTATACCTGGGCAAAATGTTGGTTTTCTCACAAGATTCCTCGCTGCGCTCGGAATGACAGGTGGGGGGGGCGGCAGGGGGGGGTGCTCTGAATGACAGGAAAGGGGGTTTTGCTCCCGATGATATCGGGGCACCCGAAAAAAAGTNNATAATAAAAGGAGGTCGGATATTGGATGAATAAGAGGATATGGATTGCCGGTATTATTGTGGTCGTGCTTCTGGCGGCGACCGGGACAGCTATCGCCTATTACAGCGAAGATATTTTTCCATCTGCCCGATCGGGTGAGCAGCCCATTGAAGCGGAGGCAAAACTGCATCAGGCTGAAGGTATCCTGGCGGGGCGGATAGACAGCCATTCTATCGAGATCGAGATCGACGGGGAAAGCAAGGCATTCGGATTAAGCGATGAGCTGCGGGAGAAGGAGTTTTACCCCGGCAGGATCGCCATTAAATATTATGTAGATAAGGATGGCCGGTCCATCATCACCGAGGCTGATTTTACGGTTCCTGAAAGAGGTGAGGTCGGCACGGCCCGGGGTATTTTCTCCGGCCGGGCGGATAATCATACCGTGGAGATTATGATTGATGGTGAAGCCATGGCCTTTGGGCTTGATCAGGGGATATCCTTTGACGGGATTGAGGAAGGCGATGAGGTTTTTATCGCCTATCAGGAGAACGAGCATGGCCGGATCGTCATTATCAAGGTGGAGAAGCAGAGTTAATTTATATGAAGCAAAGCAAAACATTGAACTATCTTCGGGGAGAACCTGAAAAAAGGGGGGGCTCCCCTTTTTTTATCCCCCTTTCTCATAAAAGGCAGGCCTTCCTTTGGGGTCAGCTCCCCATAAACAGAAACCTGCCCCTTGCTGTAAATCAAATCTTTGGCGGCGTTCAATGGCTGCCGGAGCAGGGCCCCGGCACTGCAAGTCAATTGGAGCCCCGGACGGGATGCTCCTGTTTAAAAAATTTGCCTTGTCAGAAAGCCGTACCATGATATGATTGATGTGTATCTTAAGATATGAGAATGAGGCGAGGATGAAGTGAAAAAAAAATTGATTATACTTCTCATCGGCATCATGGTGGCGATGGTTATCGGCTTTATCGGTATAAAATACATCTCCCTGCATGTTGATAATTTCAACAGGCGGATAGAGGAGATGACCGTTACCGACGTTGACCTCTCCGTGACGGCCGATGGCAAATATATCGGAGCGTATATTTTATTTCCGATCTCCGCCCGGGTAGAGGTAACGCTTGAGGATAGTAAGATCGCGGCCATCGAAATTGTTGAGCACAAAAACGGCCGTGGTGCCGAGGCGGAAGCTGTTGTCGAACGGGTTATCGAAGACCAGACCCTGGAAGTGGATGCGGTTACCGGCGCCACTTACAGCAGTAAGATCATCTTGAAGGCGATTGAAATCGCCTTAAAAAATGCCGTCAATCAGTCGGTGCACTGAAAACCTCCGCACCACCCGGGTATTTTCTTTTTTCAATTATGTATCGGTAAATTATTAAGTACCATTAACATGCCGCCCCCAAAGATTTCCGCTATCGATCTGCATCCACCCCGCCCCGGTTGCGTTTTAACCGGCAACCTTCTTTATCCTGCATTTGGCTGGAACCTCCGATATTTACCTGTGATGTTTATGATCATGTATTACCACCGGATAGTCTCCATCCTGCAAGTAAACATAATATATCAGATTGCAGAACCCGTATAAACACTACAAAGCCTGTATTGGTAGTTGTAGTAAGCGGTAGTTAGCCGTTATAATTAAGTAAACATAACATTTTGCCCGGAAGGGTGGTGCTAATAAACTTTCAATATTAAGGAGGGAGGATTGTTGAAAGGGCTTTGTGTTTTTAGGTTGAAAAATTGTCTCCACGATAAATAATTTTTCACAGTTAGGATGGTTGAATATGATAAAAAAAACAACGGCATGTATGATTCTTCTGTTTCTCCTGTTATCTTTTTTTTCTACCGGTCTAACGGCCGAGGCTTCCGATTTGCCACGGGTGACCGTGACGGTGAGCTCTCTTAATTTCCGCCTCGGACCGGGAACTCAATATTACTCCCTGGAAACTCTGGGCAGGTACANNTCGCTTGCCGGAATAGGGAAGGGAAAGGTTGCTGTCAACGATTTAAATATTCGTACCGGGCCCGGTATCTCTTACTCCAGAATCGACAGCCTGGATCAGGGAACGGAGCTAAAGGTGCTTGCGGAAGAGGGCGGCTGGTTGCTTGTTCGTCTTACATACGGTTCAACAGGATGGGTCTCCAAGTCATATGTCAGCGACTATGATGTTGTTCAGCCCAACAATCAGATTGCCGTAAACGTGGACGGCCTCAATTTCCGTATCGGACCGGGTACACAATATTGGTCACAGGAAACTCTGGGCCGCGGCGTAACATTGACCGTACTGGCTGCCGACAACGGATGGCTTCTTTCCCGCAAGAACGATGGGACTACCGGTTGGGTTTCAGGAAGGTACACCTCCAATCCCTCCGTCAATGGAGCTATCTCTTTGGAGGGAACCGGAACGGTTTGGGTTACGGTAGACGGGCTGAATATCCGTACCGGTCCGGGGGTCGGATTTGTAAGCTTCGATACTCTGCCACAGGAAACGCCGCTGCGGGTACTCACGAAGGAGGGCGGCTGGTTGCTGGTAAGCCTCTCTTACGGATCGACCGGCTGGGTATCCTCTCTATATACGAGCAGTGATCAACCCGGCGATCAACCCGGTGACCAGCCCGGTGATCAGCCCGATGATCAACCCGGTGACCCTCAGGGCATGAAAGTGGTAGGCTATTATCCTTACTGGGCGGCATACAGCGGTTTTACGCCCGGTAATATCGATGCTTCCAGATTGACCCATATTAACTATGCTTTTGCCAATATAGGCCGGGATCTGAAGATAGCCATGGGCGATTCCTATATAGATCCGACCAACTTTAACAAGCTCAACGCTTTGAAACAGCAACATCCTCACCTCAAAACGCTAATTTCGGTGGGGGGCTGGACCTGGTCGGGAAGATTTTCCGACGTGGCATTGACCGATGCATCCAGAACCGTATTTGCAGACAGCTGTGTGGATTTCATCTTAAGATACGGGTTTGACGGGGTAGACCTTGATTGGGAGTACCCGGTCGGCGGAGGGTTGTCTTCAAACGTGAGAAGGTCGCAGGATAAACAGAACTTCACCCTTCTGCTGAAAAAAATCCGGGAAAAACTGGATGCCCGGAGCGCACGTGATGGTCGGGATTACCTGCTGACCATCGCCGGCGGAGCCCATACCGGTTATACCAACAATACCGAACTGGGCATTTTACACCGTTATCTGGATTTTGCCAATATCATGACCTATGATATCCATGGAACCTGGGATACTTATACGGATTTCAACGCACCCCTGTATACCAACAGGGATTATTCACCGCAGTATAAGTGGAGTGTGGATGCCGGGGTAAAAGCCTGGCTGAATGCCGGATTTCCAAAAGAAAAGCTGGTGATGGGGGTTCCTTTCTATGGGCATAGGTACAACGGGGTTACCAACTCCAATAACGGCCTGTATCAACGTTATTACTCGGGGGGGTCTTCCATAAGTTATGCCCAGGTAGTGGCCAATTATTTGCATGCTTCGGGTTACAGGCGCTACTATCACTCCGAATCAATGGTCCCATGGTTGTTTAACGGTTCCACTTTTATCAGTTATGAGGACGAGCAGTCGATGAGGCTTAAAGCCAAATATGTTAAAGACAACGGACTGGCCGGGGCGATGATATGGGAATTGAGCCATGACCCCAATCGGGTTCTGTTGAATTCGCTCTACGAGGGGTTGAAGTAGCCGGGCCGGCTCGGTCGAAAGCACCGGGGAAGAGGGGGGCTGTTTAACTGACAGCTCCCCTCTTTTTTTAATTACTTCTGACAGACCACGGGCCATGGTATAGATTGATATGATATATTGTTCCGCGCGTATACCGCTGATGATTCGGAAAAGAGGAGCCGGGAATTTTATTTGACACAAAATCGGACCTTGTTTATACTTTATTTAGAAAATTGTATAATTTTCACCATCATTTGTTGAAAAGGGGTTATATCAAATGACCATTCCGCAAAAAGGCAGAAGCAAAGAAGAGATCATGAAAACGTTGAAGCAGTACAAGGAAAACGATTTGGATTGGCGCAGTGGAAAGGTTTTTGCATATACATTCATGGCTTCCCCGGAGGCCGAAGATGTGATCAAGGAAGCTTATATGGAATTTTTGACGGAAAACGGGCTTGATCCGACCTCATTTCCCAGTCTGGCCCGCTTGGAGAAAGAAGTGGTCAGAGCGGTTATTGATTTGCTCCGGGGTGATGAAGAGGCGGTCGGCAACCTTACATCCGGCGGCACCGAGAGTAACATGCTGGCCATAAAAACGGCCCGTGATAAAGCCGCGGTTGAAAAACCCCATATAAAAATGCCGGAGATGATCATCCCCCGCAGCGCCCATAGCTCGTTTATCAAGGCGGCTGAATACTTTGGAATCAAGCTGGTGATGACCGATTTTGATGATGATTTTCGTGCCAATGTAGACAAAATGCGTGCGGCGATCAACGAGAATACCATCATTCTTGTGGCTTCAGCGCCGAGCTATGCGCAGGGAGTGGTTGATCCCATTCGTGAAATCGGCCAACTGGCCCTTGAACATGATCTGCTGTTCCATGTGGATGCCTGCATGGGCGGGATCATGCTTTCTTTCATGCGGGATATGGAAGGGTTTGATATTCCCGACTTTGATTTTTCCGTGCCCGGCGTTACCTCCATATCTGCCGATTTGCACAAGTTTGGCTATGCCGCCAAAGGAGCTTCGGCCATTTCTTACCGGAACAGGGATATCAGGAAACATCAGATTTTTGCAACCACTGCAACCTCGGCATATGCGATGTTCAATGCCACGATGCTCAGCAGCAAGACCGGCGGTCCCATGGCGGGCGCATGGGCTGTCATCAACTTTTTGGGCCGGGAAGGCTACCAAAAAATAATTGGCAATGTGATGGCGGCTACCCGCCGGATGATGAAGGGAATCAATTCTATTGACGGCCTCTATGTTCTTGGCCAACCGGAGATGAGCATCTTTTCATTTGCTTCAAGAAATATCAATGTTTTTCAGCTGGCCAATTCTATGGCTAAAAGGGGTTGGTACCTGCAGCCGCAGTTTTCAAACGAAAAAACGCCTCACAACCTTCATATCACGCTGATGAATTACAACGTTCCCCGGGTCGATGAATTTCTGCAGGATCTGGCCGAATGTGTGGAAGAGGTTAAAGCCTCGGAGAATCAGATCGATATCCGGGCAGTCCGCGAGCAGGTTGAGAATATGCTAACCGCCTTCGGCGATAATGCCGTAGAACAGTTTTTGGCCCTGGCGGGGATTGACGGCGGTGATAGCAATGTTGACGATTTAGGTCTGGTGAGCTGTATTCTCGATGCTATGCCTGCCGATATTTCCAAAGCCCTGCTGATCGAATTCGTAAATAACCTTTTTGTTTAATAACCAAAACTGATGGGGGATGTGGTTAAATATGAACAAGAAGAGAGTTTTTAAAAACTGGCGTGCTCTGGCGGAGCTTGAATATTTTGAGTTGCTGAGTGACGGCCGCCTGGCGCTGGTAGTACCGGAACTGGATAACCTGATTGATTTTCACACGCATCTGGGATGGACGGTTCTGCTTGCGCCTCCGGTCGATGTGCTGAAAGAAACGTCGGAAACACATCATAATTTCGGGCCTGATCTGCAGGTGGATCTCGACGTTTACATGGGGCAGAACTTTCATGATGTCCGGCCCAAGTGGGGTGTGCAGGATTATGTTCCTTGTGCTCTTCATCCCTGGCGAACAGGGAAACACCATACCCATACCATCCCCAACCTGATCAGAGAGATGGACGCTCTGAAAATCGATAAGAGCGTCTCGTTAAGTTTGGATATCTTCAATTCCTATAATTCACGTCGGTTCGGGCAGGCCATGCGTTCCAACCCCCGGCTTGTTTTTTACTGCTGTGTGCATCCCGGCCATAAACGGCGTGAAGCATTGATTGATGAGTATCTTGCCCTGGGAGCTCGCGGCATGAAGCTGCATCCGGAGATGCAGCTGTCAGCGGTCGATTCCCCGCAGGTAATCAGTCTGCTTAAACTGTGGAGGGAAAAATCGGGGGGGATGCCCGTTCTGGCCCACAGCGGTTTTAACGGTTTCGAGCCCAAGAGGGCCCGTGAGCATGCGGATATCAGCCATTACTGGGCCATGGCGGAGGCTCTTGAAGACAGTCCCTGCATTCTCGGCCATGCGGCGATGAATTATTATCGTGAGGCCATAGCCATTGCCGAGAAGCACCCCAATGTTTATCTGGAGGTGAGCGGGCAGCCGGAGGCGCACTTGCTGGAGATGATCGAGCGGCTCGGGCCTGAACGTCTTCTTTTCGGCTCTGATTGGCCGATCTATCCTCAGGCTATTCCTCTGGCCAAGGTGCTGATAGCGACGGAAGGCAACCCGGAGGCGCGGATCAAGATCCTCCGTGATAACGCCCGCAAAATGTTGGGATTATAAGAAGATATGGCCGCCGGGGAAGCGGAGATATTCCGGCCATGAATTTAATAATATAGGGCCGATAAAGTTATCGGCCCTTTTTTTAGCAGGAATTGATTCCTGCGCGGCGAATTATATAATGTCATTAATTTATATATACATTTTCAGGGTTTCTTTTTTTTTAATAGGAGATATCGGGGAGAGGGATATAAATATGAGGAAAAAAATTTTGATTTTAACTTTATTTTTATTGGGATTGTTCCTGATATGCGGATGCAGCAGTGATAAAGCCGATGAGATCTATGCATTCAATCTGGCCCATCTCTTTCCGTCCACCCATCCTGCAGAGAAGGAACTGGTGGAGAAGTGGGCCGCCGCTGTATTTGAAGCGACCGATGGGCGGGTAAAGATAACCAGTTATCCCCAGGAAACGTTGTGCAAAGCGGATGAAATATATGACGGGGTCGTCTCCGGCATTGCCGACATCGGCCTTTCCTGTTTTGCTTACACCCGCGGACGTTTCCCGCTTCTGGAAGCATTTGAATTGCCGGGTATTGTTTATGAGAGCTCCTGGGCGGCCAGCAAAACCGCCTGGGAAGGCATCAAAGAGCTCGACCTGGAAGAGGTTCAGGATACCAAGTTGATGCTGGTTCTGGCAACGGGGCCGGGGGATCTCTTTACCACGAGGCTGATACGCAACCTGGAAGATCTTCAGGGGATGAAAATCAGGGCCACCGGTTTAAGCGCCGAGACCCTTAAGGCACTCGGAGCGGTCCCCGAGGCGATGCCCCAGTCGGATGCCTACGAGGCGTTATCACGGGGGTTGGTACAGGGCAACCTCTCACCGGTGGAAGTGCTGCAAGGATGGGGACATGCCGACGTAACCGATTATCTGACCCGTACCCCATTTCTGTATAACACGCTGTTCTTTATTACCATGAATCTTGGAAAATGGAATGCGCTCCCCAAAGACCTCCAGGAGGCGATCCTTCAGGTTAATGAGCAAATCCATGAAGAATTGGCCTGCAGTTTATGGGATGAACAGAACCGGAGGGCATTGGATTGGGCTATAAATGAAAAGGGGCTGGAATTGATTACCCTCTCCGATACGGAAGCGGCACGCTGGGTAGAGGCCGTGAAGCCGATCCAGAGCAATTTTGTGGAACGGATGAGCAAACAGGGCCTTGATGGGAGAGCGGTTCTTGATAAAGTAATTGAGCTGGCTGAGCAGTACGGCAAGTAGTAGGTAATGGTTTTTTAAAATGCCGGCACAGTAATGGCAAATTCGTCGGAATAAGGCACAGGATGGTGTTTAATTTTTGAAAAGGTTCAAGTCGATTGTATTTGAAGCCAGCCGCTATATCGATATTTTGGCGGGTTTCATATTGGTGGGGATTGCGGTTCTGATTGTAGTCAATATTATCATGCGCCGGGTTGTGGACAGCTCGATTCTGGGAACATATGAAATGGTAGGTTATCTGGCCGCAACGGCTATCGGTCTTTCTCTGGCGCACTGTGCCGTTGAGAGAAGCCATATTTCAGCAAGTTTTCTGGTTGAACGGTTGCCGCATCCTGCACAGCGCATCATCAACATTTTTGTCGATTTCATCTCCCTGATATTTTTAAGTCTGATCACCCGGCATTTAACCCGATATGCTACGGGCATTGCTGCCAGCGGCCGTGTTTCTCCCACGATCCGGCTCCCTTTCTATCCGTTTATCTATCTGGTGGCTCTGGGATTTCTTGTATTGGCATTGGTGACGTTCATCAGGTTGGCAGAGGCTATAGCCGGGGGGAGTGAAGAGCCATGAGCCCTTTGTTGATCGGTATCGGCGGGATAATCGTATTTTTTATGCTGATCGTTCTCAATATGCCCATTGCTTTTGCCATGGCTATAGTCGGTTTAATTGGATTTGCCCTGCTGACCTCCCCTTCAGCCGCCCTGGCGATGTTATCGGCGGAGCTGTTTTCCACATTATCATCCTATACCCTGAGTGTGATCCCCATGTTTGTATTGATGGGTTTCATTGCATTTCATTCGAGCATAGGCACCCGTCTTTACAATTTTGCTTATAAGTTGGTTGGGCATCTACCCGGCGGGCTTGCTATCGCTACCCAGGCTACCTGCGCTCTTTTCGGAGCGGTCTGCGGATCAAACACGGCTACTGCTGCAACCATTGGCGCCATTGCTCTGCCGGAGATGCGTAAATACAATTATGCCCATACCCTTTCTACGGCCAGTGTGGCCGCCGGCGGGGCGCTGGGTGTCCTGATACCGCCCAGCGTAATCTTTATTGTCTATGGCATAGCCACCGAGCAGCCGGTTGGCAACCTCTTCCTGGCCGGGATAGTGCCGGGAATTTTATTGATGTTATCTTACATGGTGACCATTTACATTATTGCTTCCCGCAATCGGAAACTGGGCCCGCCCGGCCCCCGGTTCAGCCGCCGGGAAATATTTCAGGCCTTGCGCGGCGGCCTCTGGGAGGTTTTGATTGTATTTGTAATTTCTCTGGGCGGTCTTTTTGCAGGGTGGTTTACACCAACGGAGGCCGGAGCAGTGGGTGTTATCGGGGTTTTACTGATTGCCCTTCTGCAGCGACGCCTGTCTCGGGAGTCATTCATGGCATCCTTGGCGGATACGACCCGTGCCAGTGCGATGATCATGCTGCTGGTAGCCGGTGCGATTGTTTTTGGACGCTTTATTGCCCTCAGCCGGATTCCTTTTGAACTGGCCGGCTGGGCAGGGGGGGTGGAACTTCCCCCTTTTGCAGTCATGGCGATCATCCTCCTCGTCTATCTGCTGCTGGGTTGTTTTATCGATGCTCTGGCCCTGGTGCTGTTGACCATACCTATCTTTTATCCGGTGGTTGTGCAGACCCTGGGTTATGATCCGATCTGGTTTGGCGTGATCATCGTCATGGTGGTGGCCATGGGGGTGATTACACCGCCGGTGGGAATGAACGTCTACATCGTGAAAGGGGTGGCCCGGGATGTGCCTCTCGAAGTAATTTTTAAGGGGATATGGCCGTTTCTGCTGGCCATCATTATCTGCCTGGCCATGCTCATTATCTGGCCGCAAATTGCCACTTTTCTGCCTGCCCTGTTAAATTAAATTCCTGCGCCTGCCCCATGCCCATTTATCATGCCTAGTTTTTTTATTTCATCGCTCTCTATGGAAAACAGGGGATTACTTTTTAGAATTTAAAGTAAGAACCTGTTTTTATTATTAATTTTATTTGTATGCATAAGCGGAGCAATTATCGAAAGACTAATAACGGATAACAAAGAAATGGTAAGAAAGGAGGTGCGGGAATTTGGCAAATTTGAATCAGATGGAACTGCAGAATCTCAGGCACCTGATTTTATCTCATGAAACTTCCGCACACAAATTAGTATCGTATGCACAGCAGTGTTCTGATCCGCAGATCAAGCAAATGTTTCAGCAATCTGCAAACTCGGCCGAGACCACAAAACATAAATTAATGTCTTTCTTACAGTAAAGAGAAAGGAGATAAAAACATGCAGGAAAAAGATATGGTAAACGATGTACTTTCCATGGTTAACAGCAGTTTAACCGGTTATGCCTCTGCCATCTCGCAGTCTTCCAACCAGCAATTACGGCAGACGTTGCAGCAGATCAGAGATTCCGATGAGAACTTTCAGATGCAACTGGCGCAAATTGCTCAACAAAAAGGATATTACAAGTCTGCTCCGCAGGCCGATATGCATTCAATTCAACAGATGCGCCAGATGTTTAGTTAGGACCTCCGGATCAAGATATATATGACCCATAAACCCTCTGCCCGTTTCCCCGGTGCAGGGGGTTTTTTATCCCCGGATTAAAAGAAAGACCATGTGATAGAATCCGATCTTCCCGGTCCTTCGGTGAGAACCTGTTTTTCGTATTCTTTGTCCGGGAAGGAATAAAGGCCATAAATGTAGAATAAAGTCATAATATTTTAAAAATGGAGAACTTGCTGCCAGGTTGAGGGCTTAAGAGAAAAGGCCGGAAAACCAGTCAACGGTGCAGAAGGGCGGATATCCAAGCATTTTTAACAGGGAGGTCTTGAAGTTATGGATCAACTTTTTTATCCGGAATCTATCGTCATTATCGGGCTGTCTGCCAAACCGACCAATATCCCCCGAATAACCCTTGAAAATTTGCTCCGCTGGGGATACCGGGGCAGAATATTCGGTGTTAACCCCGGAAGTGATGATCTGCATGTGGATGGAATCAAGATGTATAAAGATATTGAAGATCTGCCCGAGGTTCCCGATCTTGCCTTCTGCCTTGTTCCGGCCCGTTATGTGCCGGATATCGTGAACCGCTGCGGCCGATTCGGCATCAAGAGAATGGCTATCTCTTCGGGAGGATTTTCCGAGTTCAGTGCAGAGGGGAAGATCCTGGCCGACCGGACTCTGGCCCATGCCCATGAACAGGGGATCCGTTTTGTAGGCCCCAACGGTGTGACTGTAGCCAATACCGACAACGGTCTCTGCCTGCCGTTTATCCCCCTGCACAAGGCACCCAAAGGGGAGATGTCCATTATCTCTCAGAGCGGTGGAGTATCCCTGGCCATACTTAACTATCTTCTTGATGAAAATATCGGTCTGGCCAAGTTTGCGAGCATGGGCAACAAGCTCGATCTGGATGAGGTTGATTTTCTGGAGTATTTCGGTGATGATCCGCATACCGGAGTTATCTGCCTGTACCTGGAGAGTTTGTCCCGGGGGAGGGAATTTGTCGAGGTGGCCCGGAGAATTGATAAACCTATCGTTGTTTACAAGGGAAATGTATCCGCGGTGGGGGAAAAAGCCGCCATGAGTCATACGGCAGCAATTAGCAACGATGAAGAAATTATTGACTCGGCCTTCGAAGAGGCCGGAGTAATCCGTGTCCACAATATTCTTGATTTTATCGAGGTTACCAAGGTGTTCCGCCTGCCCCCCATGCGGGGAAGACGGGTCATGGTCATGAGTCCGGCAGGGGGGTTCTCTGTCCTGACGGCAGACCTCTGTGAGAAGGAAGGCTTTGAGTTTGCGGATATGGGCACGGGTTTTTATGAAAGTCTTGAACAATTCAGCAACGCCGGCGTGATCAAGTTTTCCAATCCCCTGGACATGGGTGATATCTACGATCCCCAACTTATGGCCCACGTAATTTATACGGTGATGCATGCCGAGCAGGTCGACGGCTCGATATTCATAAGCCAGAGACCCCAGATGCCTCAGGGGGATGATGTTTTTCGCAAGATGTTTTTATCCGATCTCTCCAAGGAGACCTGGGGCACGATTCTTTCCGCCGGGAAACCGTTGGGCGTTTGTTTGTTCGGTCCCACAAGGATAATTCAGCAGACCAAACGTTCCGTGGAATTTCCCGTCTTTAATACCCCGGAAAAAATGGTAAGAGCATTGGCTCTGCAGATGAAATTTTATGAACGGAAGGAAAGGCTGCACGAGCAGAAAACGGAGGACCCACCTTCGGGGATTGATCATCGATCTGCCCGGGCATGGCTTCGAGAGAAGAAAGGGGATTACGGCGAAGAGATGCTTGACCTCCTTGCCGCATGCGGTATTTCCGCGGCCGCATCGAAGGTCGCCCTTGATCATGAGGAGGCGATCAGGCATGCAAGCGAAATGGGTTACCCTGTGGTCATGAAGGTGGTCTCACCCGATGCCCTGCATAAAACCGATGCCGGAGGTGTGGTGGTGGGCGTTAAGGATCCTCAAGGGGTTATGGATAATTTCAAATTGATTCATGATAATCTGCTAAAATATAAACACGATGCCCGCTTTGAAGGGGTTAGAATCCAGAAGATGGCCCCTGACGGTTATGATATGTTTGTGGGCGGCAAACATGATCCTTCTTTTGGCCCGGTAGTTTATTTCGGGCTGGGGGGGATATTTATGGAGTTGTTTGCCGATGTGGCCAACGTCATCTGCCCGGCCCCATCCGAGGCTATCCTTGATCGGTTTAAACGCTTGAAAGCATACAATATCCTCGAGGGACAGCGTGGGAACCCCCGCGGGGATATGGATGCATTTGTCGATTTGATCATGCGGGTCTCTCATCTTTTATGGGAATACCCCCATATCCGGGAGCTGGATATCAACCCGGTCCGTGTTTTTTTTGATCGGGGCGGGGCCATGGCATTGGATGCCCGCGCCCGGATTATCTGTTCCGGCTCTTTTAACCGTGCCGCAGATCCCCAAAAATAAAACCCGGAAAAGCTGTGCAATACCTGTTATTAAGCTGTGGATAAAATTTTGCCAGGCTTATACTCAATGTGGCAATCAATTGACAAAAACCCATTATATGAAATATAATAACTATAAAGATTTTGTTGTATTTTGTCATATTTAACACGCGTAGTTTCTTTAAAAATTTCGCAAATTTATTATAAAAAAACAGGAAGGAGTCGCTGCACATGGGAAAGTTAAAGGGAAAACGGGTTTTAATCACAGGGGCGGCTTTGGGTATCGGTCGTTGCTTGGCCGATCTTTTTGCCAAAGATGACTGTGAACTTATCTTGACCGATTTCAATGAAGATGCTCTTGGTCTGGCCGTGGAAGAGTTGAGCAGGGACGGTGCTCTGGTTTATTCCTATGTTGTTGATGTCTCGAACCGTAAAGAAGTAGAAGGGATGACTGCCGATATTATCGAGAATATCGGAAAAATCGATATTCTGATTAACAATGCCGGGATAGGCCATAGCGGTGAGATCATCGAAACACCCCTGGAAACATGGAAAAAGCTGATGGATGTAAATTTCTGGGGGCCTCTTTATCATATCTATGCTTTCCTGCCATCCATGGTCGAAGCGGAAAACGGGCATATCGTGAACGTCTCATCGGGTCAGGCCTTTTACAGGTTGCCCACCTGGGGGCCCTACGCCATTATTAAACTTGCTCTCGGCAGCTTCTCCGAACTATTGCGCTTTGAGTTGAAGAAGTTCAAACTCAAAGTTACCACAGTATATCCTTTCATGGTAAACACAGGGTTTTACGATGAAGTTGAAGGGGAGACCCTGGGTACAAAATTATCGATGAAGTTATTGCCTTATTATTCAATGACGCCGGAAAAAGTGGCCAAAATTGTTTACAAGGCGGTCAAGAGGGAGAAACCGGTGGAGATGGTCTCCGTTTTGAATGATATCGGGGCTTTGAGCCGTTCCATTGGGCCTCTTTCCAATTTGATCAGTTTGGTTTCTCTTGGTTTTCTGGGTAAAAAACCGGAGCAGTTAAAAGAAAACCTGCTTGGTTAAGTTGTTTTTCAACTTATTTGATTGATCAATACTTAAAAAAGAAAGGATTTTTGATTATGGGCAAGATACAGGACTTTAAGGATATGCTCAATGAGGGCAGGATAGGATTTAAAATGGATGAAGTGATGATTGGGGAGCATCAGTTTGAACCCGGAATGGGGCCGGAGGGGAAATTTCCCCTTGAATTTCGTGTTACCTGGGGGCCCAAAAATTTTTTATCCTGGATCGATCCCCGCAGTCAGGATTTTCTGACCCAACCTCTGCAGGGTGTTATCACCGTGGGAGGGTTATGCTACGATGCTCCCTGTGAGGGGACATTGAAACTTGATTATTTTAATGAAAATAAGATCCGTTACACTTTTGATTTTACGGTGAAGGAAAAGGACTATCTGTTTATCGGTGAAAAAATAAATATCAAACCATGGAATCTTCCGGTCTCTCATACGACCTGTTATGGCACCGTCATGGAGAAGGATACCAACGTCTTGATTTCCCGTTCCGTAACCTTTTTCAAGTTAAAAACGGCACCGGCATTTTTGGCCAGTTTCCGCCTGGCTTGATCCAAGATAATTTCTACGGATGAAAAAAAGGGACGCCGATTAG
>MTKW01024456.1_pt1 | contig 14551 bp, 6 predicted proteins | sample 1042761 | NCBI WGS metagenome assembly MTKW01 (sample SAMN06205366, study PRJNA360243) | anaerobic digester metagenome | biome: Wastewater treatment plant; feature: Anaerobic digester sludge; material: sludge; isolation source: anaerobic digester fed with sludge from wastewater treatment plant ... | reverse complement strand
GACCTGCCCGATCCGGTAGGCCGTTCTGGGATGTTTGTGGGGGTGCACAATGGGGCATTGATTGTGGCCGGGGGGACAAATTTTCCCGAGCCCGTATGGGACAGTGACAAACAGTGGTATGATGATATTTTTGTGCTTACCCAGGAAAACGGCCAATGGCAATGGGCGGGGGGATTTTCGCTGCCCGGCCCGCGGGCCTATGGTGCGGTGGTCTCGACGCGATACGGCGTTCTTTGTATGGGCGGCAGCGATGGCAAACGGATCTACGACGAGGTGTTTCTGCTGAGCTGGGACCCCGTCGCCAAAACGATTCAATATCAACCGCTTGCGTCGTTGCCTCAGCCATGTGCCTATTCGGCCGCAGTGCGTATCGACGAGATGGTATATCTGGCCGGCGGTATGTACGAAGAAGATCTCCATACGGCCATGGACACTTTTTGGTCGCTGGATCTGTCGGCTTTGAATTCCGGTGGCGCAGGAAAATGGCAGGTCATGCCGTCGTGGCCTGGGCCGAGCAGAGCGTTTAACCTGATCGCCGCCCAGCACAATGGATATGAATACTGCGTGTATGTGATGAGCGGACGCCGCATAAGCGACACTGAACACAGCGGTGTCGAATTCCTGACTGATGTCTATGAATTTTCCCCCTCTGCTTATCGATCCGAAAAGGCTCTGCCGTGGCGAAAAAGGGCCGACCTTCCGCGGTCGGTCATGGCAGGGGCCGCTATAGAGGTCGGCCAGAGCCATATCTTGGTACTCAGCGGCGATGATGGGTCTTTGTGGGGACAGGCCGAGGCACTGAAAGATACCCATCCGGGTTTTCCAAAGCGGGCGCTGGCCTATCATACCATCACCAACACATGGGTGGATGCCGGACCCATACCGGCCAATCAGGTGACCACGCCTGCGGTGCGGTGGTCTGACGCGGTCAACAGTCCCATTATTCTGGCTGGTGGGGAGATTCGACCGCGCGTTCGAACGCCGAAGATATGGTCAATTGTTCCGCAGCTGCAAAGCAAAACGTTTGGGGCGGTGGATTTTTCCGTTATTGGTCTGTATTTGCTGTTAATGGTCGGGGTAGGGGCTTTTTTTGCGTTTCGAAACAAAAGTTCTGATGATTTTTTCCGCGGCGGCCAACGAGTGCCATGGTTTGTGGCGGGCTTGAGTATCTTTGCGACGATGCTGAGTTCAATTACATTTTTGGCAATTCCCGCCAAGGCCTATATGACCGATTGGGTTTTTTTGTTGGTCAATATGATGGTTGTGGCGGTTACGCCGTTCGTGATTTCATATTTTCTGCCCTTTTTCCGAAAAATTGATGCCACCAGCGCTTATGAATACCTCGAAAAGCGATTTAACCGGTTTGTGCGGCTGTTTGCAAGTGCCTCGTTTATCCTCTTTCAGATAGGGCGGATGGCGGTGGTGATGTATCTTCCGGCATTGGCACTGGCGGCGATTACGCCGCTGACCGAGATTCAATGTATCCTGATCATGGGGGTACTAAGTATCATTTATTGCACACTCGGCGGTCTGGAAGGGGTGGTCTGGACGGATACCATCCAGAGTGTGGTGTTGTTCGGCGGGGCGATTTTGGCGTTGGGGCTGATTGTGACGCGTTTGGATGGCGGCTTGGAAAGTTTTTTTGAGCTTGCCGCCGCGGATCACAAGTTCCATTTGGTCAACTGGGATTTTTCCGCCTCCAGTATCACGACCGCCTCATTGTGGGTGGTGCTGCTGGGCGGCATTGGTCAAAGTCTGGTGCCGTATTCGTCGGATATGGCGGTTATCCAGCGGTATATGTCCGTCGCCACGATTGAACGTGCCCGCCGATCCATTTGGACCAATGCGATTGCGGTTGTGCCGACGACCCTTTTGTTTTTTACGCTTGGCACGGCACTGTTTGTGTTTTATAAAACCCATCCGCAGAGGCTGGATCCGATGTTTCGAAACGACGCGATTTTTACTCTGTTTATTGCCCGTGAATTGCCGACAGGAATAGGCGGACTGCTGGTGGCCGGTATCTTTGCAGCCGCCCAATCAACCATTTCCACCAGTATGAACAGTTGTTCAGCCGCCCTGGTGACGGATTTTGTACGGCCGTTGAATTGGATTAAAACGGAGAAATCCTATTTACGACTGGCACGCCTCATTACCGCCGGGCTGGGCTTTTTGGGTACGGCTCTGGCGGTGCTGTTTATTGTTTCGGATATGAAGTCGGCCTGGGATGCCTTTATGACGATTTTGGGGCTTATTGGCGGCTCCATGTGCGGCTTGTTTTGCCTGGGCATTTTTACCGTCCGCACCAACGGTATCGGGGCGATTATCGGCGCGATTGTCGGGGCGGCTGGGTTATATTGGCTTCAAGGACATACACAGGTTCATTTTTTGCTGTACGCAACGCTGGGCGTGCTTTTCTGTGTCGTTGCCGGCTATTTGGGCAGTCTGTTTTTCCCCGCCCCGAACGCCGATTTAGTTGAGGGATTGACGATTCATACACTGCCCTCTGACTCAATACGACCCAGAAAGTCAGAATAGGGATTCGAAAAAAGCAACTTATCTCCGCTGCTTTTTTAAAAAAGCGAGGGGGGGAAGGGACGCTCAAACCGGTTGAGCAATATACCGATTTTAAAAAATGAAATTCATCCCACTGTGTGGATTGACTTCCTGCTGTTTTCAAAATCTCTGTGCCAATACCTTCTTTTTTTCATAATGTTACGTTTATCCATCATTTCATTACGTATATCCATTTTACGCGCAACAGCGGAGGATATATTAAACGGTGCAAGTGTTATACGCGGTGGCCCCGCAGAGGCTCAAATATGCACTGATAATACGATTAAACCTTTAGGCAAAATAGAAAAGATGTGTTTTAGCGGAGGCCTTGTCAAGAGCATTCAGCGCAATTGGAAAGGGGTATTTATGATACATTTCGGTAAGCAGCAAAAGAGGCGGGAACAAGGTTTCACTTTGATTGAACTGCTTGTCGTCATTGCCATCATCGCGTTGCTTCTTTCAATTGTAGTTCCCTCCCTGCGTGCGGCCAAAAAACACGCCCAAAATGTTGTCTGTCAATCCAATCTTCGTCAGTGGGGGCTGTCGTATATGCTTTACACAGAAGAGTGGAATGGTTATTTTGCACCATGGGGCGGTTATCAGGTCTCATTTATGGAAACCTTGCGTCCTTATTACAATGATATTGACGAAATGCGGCTGTGTCCTTCCGCCAAAGAGGTTTCCACAGCCAACCCTACGTCATTGCAGCCGAATAGTTTTTTTGGGTACACCTTTAATGCCTGGCAGGTTGACCCTTCAGCCGATTGGCTTCCGGATGATGATTCCGGATTAGGAAGTTACGGGGAAAATTCCTGGATTCGAAGCGGCCAGCCTCCCGCGTACGGCAATATCAACGATACCTGGAAAAAAATGACGTCTATCCAGAGTCGCTCCCAGACGCCCCTTTTGGCCGATGCGCGTTGGAATAACGCTTGGCCGAACCATACGCACCCGTTACCCAGTCCCGCTGCTCGCGAAGAGGACTTCTACAATTTGTCAAACTGGCATCAGATTGAATGTTTTGTCATGCGGCGTCACAAAAAAGGGCTAAATGTCTTGGTTGCAGACGGGTCTGTCAATAATTGGGAGGCCGAGATGCTGTGGAATCTGAACTGGCACCGTTCTTATCAAAAAAGGGGCGATGTGAATCTTGATTGGATGAATTCGTGGTAGAGTCGGCAGGAGGTCTGTTAATTTTCTCAAAAAATAGGGTTGATTTGGTCAGGAGAGAAAATGTTAAATCGACGCGATTTTTTATGTGCAGGCGGCCTGATGACCGCTTCGATGTTGACCGGCGGGTTGCGGGCTGAACGCAGACAAAAAGAATCTCCCCAGCGCCCCAATATTCTCTTTGTCATGACCGTGGATCACGCGGCCCACGCATTGAGTTGTTACGGGAGTGTCATTAACCAAACACCGAACCTGGACCGATTGGCCGAAGAGGGGATGCGTTTTACCCACTGTTTTTGCACCAACTCCATCTGCGCCCCCAGCCGGGCGGTGCTGCTGACCGGCCAGTACAGCCATATCAACGGTCAAATTGATAACCGTCGCCAGTTTGACGGCAGCCGGCAGACCTTTCCCAAATTGCTTCAACAGGCCGGCTATCAGACTGTACTCATCGGCAAGTGGCATCTGGGCAGTACCCCGACCGGTTTTGATTGTTGGGAGATCCTTCCGGGGCAGGGCTCGTATTATAATCCTGATTTCATTCAGATGAACGGCACCCAAAAACGGTACGCCGGATATTGTACGGATGTGATTACGGATTTAACAATAGAATGGCTCGACAAGCAGTGGGATGCGGAAAAACCGTTTGTGCTGATGTGTCATCACAAGGCCCCCCATCGCAACTGGTCGCCGCCCCCGCGTCATTTCGGCCGATACAAACTCGGTACGATTCCAGAGCCGAAAACCCTCTTTGCCGATCTTTCCTCCCGCGGGCCGGCCTCGCTGCAATGCGAAATGTCGATTCGCGATCATTTTTATTGGGGCCACGACATGAAATTCCACGGCCCGAACCTGTTCGAACAGCACTTCCGTTCCGGTATTGCTAACGGTGAATATCAACGGATGACACCGGAGCAAAAGGCCCAGTGGGATGCGTACTATGAACCGGAAAATCAGGCCTTTATCGAGCAAATGAAGGCCGGCAACCTCCGCGACGATGACGTTGTCCGCTGGAAATACCAGCGTTATATGCACGATTATCTCGGCACAGTCGCAGCCGTGGACGACAGCATAGGACGCATACTTGATTATCTGGACAAAAAAAAGCTGGCCGAGAATACGGTGGTGATTTATACCTCCGATCAGGGATTTTTCCTTGGCGATGACGGCTGGTATGACAAGCGTTTTATGTATGAGCCGTCGCTGCGAATGCCGCTGTTGGTCCGCTGGCCCGGAATGGTAAAGCCCGGCTCAGTCCGTGATGCGATGGTGATGAATCTTGACTTTGCCCCTACGTTTGTGGATGTGTCCGGCCAGTCAATTCCCGACACAATGCAAGGCGAAAGCCTGTGCCCCTTGCTGGACGGGCGTGACCCGACCCACTGGCGCACGGCGATCTATTACCATTATTATGAGTATCCGGCCGAACACAAGGTCAAACGACATTACGGCATTCGGACATCACGCTATAAACTGATTCACTTTTATTATGACATTGATGCGTGGGAGCTTTATGACCTTCAGCACGATCCCGATGAGTTGCACAATTGCTATGAGGATCCTGCCTGCGCGGAGATACTGAGCCGTCTTAAACAACAACTGTATGCCCTCCAAAAACAGGTTGGAGACAGCAGCGAACTGGCACGCAGTTTTTTGCCGTCAAAGCCCTAATACCCAAAATGCTTCGCTTTTTCGATGCTCTGCAGCCGATAGAGCGAACGGAGGCAGGATAACCCCCTATGTCGCGCCAGCAGATGCCACTAAATAGTTCATACCGTGAGCATTTTTACAGCTCGACGTTGCTTCCGCAGTTCAGATGTTTTTGTCGGCACATATTCCGACCGTGAGGACCCAGAAGACTTCTTCTATCCGAATTGTATTACGAAAATACATCATTATGTTACGTTTTTCCATTTTATAGCAGGGCAAAAAGTGGTATAGTTGAAAACATAGACGCATAGTCAATCGACGAGGATGTGGTATGAAGACTGAAAAAATGGGAGTTTTTGGGTGTTTTTTCTCGTATTGTGACCGCCCGCAATATATCCACATCTACATATCCACATCTACACGTTTGCCGAATTCGCAACAAACAGTTCGCAGTTAAAATTATATCACATCTTTTAATGGAGGTATGAATGATGAAAAAACTGCTTGTTCTCTTATTGTTCGGCGTTCTCGCACTGAATGTGCAGGCCGATATCATCAGTGTCAACTTTGCAGAACGGGAGGATCAACAAATTTTGCCGGAAGAGACCGCCGGCATGGGGGAGTATGCCGCGGCCCACTTCAACAATTTTATTGGTGCCAACGGCAATGGCTCCCTCGTTGATCAATTTGGTCGGGGCACAGGGGCTACGCTGACCTATAATTCCTCCGGTATGTGGGGCGACGGAACGGCTGGTTTTACAACGGCCGACGACCGATTGTCTCGCGGCTATTTGGATGACGGCCAAACGACGGAACCTTATGGAGTGGTGATTCAAGTTTCGAACGTTCCTTATTCCCACTACAGAGTTATCGTCTATCATGCCACGGACAATGCAAGGGGTTATACCGATGTCAATGTGAATGGCCAAACCCAAAATATCCCCACCACCTACCGATGGGGTACTGTACGCCGCTGGACCGAAGGCGTGAACTGCCTAGTGTTCAAGGGCTTGACCGGCGAGACGCTCGATATCAAAGTCCTCAGCCGCTATGCCGATGGAGACGGCAATTTTCGAGGCAGTGTGGCGGGTTTTCAGATTGTCAGCGAGACAACAGCCGCCGATCCGATCCCTGCTTATGAAGCAAAGAATGTCCCGGTTCAGACAACCCTTGAGTGGGCCGCTCCCAGTGCCTATGAGGCGATGTACTATCACGTGTATATGGACCCCAACGCGGCGTGGGTTGAAGAAGGTCGGCCCGCGGTCCTCTTAACCACTGTGGAGACCACCAGTACCGATGTGTCGCTCCTGTATGATCAGACCTATTTCTGGCGTGTCGATGCAGTCGATCCGAATGAAGGCGGCAATCCGATTGTTCATCCCGGCAGGGTGTGGACATTTACCACAGCTGCGCATCCTTCAACACAGGATCCGCATCTCTACACGCCGGAAATTGTCGTACTGAATCCAAGTTTTGAAAAGGCAACCACTTGGCAGGTTCCGACACCGGATTGGTTTGATTACGGTGCTGCCTATCAGGAAGGTCCCTTCCCAACACCATTTGGCCTCATTTGGGGAGTTACTGAGGACGGCATACACTGGCAGCCCATCGGCACCTGGACACCCAATGTGGATTATGCCATCAGTGTGGCCGTTGGTAAACGAGCCGGCTTCTACGATGGACGAACCAAGGTGTCTTTATGGGCCGGCGGCACCGTCCCGCCTGATCAGGAAACCGGCGATGCAACCACACCTTCCGGCGTTGGCGCAACGCTCATCGCTGAGTATGCCTATCCTCGTGTCATTGAGGAAAACGGCCATGAGCACCATACCGCGATCTTGAACACCGGAACAGCGCATAACGTTGGCGACCCTCTCTTTATCGCCTTTACGCGAGCAGAAGGGTCAACTACGACTGACCGAGCACACTTTGATAATGTTCGTGTGCAACGTCGGCGCGATCCGCGCAGCGCGTGGGGTCCGAATCCGGCTCACGGACAAACAGGGGTATCCATTTCCGCTCCGCCGACACTGACATGGCAGCAGGGTGTCAATCCTGAGACCAATTACCAACCTGAACCGTCGGTAACAGGTTACCACATTTACTTTGGCAGCGACAGAGACGCTGTCGGCCGGGGGGATGCATCCACTTATAAAGGCTATCGGCCTGTCGGTCAGGAAAACATTACTATTACTGATACGCTTGAAGAATTTTCGCCCCATTATTGGCGCGTCGATGAAGAACTGGACAATGGCGAAATATTGACGGGCGGCCTCTGGACGTTCACGACCGATTTGTCCAATCGTCTGATTGCCCACTGGAAATTTGACGGCAATCTGAATGACCAAGTAGCCGTTCTGACAGGCAGCCCCGAAGGCGACTGGCCCGGCCAGTGGTATGTCGGCGATCCCAATAATCCCGTTACCGAGCCTGTTTTTGAAGAGGGTCTTGACGGCCAGGCCATCCGGTTCACTCGCGGCGACGGCAGCTATCTGGTGATCCCCGATACTGAGGAGTTCTTTAACTTCTATACGGAAGGCTTCACTGTCAGTCTGTGGTATAAACCGACTGATTATGCGCTAACCGACGGGTTTATGGGTCTGATCGCCAAACGAAGCGGCAACTTTGGCTGGCATATGTATGATATCGCAAGATTCTATGGCACAGGCATCGAAGGCCGCATCGATGGTACCACAATTACACCGGGCGGTCGTCTGGATGACGGCAACTGGCATTTGGTGGTGCTGACTTACGACAACCAGACCAAGACAATGGCTGTGTATCGCGATGGAGAACCGGCCGGGACGGCGGAATTAACCGTGACAGCCGGCGTTGATGCCGCCGTGACGCTGGGCGTTTCCAATATTGCCGGCGAGTGGGAGTATGACGGCTTGATCGATGATGTTCGCATTTTCAGCTACCCGCTTGAGCCGCTTGATGTCGCTCGGTTGTATGTCGAACTGGAAAAAGACAAAACTGCCTGTTTAAATCACGATGATCCGGCCCTGAGGTTTGACTTCAACGGGGACTGTGTGGTCAACCTGGCCGACTTTGCGGAGTTGGCACTCGGCTGGGCTCAATGCAACGTCTATCCGGATTGCTATTAAAATTCGGCACCGAAATAATTTGACAAGCTTTTTGTAGGAGATAGGAAATGAAAACGAAGATTCTATTAAGCCTTGTTGTGGCAGCGGCCGTAGCCTTTGTGTCCGGTTCGGTGGCCGCCGCCGACATTATCTCCCTGAATTTCAGTGAAAATTCGAGCAACCAGATTTTTCAGGGTGGCCAGCTCATCGGCCCGCTCAAAACCGACAGCGCAAACTGGAACATGAGCGACCAACGGGATTCCGGAACTCTTGCTGCAGGCACGAAGTCGAATCTGATCGATGATTGGGGCATCGAGACCGGTGTTTCGGTAACGTGGCAAGCCAATACCGTGTGGTGGAATCGTGATGGTACCGCCGATGATGAGCATCGAATGGCCGTCGGTTATATAGATGACGGCGGCAATGGAATATCGATTACATTTGAAAACATTCCGTATCCCCGCTATCGTGTCTATGGCCTCATTGCCACTGACCAGAATCAGGATAGTGCCAACACGACGCCGCCCTACAGTTTTCCGGCACGTAATTTTCAAGTCAACGGCATGTGGGTCTTCGGCGGCAATGAAGCCACAACCGCCAGAGCTTATGGCGCCATTACCCGCAACCAAGAAGCTCACGAGGAATTCTGGACGGAGATCGTGCCCGGCGAGGTAGTGGGCAACTATTGGACGATTGATGCGTTCGGGCCGACATTGACGATCAAGGGATTGCCCCGTAGCGGTGATCAGCGGGGGACGCTGACCGCTGTTATTATTGAACAACTCTCGCCCTTTACGGCTGTCAATCCGACCCCTAAGATGGGTGAGGAATTGGTGAGTCTTGATGTCATCCTCACGTGGGAACAATTGGAGGCTGTCAGCGGTTTAGGGGTTTATTACAATGTTTATTTCAGTACGGAACCTACGGAACCCAATACGTTCCCGGCGCCGGTGAAAGTGACCACCGACGATCCAGCGGACTTTTTCTATGACCCCGAAGGTCTGCTCAATGATACAACGTACTATTGGCGTGTTGATGCGATTGAGCCCAATGAGCCGGCGCCAGTTGTCCATGTCGGGACGGAATGGTGGTTTAAAACGATGCCGGCCCTGTCACTCATCCTTACGCACCCGACCGGTGTGACGGTGCCGGCAGGCGGCGAAGGGGTTTTTACCGCCTCCGCACTCAACGCCGAAGTGTACCAATGGTACAAAGACGGCATTGCCCTCAGCGACAGTGATAAAATCAGCGGCGCCAACTCCCCGACGTTGACGATTTCCGATGTCCAACTTGCCGATGAAGGTTTTTATCATTGTGAAGCCGACAACGCGTTGGAAACCCCGGCCGTCTCTAATACTGCTCAATTGCTGACCGAACGTCAGGTCGGTTGGTGGAAACTGAATGGTGATTTGACGGATGCGATCGGAGAGCTTTACCCCGGCGTTCCGGCATATGGCGGAATTACCTTTGAACCGAATTTTGTCGAAGGTATCGATGGCCAGGCGTTGGAATTTTACGGTGAACCGGAAGATATAGTTGTTATGACCGGCAGCGCAGACTTTTACAATTTCTATCCGCGAGGCTATTCAGTCAGTGCCTGGGTCAAGACAACGCAGACCAGCCCGTGGGGCGCGTATGTGGCCAAACAGGCTCCGAGTCCCAATCGCGGTTTCATTCTGACGCACAATTCGGTAGGACAGGCGGTTCATACCCTGCGTCAGTCATTTGGCGATTTGGGGTCAGGATATCAGATCGATGACGATAGTTGGCATTTTGTGGTCGGCACCTATGATGCCGCAGAAGGTTTGGGCAGGGTCTATGTGGATGGTGTTCTTCGAAACGAGGCAACCAGCACAGGTGTGCCGCAGCCCAGCCCAGCCGATCTAATCTTTGGTGCGGAACTGCCGGATGGGTCGGTACCGTACATTGGTGTGCTGGATGATGTACGCATTTGGAGCTATCCGCTGGAAATCCTCGATGTCGCTCAAATGTATATAGAGTTCAAACCGGACGAAACAATCTGCATAAAATACCCTGACTTTGACATTGCCGGCCCGGACGGCATTGGTGAAGAATTCAGAGACTGCCGCATCGATTTGTACGACTTTGTTGCTTTTGCTCAGGACTGGCTGAATTGCAACATTGTTCCGCTCTGCATTGAATGATGAGACAATGACATCGGCCGGTCCGGTTGATGTTCGTTAAGGCAATACACAGGTAAAGAGGCGGGGCCGCGGCGTTTCAATCCGAAATGTCGCAGCCCGCCTCACGTTTATTCTGCCAAAAACAGTAAAACCGCTGTGCCTTTGAAGGTCAAAGGGCGGTTTGTTCTGTGCGGGCAATAATCTCGTTTTGCAGGTCTTCGCCCAAGTCAACAAAATAATCGCTGTACCCGGCCACGCGAACAATCAAGTCTTTGTAATCCTGGGGATTTTTCTGAGCGGCCAGTAACGTTTCTTTGTTAACCACATTGAACTGGATATGGTGGCCGTCCAGTTTGAAGTAACTGCGGATGAGCATCGCCAGTTTTTCCAGACCGTCGCCTTCAAGCACTTGCGGATTGAATTTCATATTCAGCAGCGTCCCGCCGGTACGGCTGTGATCAATCTTGGCCGCGGATTTGACCACCGCCGTCGGCCCGTAAGAGTGCGTCCCCTGGCTGGGCGATATGCCGTCCGAAAGCGGCAGTCCGGCCCTGCGTCCATGCGGCAGGGCACCGGTAACCTGTCCAAAATACACATGCACCGTCGTCGGCAGCAGATTAATCCGATAGCGACCGCCCTTGGTATTGGGTCGGCCGTTGACATGCTTAAAGTAAAGTTCAAATACCTCCGCAGCGATGGCGTCGGCGTAATCATTATCCTGACCGTAACGCGGCGTTTGATAGGCCAGCTTGTTTTCAAGGTCTTGGTATCCCTCAAAATTCGCTTTCAACGCCGCCAGCAGATGGGGCATCGTCACATCATTCCGATCAAAGACGTGATACTTCACCGCCGTCAACGCGTCTGTCAGCGTGCCGATACCAACGCCCTGAATATATGTCGTGTTGTATCGCGGTCCGCCGTTGTGATAATTACGGCCTTTACGGATACAATCATCGGTCAGCACAGACAGCATCATCGCCGGCAGATACCTCGCGTAAAGCCGCTCAATGACATTGTTGCCTTTGACTTTCAGGTCGATAAAATAAGCAAGCTGTTTTTCATACGCCTGCATCACCTGCTCAAAGGACTCAAACATCTCGGCATCACCGGTTTTGGGGCCGACCTGTTTACCCGTCCGCGGATCGACGCCGTTGTTCAGCGCCAGTTCAAAAATCTTCGGCCAGTTGCAGTAGCCCGTCAGCGTACAACTTTCCTTGCCAAAACTGCTGGTCTCCACGCAGCCGCTCGGCCCGCCGCTGCGGGCATCGAACATGGTTTTACCGTCGTGAAGCATTTCTCGGATAATCACATCTGTATTGAATACCGACGGCTGCCCGAAACCGCAGCGAATCACCCGGCAGGCGCGTTTCAAAAACCGCTCCGGATTTTTGGCACTGATCTGAATACACGCACTGGGCTGAACCAGTCGCATCTGCTCGACCACATCCAGCATCAGATAGGATACCTCATTGACCGCATCGGCCCCGGTGGCCGGATCCACGCCGCCGATATTGATCAGGGCAAAATCCGTATAGGTGCCGCTTTGCTCTTCAGTAATGCCGACTTTCGGCGGGGCGGGCTGATTGTTGAACTTGATCCAAAAACATTGCAGCAGCTCTTTGGCCTGTTCAGTGGTCAGTGCGCCCTCCTCAATTTGGCGTTTATAGAACGGATACAGATGCTGATCCAGCCGCCCGGGATTGTACGAATCCCAAACGTTCAGCTCGGTAATTACCGCCAGATGAATAAACCAATACGCCTGCAATGCCTCGTGAAAGGTCCGTGGCGCATACGCCGGCACATGCTTGCAGACCGCCGAAATCGTTTCCAGTTCTTTCCGGCGTGCCGGGTTGTGTTCTTTTTTGGCCAGCTCGGCCGCATACTCGGAATATCGCCTCGCCAGTGTCAAGACCGCCTCAATCGCCAGGTTCATCCCCTTCAGTTCCTGCTCTTTGGAATAAGCCTCCGGATCATTCAGATAGTCCAAATGTCTCAAATGCGCACGAATGTCATCCTGCATGTCCAGTAAACCGCGACGGTATATTTTATCGTCAAGAATGGCATGGCCGGGGGCTCGCTGTTCCATAAATTCCGTAAACACGCCTGCCTCAAAGGCCGTATGCCATTGACGGCTCATCTGGCCGAAGACCTTCTCGCGCATCGTCTTGCCCTTCCAGAAGGGAATGATCTTCTCGGCATAGATCTTCTTGACCGACTCATCGACGTCGAAAGAGGTGCGCGACCGCCGGCTCATCACCTCAAAATCCTCAAGCGTATGGCAGCACAACTCCGGATAGGTCGGCGTTGCCTTCGGCGCCGGCCCGCGTTCACCCACAATCAGTTCCCCCTCATTGATACACAGGGCCTTATGTTCCATCAGATACTTCAGAGCCATACCCCGAAGAACAGGCGCTGAAACCTGCATCTGAATACCTGTTTGATAAAAATCAGTAATCAGTTCCGCCCGCTCGGCGCTGATGTACGGTTTGGTTTCGACGCTTTGTCGTCGTAATCGTGCGACTCGTTCATTCATAAAATTATCCACCCACTTTCACCTTAAATCCCAACTCTCGCAACCCATGTGCGAGAACTTTCAGCGTGTGCGGGGCGCTGGCGGGTCGTTGAGGCACATTGCTTGTTCGACCCAGCCGACGCGCCTTGGCGCTGCCGCCGCTATTATACGGCAAAAGGTCAATTTGCTGAATAGTTTTCAGACTTTTTACGAATTGACCGATTTGCGCAATCGCCTTTAGCTCGTCATTAAACCCCGGCACCACCGGTATGCGGACAATGATTGATTTGCCAAGCGACGCAAGCAAAGCGATGTTGTCCAGAATCTGTGCATTTTTTACCCCTGTAAAAGCCTCGTGTTTATCCGAATCCATATGCTTGATATCACACAAAAACAAATCGGAAATCTCCGCCATACGCCGTACCACTTGGCTTGGAGCATAACAGGACGTATCCACGGCGGTATGAATATCCCGCTTCTGACAGCCGCTAAGCAACGCCTTCAGAAAGTCCGGCTGCATCAGCGGCTCGCCGCCCGAAAAAGTAACCCCACCGCCGGAAGTATCGTAAAAAATATGGTCTTTTTCGATCTCTCTGAGCACTTCCTCGACTGTAACCGTCTGTCCGACAATCTCACGCGCATTGGACGGGCAGACCGTCAAACATGTTCCGCAGCAACTGCAACGCGATGCATCGGTTGCCGGGGCACCCTGGATAAGTGTGATTGCCGATTTCGGACAGACCTCTATGCATCGGCCGCATTTAACACACCGCACAGGCCGATACATCGGCTCCGGCTGAAGAATCCAGCTTTCAGGGTTATGACACCACGAACACCGAAGCGGACAGCCTTTCAAAAAAACCGTGCTCCGAATTCCGGGGCCATCATGAATAGCATATTTTTTTATATCAAAGATTATGCCTTGAGCATTCATTGAAATTCCAGAATAATCTTGTCTTGTTTGCCTGTCCCCAAACAAAAAAGTATAACAAAAAACAGAAAAAACCACCCCCCCAATATGCCTTTAACGCGCAAACCGTTTTGGGTTGTTCTCAGGTGTGGGGTCGAAACTCTCGTCGCGATTCAAAAACCCATGGCGATACAGCAGATTCAATATCCTGCGGCGCACGGCACGCACCGGGACGGTCAAAAATCGATGAACCCGAATAGCCATGCTGGGCCGTCGCGATAGTGATTTCTCCCGGTCGGTCAACAAGTCCGGTCGAAGCCGACGTTTGTGTTTGAGCAGATGATAGGTATCTTCGCGATGTAAGAGGGTGCAGATTGGCTTGCACCATCGCCCTTGAAGCAGCAGCGAAATTTGAAAATCGATAAGATAGGGGCGATTATCAATGCCGATTAAAATATTGCCGCGTTTGTTTAGATCCAAATAGCATACCCCTTGCCGATGAATCTGACCCAAAAGATGTTTCAAA
>MTKW01002504.1_pt1 | contig 14569 bp, 7 predicted proteins | sample 1042761 | NCBI WGS metagenome assembly MTKW01 (sample SAMN06205366, study PRJNA360243) | anaerobic digester metagenome | biome: Wastewater treatment plant; feature: Anaerobic digester sludge; material: sludge; isolation source: anaerobic digester fed with sludge from wastewater treatment plant ... | reverse complement strand
TTGGGGAGATTATCCTTTCACAAGGCGGGCAGGTTCAAGGTGTGGATTATTTGACGTTTACGCGGAAACCGCCAAAGAAAACGGACTTATCCCTTACGAATACCTGAAGTATCTATTCCAGAGGATGCCCAACATGGACATTGACACTGACTTAGACGAGGTTCTTCCATGGTCCGAAAGTCTCCCCGACAACGTTCGCATGAGAAGCAAAGCATCTACGTAGTAAGGAATCAGCCATTCAATCCAACTGATGATGAGATCCACCGGATTGCCTTCTACACAAGGTGTGCGCAGTTTTACGCTTACGTAGTCGCTTAGCAACAGATATTCATTGCTCGAATGTAGCCGTTGCCTGTTGTACTCCCTGACCCTCCCGATTGTTTCGGTTCTCGATTTTCAAGGCCGCCACGCCTACCTATCGGAATGCCCGTCCCTTTCAGAGATCGCGTAACATTGTTTCCCAGCCGTCCGGAAAACCAAGACACTTCAATTGTACTTGCGGGTACTGCTCTATGGAAGCGGACAGCCTTGTTACGAAGGCATTCCACTGTGTTTTGTCTAGCGAAAGGCGCCCCATGGCCAAAAGAAAGGCGAACAGCCTGTCATTCTTTATTCCCTTACCTGCATCCTGTTTGTGCAGCTTTGGCGCGATCGGTAGCCTCCTGTCATACAATCTACCTAAATGGGCGCACACATTTCGCAAAACTGCCAATGAGTGCAACCAAGATGCTACAACCGCACCGCTACCTATACCATAATATTGCCGGGCAATGCTACCACTGTCCGTCGGCCTTAAATTGCCGTAGATCCTAGAGAGAAGTCCAAATGAACTTAACTCTATTGCAACCCAAACAGGGAACCGAGCCCCATATTTCTGTTTATGGTGCGCAACAAACTTTTCCTTGCTGCTGGAAATTGCCTTCTGCAATTGCGCCAACAGTTCCTCATGGTAACGGGCATCCAGGAAATTTCCACCGTTCCGGTACCCCTCTGGGCCGTATTTGTGGGCCAGCAAGTAGGCGATTTGAGTCCTAAAAGAAGTCTCCACATCCTCAAGGGCAAATAGTAAAAGCGCGCGCAGATCCTTGTCAAATCTATAAAGGCTATAAACATCCCTAAAACAGACTCCGTCGCGAAACACATCGTTGTCTGAAAGGCTTAGCATGTATCCGCTCAGCCGATAGTAGTTTACTCTCTTCAGAACCGCCAAGGCTTCTTGCTTGTTTGTTATGATCAGGTTTCTTGATCGGAGGAGATCGAGCTGCTGCTGGAATGTGAGGGCTTTTTTCAATTCTGAATATTGTTCGGGCCTATTAGCCACAACAGCCTCCGCGTAGTGTATAAACTGGCCCACCCTAATTCGCATTGTCAAGAGGCGGGGTGGGCGCTGTTACTATGATCTTACAGGAAATCTGCCTATCAGTAAAGTGATATCTAGCACCAACGGGCATCCTGTGGCATTACCAGGCACATTACAGCGCAGCGATTGTTAGGGCAGCCTAGCCCTAACACACCGTACATCCCCCCGTCCTGGTGGCAAAGACCACCGCCGCCTAGGCATTCTCCACTGATCGACACACGCCCTGTATGGTCTGCGCCCTTCGCACACGGTACCAATCAATCAGGTGAGCACAAGGCAACTCCTTCACTGGATCTGGCCCGTTGATGGATCAGGATGTGTTGCACGGCTCACCTGTCCGTGAAGGGCAGGCATTTCTAGCCTTAGTTGCTTCCCGCAGCGTGTCCAGGGTACTCGCAGATTTCGGCCAACTACTGACCAAATCGTCTCAAATCTGCCTTTCTAAGTAGGGGTGGGCGCACACTACAAGCACCTTCTCATTGCTTGCGGAACCCCGCCCCCCAAAGCTCCCCTTCATTTCGTATCACGAACTTACCCACACCACCCTGTGCCTTTACCTGGGGGTTAGTGGGGTGCCTGCAGCCCAAACCTGACCCGTTCACGTTCAAGGTTTCTGAGTGCCTGGGCCACGGATTTCCATTCTGTTTGGATGACATGGGGGTGGACACCTGCTTGGGTGGTGATGATGCACGCCTGTTCCACAGCGGAAACAGGGTCTGGTGCCAAGCCCCGGCAGTCCTTGGCATAGGCCTGCATGTCAGTTTTCTTGTTTCGGAGATATCTTTTGTCCTCCTGGAACTCTTCTTTCAGCATGCCTTTCACATAGGAGTTCGCTCTTGAAGGGACAACAAGACCTGACAATGCATCTTCCTTCTCATCTTTACAGTCGATCTTGGTATCTATGTGGGCGGCAGCCCCGGCCAAGACAGAGGAGACGCCCCTGTAGACTTCTCCCTCTTTTTCCTTGGTGAACATGGCTTTGATGTTTCCAGCTAAGGGCTTCCCCAAACGAGCTCCAAGAACCTGACCTACCTGTTGCCCAATGATCCACCCCGCGGGTCCAAACAGCAAAGATCCTGCACTTGCAGACGCAGCTCTACCGATGCTGCCCAAGAAGGTTCTACTGCCCACGTCTACAGCGGTCGTGAGAAAAGCTGCCTGTAGGTCTGTTTTGCCCGTTACCACCTTGGCGATTGAGGTACCGGATACCACCATAAGGGAAACCCAGGGCACCTGAAATCTTGTCAGGCGAGCTCCTCGAGTTAAGGTATCCTTGGTGGCACCAAGCACCTTCTTCTCACTGAAACCGGGCAGAATGTGTACGTTGTCCTGCCCCTGAAAGTGATCCCCAACCTCGACGTTGACGTACGCAGGGATATCCGGATATTTTCTCAAGTGAGTCCAGACTTCAGAAGGATCAGTCACGCACTTTATCTGAAAAGGGTTCCCGTCCACAAGGATATCCCAACCGGGGTTGTTGGACATCTCAGGCCAGGTGATCTCGTGTCCTTTCGCTTGCAGATCCCACGCCGCGAACCGCTCCGCCACAAACCCCTTGATGCGATTGAGGGACGCATTGCTGCCCAAAAGCCCCTCTTTTGCCCTTCTGCCAGCAAACACAGCGAAGTCAAAAAGGCTGTTGAACTGCTCTTTGTGAGCGAAATCCACGCCCTCTACCACCAAAGGGTTGATGCGCAGGTAATCAAAAAGGAACGAACCCAACGTCACCGCGGATATCACATTGTCTTGGGTGACAGTTCGCTCAAACACCTGCCGCAGCTTATCTTGGCGGGATACGGGCAATCCTAAGGGCTCATCAAGCGCAGCTGCAACATCCCCATCCTCAATAAACCGGAGCAACCTCTCATTGGTTATAAAGTTTGACACTTTGTGCACCACCTTGTTTCATCCTGCTATAGACTTCCTCGAGGCCCGGCGTGTTGGCTCCCAGTTGCCGCTTTTCCTCCTGCAACCGGGATTTCTCCTCTTTTAAAGTGCTGTGCATTGCTTCCCAAACCGTGACGGCCTGCATGGCTTTCTCGATCCGATCTCTACCTGCCTGAATTTCTCCCTCCAATGCCCGGGCCTTTTGCTTGTATTCGATAAGGAAGGTAGGGGTTTCCCCGGGATCCGCAAGCAAAGCTACTGCCAATCTGGCAGCGACGCCAGATTTCTGTGCATGCAGATACTTGATGGTGCAGGCCCGTTTCACGTTTTGCGCAAGATCCAACAATACATTGCGTTTGGGAGAATCTTGGTTCCTGACCTTTGCCAACTCTACTGTAAGTTCGCAATACTTTTGGGCCCCCTCTTTGCCGGGACCTGTTCGGGCCAGGTGCGCAACAGTGCCCCAGTCAGAGATCAGAAATGCGGCAAGGTCTTTAGTCACAGCTTTAAGACTTTTCTCCAGATCCTCGGCATGCTTTTCAGCTCTGTCTTGAATCTCTCTGTGCCTCGTAAGAGCGGACCAAGCTTCGACCAACCGTCCCTCAACATCCTCAAGTTGCCCGTCGATCTTGGCGTAACCTTCCACCCGACCCTGCCAAAACTGTATCATCCGGTCTTTGGCCCCTCGGATCATTCCGGGGTCGGCAGAATCCTCCCGCTGCAACATCATCAACACGACTAACACTGGAATCAGCTGCTCTCGCACGGCGACGCTTTGCGTTTTGTATTTCAACAGGCCGCCTCCCCCGATAAGAACAAGAAGGGCCAGGGGATTTGATAAAACGGCGATGAGGGAAGTCAGTTTCAGGTACACTCCAAAGGGGATGGTTACCCCGATCAGCTTGCCTAAGGAAGCTAGAGCAACCACAGCACCTTTGTAAGCTGCGAACCCCGCCACTTCAACTGTAACGGCAAAAATGGTGCCTGCGGAACCTTGAGCTATCAAGCGACGAAGGAGCAACGCGCTCAGATCCTCTATCCCCAGCTTTCGCCTGATTTCATCTTGTTGGTCCTGGGGCAAAGTACCCAAAAACGCTTCCATTCTCTCCGCTAGATCATCACCTGTTTCCTCGCTAGCTGATGCCTCCGTCCCTATGCGCCCCACGAGACTCTTTGTAACTGCCCCGACCAGATCCTCTGTCTTTGTGCCGGAAAACCCAGGATTTTGGCGTCTGTAAAGTTCTATACATTCACGGACGATGCGGTCGCAAAAATCATCGCAATCCTGCCTGGACACAAAGTTTATCCTAGGTATTTTCAACAAGCTGGCACACTCGGCAAGCAACCTGAACCTCACCTCGGCGTCTGTGAGCGTTGAAATCCTCGAGATAGCTAGCTGTAGGCGCAACTCATGCGCGAAACCTTTTGGAAGGTCCTCTTTCATCAGCTTTCCTGCATAATCCCACACCCGATTGACCATGACCTTCCAAAGCGTGGTCTCAGTCAAGCAAGCATAAATGTATCTAAGGTCTTGGGATTCCAGTGAGAATATCGAATCGCTGAAGTTCCACATCTGTTCAACACCCTTCAGGATTGCTAAGGGTCGTGAGCTAGCTCAAACTCGCATCGTCTTTCCAAAAGGTTCATTTAACCCCACCTACGGTGCCCCCCGGGGGTTTCGTCGGAACAACCCTCCCCCGGTTAAGACAAACGAAGACAAGGGGGTAGCTATTGCAGCTAAAACCCCAACGCAGCTGCCATGTCCTTTTCCGTGATGTTGAGTTGGCTGCTTGGTACGATGATGCTTTTGGCCAACTTCCTTTTGCGGGTTAGAAGTTCATCCAAAACCTGCTCTACGGTCTTACCCCCTGGCACTTCACATATGGGCAGGTGGATGGTTGTGGGCTTTTCCTGCCCAATACGGTGGACACGGTCCGTAGCTTGGTTTTCCACAGCTGGGTTCCACCACCTTGTGTAGTGGATGACGTGGTTTGCCCCGGTGATGGTGAGGCCCGTGCCCGCAGCTCTTGGGGAAAGAACCATGACTTTAAACCCGGGGGTTTGGTTAAAGTGCTTCACCGAATCCAGCCGGTTGATGGACTCACCGTTGATAACCGTAGGGATGAAACCGAATTCGCTCAGAATCACTCTAACCAGGATATCTTGCACAGCTCGCCTGTCCGTAAAGACAAGGCATTTCTCCCCTTTGTCCCTAACTTCCCGTAGTATATCTAGGGTGCTTGCGAGTTTCGGGCAACACTCGATCAAGTCTACAGGGTCTGCATAGTTGTAGTTTCCTGTTTCCAGGTAGGGGTGGGCGCACACTTCAAGCAGCCTTCTTATAGCTTGTAGGACCATGCCCCGCCCCTTAAGGCCCCCCTTCATTTCATCCAAAATGTCCCTGTATAAACCCAACTGTAAGGGGCTTAAAGGCACAGGGTATTTGATCTCTGTTTTTGGCGGAAGGTCCGTGAGATGCTCCTCTTTGGTTCTCCTTTGGTAAACCAAATACATGCTGGCCATGAGTTCTCGTTCGATGTTTCCTGCCTGTTCTTCTGACGGGCCCCCGGACAAAGGACGCTCGAACCTTTCGCGAAACTGCTGATAGCTTCCCAACAGACCCGGCTGAACGTAATCCACGATGGACCAAAGATCTCCCAGACTGTTTTCCACGGGGGTACCGGTCAAAGCTAGGCGTGATACAGCTTTCATAGCTTTACACACCCGAGATGCGGACGTGGTGTAGTTTTTGATGCGTTGAGCTTCGTCGCACACGCATATGGTCCAGTCCACTTGCCCTAGACAGATCTGATCTCTCACCAACGTCTCGTACGTTGTTATGACCACGTGAAACATCTTGAAGTATTCCGCTTCCCGTATCCTGCCCGGGCCTTCGTGGATGTGGGTTCTTGCTGCAGGTAAGAACCTGCCTATCTCGTCTTTCCAGTTCCTTGTGAGGGTCTTAGGACACACAACCAAAGAGGGTCCCAGTTCTCCCTTGTCAAACAAATGAGCCATGAAGGCGATGACCTGGACCGTCTTGCCCAAACCCATCTCATCGGCCAACAACCCCCCCGCGGGGATGCTGTAGTTCCTCCCCATCCACGCGTAGCCATCCAGTTGGTAATCGTACAAACTGCCGTTAAATGCTTGGGGAAGGGCGATCTCTTCACCGGTCGTGGGGCCTAGTCTCAGTTCCTCCGCTAACCTGCGAAACCCGGCGTCGAACTCTAGCACATCAACGTTCATGTATATCTCTAGGAAAAATCCTAGTTGGGCCAAAGTAACGCGACCGCTTGGAGATAGGGTGATTAACTGTTCGGTAGCTTCTGCAAACTTAGAAGCTCCTTTAGGTACATGGACCCATTCTTTCCCGTCTAGCACCCATCCCCCTTCCGGGGGAGCTTTTTCTGCTAGGTCTAACAGCTGCTGAGCTCCCTCATTCCCCTGGACCCTACCGACGCTTGTACCGTCCGTGGTGGAGGTCTTATGAATGCCCGCATCTACCTGGAACCAGTTCGCCCCACTGGGCGTGACGTTGACGTAAGGCCTAGCTGTGTACGCCCTTATACCAAGGCCTTTCACCCGGTCGCTGAACTTCTCTAGATCCAAATCCAGATCCGGGGGTAAAAACGCTTCCGGGTTACCCAAAAACTCAGGCACTGCCGTCCCTTCTATGGGAAGAGAGTGTTGAAGCTGCTTCAGTTGGGTCTTCATGTCATCGCCCAAGAACACTCGGTGACGGCGTCCCTCCTCATCCTGTGCTACCCCGTAGCCTTTTTCTAACTCGCTTGGATCGTACGACCCGGGGATCCCCAGGATCTCAGGGATGAGGGTGATCTTCTCCAAGCTTTCGGCCTGTACGTTCACGTCCATCTCCCCAGGAAAGATGTAGTTCTCCCTTTTGAGATAATCATCCATTCTTGCTCCTGCTTTCTCTGCAAGAGCTTTAACCTCCGCAAGGTAGGGGAACTGTTCCTGAACGCTTTGGGGTTTGCGCTCCACACGATCTAAAAGATGTGCTGCTTCGGGGTGCATGAGCACGAAACGGTCCTTCCCAACCTGCACAGCATGGCCGCGCCTTTGGTGAGAGCTCAACCGACCGTATTCCGGGTGGCTGATGGCGACATGGATGGCAAAGCCTTCGTTGCCTACTGCTAGGTGGGACTTTACGAAGATCTCGAAGCCCTCTCTCCCGGGTATCCCCAAAGTCTTTCTCAGGTCTTCAGGGATCTCATCTACCTTGTCGTAGCTCAGGAGGTATGTCCCGTCACCTGCCCGGTCTATTAGGGAGTTCATCCACAGTTCTTGAAGGATGATAAGTTGGGGCAAAGCTTTTTGTCGCAAAAGATCCTGGGCACCTAAGGGCACGTCTTCTAAAGGAAAGGTTAACCTGCCTCGATCTTTGACGGATACTTCAAAGGCTAAGCCCTCCCCCTGAAAGCTGAGGGTGACTTTGAGCAGATCGTCTTGGAGCTTTCCAAAAAGATTTCGAATCATCACCTTTTGCTCCTTTCCACGTGCTTAGCTACCCGGGGGTAATATCTGTACTGCCAGGCACCGCCGTGAAGGATGCGAAACAGGTTGGTATCATCTTTCAAAAGTGATTCGTGGCGAACCGGTTCTTGGCCCGCAGCGTAGGGTTTAAATTTCTCTTCGTAATATTGCCTGGGGTAAACGTAGGCGGCGTTCCCTACCCTAGCAAACTCCACAACGAACACGTTTTCAAAGACCAAAAACGCTACGCCGGAGTCTCTAATCTTTATGCACCGGGCCTCATCGAGAAGGTGACTGAACTGCCTCCAAAAGGTGAACCTTTCGTTGTCTCCTGCCTCGGCGAAAAAGTCGCTCATGATGCGAAAGTTAAGCCACCAGAGAAACCGAGCCCGGCTTTCTTTGCTCACGCTGTCCCAGCGGGACACAGGTTCCCTGGGATCCCCTAGGGAACGCAGCATGTGGTCCATAAGGTTCGTGTTGTACTTCTCTTCATTCATCAAAAGCAAGTACCGCTCAATCATCTGAAGGTAGTCTTTTGGATGCTCGCCTTCCATAAAGCTGAAGGTTTCAAGCATAAAGGCCAATGTGTTCACCGCGGAGTATTGCCCGGGGTCTGCTGTGAGCATGTACCCTCTCAGGAGTTCTCTTTCAAGTGGGGATCCCCCAGTTATCTGCAGCTCCTTCAGTATGTTTTCCCAGGGCTGCTTCTTGTGAGATAAGTACATGGTAAGCAGATCTAATGGGTTTTCTTGGTGCAAGAACCCGGCCAGATGAGCTCTCAGCGTTTCTGAGAGCCCCCGCACAGGCCCCTTCTTAAGACCCAGTGCTGCCAATTGCACTAACTCTTGGTCTTTGTAGTGGGTTTGAAACTGGTTCCACGCTTCTTGGGTGTACCTGGATTTGTGCCTAGCTGTCAGTATGGATAGAGCTCGGGTTTTTGCCGGGGTGTTTTGGGGGATTTCCCAGAACCGGTAGCACAGGGTATCCACCTCTGGGACTAGAAGATCTGCTGTCAGTTCATGCATTTTTTCCGCTGGTGTCTCTTGGATGCGCCTGAGCAGCTTTTCAAAGTCGACGCCTTTTGCTCTTTTTTCGCGTAAACTCAGGGGTCTTTCAGGGATTTCGTTCAGTATGAGTTCGGCGACTTCTTTGAGCTTTACGGGCTTTACGTTGGGAAATCTCCAGACCATCATCGTTCGATCAACTCTTTCACCTGCTGTATGAGTTCATCGTCTTTGAGTCTGAATTTGAACTCGACCCTACGAGAATTGTCCCAGCTTATCTCTCCGTCAACCTCCAAAGGCTGGGAGTATGAGCACCCATTAGCGGTGATGACCACTTTCATAGCTTCTCTTTCGGGAAATGTGGGGAAGGAGTCTCCAAGAACATGGCGGACAACCGCGTAAGCACGCCGTTGAGATAAGTCAAGGTTGTACAGGTAGCTGCCTGTGTTGTCCGTATGGCCTTCTACGATGACCTGCGAGATGAACGGCTGAAACTCCTGACTTAGGATGATGCCCATGTAGCGGGGGATGAAGTCTAGGAGATAGTTTTTGCCCGCCTTTGTGATCTCTGTGCTGTCGTGTTCGAAGAACACGCCTCCCCTGAACCTTATGGCACCTGTTTGGGGATCCACCTCAACATCTATGCCTTCTTGGCCGAACTCTTGCCTTAGTGCTGTGACGATACCTGCCCGGATGCCCAACAGCTGGTCAATTTCTGATTGTTTGCTGTCTAGAACCGTTCTGTAATCGAGAAGTACCAGGGTGAGAAACAGTATGAACACTAGTAGCAGGCCGGACATCATGTCCGACACACAGACCCAGTAATCGGGCCCCCGGTAGGATGAGCTTTTTGCGCTAGAGCTCACTTGTTTCCTCTTTTTCTGTGCTAGCGACAGCTGCTTGCCTCGCTGCCTTTAATATTTCGTCAGAAACCTTCTTTACGGTTTCGTTCAAAGCTTTGAGTCCTGTTCCGATCCTACCTATCTCATCGGGCATATCCTGAATAGCTTCCTGCATGCTTGAGACCACTACCCGTAGTCTTCCTACTGCTTCACTCAGGAACTGATCGTACTGCCCAAACGTGTACTCGAGCCCTTGGGTCAGCTCTCTGCCAAGAACTTGGATCCCTGAGATCATCTCTTCTCTCATCTGGTTCATCCCCTGGATAGCTTCGTTCCAGAAGGTTCTCATTTCCGTCAGCTGGTTTTCTGAATGTGTGAGCTGTTGTTCTCTGCGTTCGGTCAACTCTTGATAGGTGTCTACATGAAACTTCAGATCGTACTGCAGTCTCTCGCTCTTATCGATGAAATTCTGGGCTACGTGGGACAATCCGTCGGCTTGCTTTTTCAAGCCCTCTTGGATGTCTGATAGGGTATTTTCGAATTGTTCGAACACAGGGGCGTGCCTTTCCAAACTTTCCGTTATCCTTGATACAGCGTCCAGGGAGTTCTTTTGCTCGAGGGCAGCTGCTATGAGGGTTTGGCTCATATCTTCAATCTCTTTCGTGACTGACTTTTGCCAGGTGATCATGTCTTTCATGGTTTCTGACAGGGATTCTATTTGACCGTCAAAAAGGCCTGTGACTTTCTCAAGTATTTTGCCGGTGATGTTGTCTATGCCTTCTATGTGGCGATCTGCTGTCATGTTGGAGAATCTTTCGAACACTTGAGTGGTTTTATCAAGGTGAGGAGAAAGGGTGACATCGAACGCCTCCCTTATCCCTTCTATGACTTGGGGGATGAGGGTATCTGAGGCGAAGCTTTTGAACGTAGCTAGTTGCTCTTGCTGGCTGTTAGCCATTTCCCCAAGCAAGTCCCATTCTGTTTGAACACACGCTGTTCTCCTTAAAGCCGAATGAAGGGCGTACAGTGCCCTTTCTGCGCCCTGTATTGATAACCGATCCACAGCAGACCAAAGAAGGGATAAGACTAGGCCTACTATGGAAGTCCAAAATGCAGTGGACATCCCTTTAAGCAGTATGTCGATGCTACCTTTTATGGCAGTAGCGTCTTCTACGCTCAGGCCACCTAACCCCAAGACCAGGCCGCCGAAGGTACCCAGTATGCCCAAGCCTGTGAAAACACCCGGCAACACTTCAGCCATGCGTCTTGAAGTAGGCCCTAGGATTACCTGCTCGAAAGAAAAGAAAGGGGCAGGATCCGACAAGTGCTTGGCATTATGGCGCACTGACTGTTTGTAGCTGCCCCAGCATCTCATGAGAATCACAGAACGCTCAAACGAAGCGTCGCACTCCATAAGGTTCTCTGGACCCAGGCTTGTCACACTACCATTGATGTGTTTCACTGCCCGGCGCATACAATCTAAAAGACGCCACAGCGGTACCATGCATCTGAACAGTCCCAGCACAAAGAGAGATGACTGAATCCCAATTATGGTCTTTACGATGTCGTCAGGATTCATACAAACGCCCTACTTCCACCAGTTTCCTCTAAGGACAATGTTCAAGGAATTAAGTGAAAACTCCTGCCTTTTCTATCCTTTTAGTGGGGAATGTGCAGGGATCTGCTTAGGGGAAAAGACGCAGAACTGATTTGTCTCACCAAATCCAGGGAAGGTTCAAGCATTTGGAAGAAAAGGAGCCCGCATCAATGTTTATCCCTGACCGAGAAACGCCTAGAAAGACCTTTCTCGCCCCAGACTCCCCTACAACATTTGCGGTAAGCATCAGGTGTGCACATTGTCGATGGGGTCTGCGCCAGTAGCAACCGCAATCACACCGCCCCGAAGGGTTAGTATCTTTTCGTGTCGAATAGCGAAGGTAACAGGAGAACATCAATCAGTAAGATCCCATCCGAACACAGACATATACCCGGTCGTAAAACTGGCACATATATGGACTTCATTGCTGCTGCAAGGAACGAGCACTTTTGCTGAAAACCCTTGGGACCTCCATGGGAAAATTCGTGGCATATTGGCCACCGGGCGGCTGAGAACGGAGCTTGGGGACAAAAGGATTAGGAACGGATAGGGAAGTGGTACGGTGACATACAAAGAATTGTCAACCGAGATGATCCAGGCTCTCACAGATGAGATCCTCGCCATAAAAGAAGGGGGCGATGGGCGTGACATCCCTCTCTATGACGGGTTGTCTGCGGGCGATGCGGCCGGGCAGCACCTTTACGATTTCGCCCTGGAACACGAACTGTCGGTGCCCGATGACGCCCCCGGCATGCTTAAGGTAGGGAACGATACATATGAAGTGACAGTTGTGTCCACAGAAGGCTTTGAGATTGTTTTGGCGGTTCCTCAGGATCTTGGGGCGCGCATTCCCTCGGCATCTCTCAACGTGGCCCCTTACTTTCTTCTGGAACGATTACGCGACAGAATCACAGAGGCGTCCGCCCTGAGAACCAAGGCAAACCAGGACATGAGCCTAAGGCTGTTTAACAGGCTTCCTAACATTCGTTTGAGTGTCGGGGAGGAGCCACAGTTTGGTGTTGGGGGCCAGACAGTGACCCCCAACGAAGAGCAAAAGAAAGCGGTGAAAACCGCAATTAGTCAGGCAGTTACTTTCATCTGGGGACCGCCAGGCACAGGCAAGACCACTACAGTAAACCACCTGGTCCCCTTTTTTGCACTAAAACACGAGCGGGTGCTTGTCACTTCTTACACCAACACTGCAGTGGATCAGGTTCTGAGCGCCGCCAAAAAAGGGCTGACTCGTGAAGCCATTGAAGATGGTGCCATCATTCGCCTTGGTCGCCCAAAAGATCCGAATGTCAATGAGGACATCCTGCTTGAGGAAGTCGTGAAGCGAAAGAGTGCCGCCTTACTCCAAGAACAAGAATTTCTGAAGGCCCAATTGGAGCACCTGAAAACACAAGAAAAAGAATGGGATTGGTGGAACACAAAATTCGTGGAGCGGAGCACCCTGTCCTCATCTATTAGACAGTATGAATCATCCGTCGCCTGCGCGTTACAGGATAGACGGCGACTGGAAAGCCACCTAAAATCTTGCCGTACGTCCCGGGAAGAACTCACTGCCAAACTGCAGGAGGCCACCCAATCGGGATTCTTGCGACGACTAATCAAGGGGCTTAATCCGGACAGGATTCAAGCTGATATAGATGACGTGGATCGCAAAATTGAGGGTTTTAACCGGGAATTAACCGCTACAGATGACCGTCTAACAAGGGCGGAGGGTTCATTAGCTCAAGCGAGACAAAACATGACCGCGGTCCAATCGGATATGGATCGCCGTCACCCCATACCTTCCGCAGGGCAAGTTTCTGAGGGTTTGAGCCATTGCCGCCGCGGCATGGAGAATGCAAACTCACGGCTCAATGAAATAGCGGGGACCCTGAAGGACATGACTAGGAAAGTGATTGAAGCGGCAGTCGTGATTGGTTGCACCCTATCGAAGCTTGCCACAACCAAGGAAGCTTACGAGTCCCGCTTTGCCAATGTCATTGTTGACGAAATCAGCATGACGCCCCAGCCCCACCTGTGGTTTTGTGCGGGGCTTGCCGAAAAACGAATCATATTGCTGGGCGACTTCCGTCAGCTGCCACCCATATGTACAGCAGAAACGCCTGAAGCACAACAAAGGATCGCCCGTAGCATATTTTATGAAGCTGGCATATTGGATGAGGCGGGCAAAGTTGTAACAGGGAATCCTCGTCTGACTAGCCTGCTAAGGCAATATCGGATGCACCCGGTCATCGGTGAACTAGCAAACACCCTTGTTTATAGCGAAGATGGAAACGCTTTGGTGCACTGTGCATCAGAACAGACAACTACAGACGGTAGGCTCAGTGATCCTGTAAAGGGAGCACCATTGGTCATCTGCGACACGTCCTCTATCGATCCCTGGTGCAGCCGCCCTGCTAACGGTTACAGTCGTTACAATCTGTACAGTGCTGTCGTTGCCGTCAGACTAGCCGAGATTGCTGTTGCCTCGAACCCCGATATTGAGATCGGTATTGCGTCCCCCTACGCTACGCAAGCCCGACTTATTCAACGCCTTCTAGTGACGCGACAGCTTTCTGGCAACGTCAAAGCTGCAACCATTCACCGTTTTCAAGGGAACGAAAGAGATCTTATCATCGTGGATCTGGTGGATGGTAAACCGTTCAAGCCGGGCCTGCCTCTTACGAAAAGTGCCGCAATTAACCTGCTAAACGTTGCGCTCACCCGTGCCAAAGGCAAACTCATTTGGATAGCTAACCAAGAGTTCCTGGCTAAACGTGCTGTGATGGGGCCACTTCCAGTCATCTTCGAGTATTGCCGTGAAAACGGAGCATACCTGGATTCGACCTCCATTTTGGTGGGATACGGGGAATCGGAAATCCTGGAAGCATCCAAGTTGCTCCGTCTTGGCAGAAATATCGAGGTAATGGATCAACTGTCCATCCACAGCGAAGGTACGTTTTACCCGGCTGTCTTTAAGGATATGAGAAATGCTACAGAAGAAGTCATCATCTTCAGCCCTTTTCTTGAAAAACGACGGGCATCGGAAGTGATCCCCATTATCAGGTATTTGCGCGAAAACCGGGTCTCCGTCAGCCTTTTCACAAGACGATATAATCCCGAAACTGTGCAGGGCCAACTCATCCAACTGTTTAAGGATCTATCTGTCAATGTGATTGGCGCTAGCAGGCTTCATGAAAAGCTTGTCATCATTGACAAGCGAATCTTCTGGATGGGCAGCCTCAACATGCTGTCCCAAAACCGTACAACCGAACTGATGCTGAGATCCCATAACCCTGATTTGACCCGCATGCTCATAGAGTTCACCGGGTGTCAACGGACATTTTCATTTCCCCACTTAGCGGACAAATCTTTTCCCCACCTCCTTTGC
>MTKW01002356.1_pt1 | contig 14579 bp, 11 predicted proteins | sample 1042761 | NCBI WGS metagenome assembly MTKW01 (sample SAMN06205366, study PRJNA360243) | anaerobic digester metagenome | biome: Wastewater treatment plant; feature: Anaerobic digester sludge; material: sludge; isolation source: anaerobic digester fed with sludge from wastewater treatment plant ... | reverse complement strand
TGAAACTGCTAATCAAAAGGTAAGATAAAACAATTTACACACTAATTTGGACTTGACTCTATATACCCAATATCTTAATAATATCTGTACTTGTATATAGTTAGAGGTAATAAATAGGTCAACAAATACTAAGCGTTTTAAACACAGTAACGAAAAGCACTATAAAAATTGAAATCATAGCACTTCTTTGTATTCACACTTAAGCAAGTATACTTGCTTAAGTTTGACTAAACTGAATCACAAAAAAAGATCAGGTAATTATTTTACCTGACTCAAGCTGAAGAAAAATCCTAATTGAGAAAAGGATTTTTCTGATGTTTTATGTTTATTATGCGCCATAGTTAGGCACTCAGATTCTAATAAATCACTACTTTCTTAGGAAATCTTTACATGAAAGCTACCTAAAAAGCAGATGTTAGAGGTTTGAGGTGAGAAGTAAGACTTTAAATGTAGCGACGTGAAGATGTCGCTCTTTGTATTTCTCTCCCTCCGAATTTGTTTCACAAATCCACCTCCCTCGTCAGATGGAGGCTATGTGATTGACAACTACCTTATTCTTTTTCCGGCTCCATCTTTTGGCAGTCGAATTCTAGCCAATCACCTTGTTCTTGGGAATTCTTTGCATGAAACCTATCATAATTTCGAAAAGCATCTCAATTGATTAGGTTGGAAAGGGAGCTGTCAACACGGTTGACTGAGGGAGAGATATACAACAAAAAATTCGAAGAATTCGTCCGCTATATTTCATACTTATTTCCAATCTCTCACGACTATCCAACTCTTCCGGCGAGATATACAAAGAAGAATTTGAAAAATTCAACTTTTTTATTTTTTAAACGCATTTCGAACTACTTCCAAAATTACAACCATCCTCACACTTCCATGGTTATTTCAAAAAACTTATTAATTATGTACATTTTTAATCGGAAGCATTTCAATGTATTCAGAAGTAATAGTGACCTGGGTATATCTCTCCCTCCGAGTCGCTTATGCGACCCACCTCCCTCATCAGATGGAGGCTTTCAAATACTAAATTCTCATTATTGATATATGTAAATTCAATAGCTCTTTTGATGTATTATATAAATAGGCACAAGCATTCCTTATAAAATCATGCTGATTTTATAACTTATTTTTATATTATCAATCTTCCCCCGAAATGAAGTTAGTGAATTTCCCTAATTCCTCAACTATTGGATACTTGGCATCTTTTCCTAGTAATTTTAAAACTATGTAGACTATCCTGGCAATAGCAAAACACACAGCTACTACTATTGATATATAAATGAGAAATACTTTAATAAAAGCTAACATGTTTTACTCCTTTCAAGCGTTGTATTATATTTAATAATAGCACATAAAATTTCCTTTACCGGATTATTAATAATTCTTTATAAGTATTAAATAATCAAAAAAAGAACCCATATTGTTACCAGGTAGTGGTTCTGTGATAACTTATGGGTTCAGTTCATTATGGATTCCTATTTAATTCTCATTACTACATTTCGTGCACAAATAGTCCATTTAAAAGCTTTGGTTCAAACCATGTTGATTTGGCAGGCATCATATCCCCTCTTCCAGCAACAGACAGTAAGTCTTCTGCGGAAGTTGGATACATGGAAAAGGCAATGCCTCCGTTTTTATCTACTAATATTTTTAAATAGTTGATTCCTCGTATTCCTCCTACAAACTCCAGATCATCGTCGACAGTAGGATCTTTAATGCCGAAAATACCGTCCAGCACATATTTTTGCAAACTGTATACATCAAGGTCTTTTAGAACATCAGAGTTTTTATATTCGTCTTTGAGTGTAAGCTTATAAGATTTTTTATCATGGTACACAGAAAGTTCATACTTTTGCCCAGGTTCAGTGAATTCTTTAAGCTCTTCTACTTCGTAATATTTTCTTAATGCATCAAATACCTCTTCTGTCTTAAGTCCTTTTAAAGAACGAAGGTATCTATTATAAGCCATTACATTGATATCATCTTTAGAAAATAGCACAGAGAGAAAATAATCCGATTCTCTTTTTGTATTATTTTCCCTGTCTTTTAGATAAACATTAATAGCTGATTTTGACCTGTGATGACCATCTGCTATATAGGTGCTTTCTATTTCGTTAAAGGCTTTGATGATTCCTTCTGAATCGATGATTTTATAACCGGTATTTCTAACTCCGTTTTTTTCAAAGTCAAATAAAGGTTTATCATTGTTTATTGTTTCATCTATGATATTTTCTATTTTTTTATTTGTCTCGAATAACAAGAAAATCGGGCCTAGATGGTATCCTGTTATGTCAATATGGTTTGTTCTGTCAACTTCCTTTTCTGCGATCGTCTTTTCATGGACTTTTATCTTTTTATTTAAGTAGTCTTCGGCTGAGGACAAAGCTACTATGCCTTTTTGAGTTTTCCCTTTAAATTCTTGGACATATAGGTATATGGATGAGTCCTCGTCTTGTTTTAGTTCACCGCTTTTAATTATTTTTTTAAAAAGCTCTCTCGCTTTTTTATATACAGCGGGGTCATTATATTCTATTTTGTCAAAGTGAACTTCTGCTCTGTCAACACCTATTATAGACCTTGGATTTGATTTTATTATTTCCCGAGCTTCTTCAGTTGACATAACATCATATGGCAGTTCCGCAATTATCTCTGCATCGTCAAAGCTCGGTCTAAAAGCTTTGAACGATCTTAGTTTAACCATATAATCTATCCACCAACCTCTCCACTACTTCAGTACCTATATTTTTCTGAGCTTCATATGTTGAAGCTCCTATATGAGGTGTCACTGATACTTTTGGATGACAAAGTAATTCCGTATTATCTGAGGGCTCACACTCAAATACATCCACCGCGGCAGCTCTTACTTTTCCCGAATTAAGTGCTTCAATCAGTGCTCTTTCGCACACTATTCCACCTCTAGCAAGATCTATCAGATAAACTCCATCCTTCATCTTGTTAAACTCCGGTTCGTTTATAAAGTAATGATTTGCCTTGCCACCGGGTATATGAACTGAAATGTAGTCCGATTCTGATAAAAGCTGGTTCAAGTCCACTTGTTTAAATTCTTCACATTTTTTATCACTTCTACTGGTAAAAATTACATTCATGCCGAGTGCACTCGCTTTCTTGGCTAGTTCGCAGGCAATTCTCCCGTATCCTATTAGTCCCAATGTTTTTCCAGATAATTCCACGCCCATGTATTTTTCTTTATTCCATAGACCCTTTTTCATTTCAATATTTGCTAGGTCTACATTTCTTGATATTGAAATCATCTGTCCAAGCGCAAGTTCTGCGACAGCATTTGCACTGGAGTTAGGTGTATTATATACTTCAATCCCGGCATTCGAACATGCTTCTAAATCAATATTATCCAGTCCAATACCTGCTCTTATAATGACTTTAAGTCTTCCGGTCTCCGCTGCTGCATCCACAACATTTTTATTTACCTTTGTTCTTGACCGTACTACTAATGCATCGACTTCTTTAACTGCATCCAGAAGTTCTTCACTATCTACTCTTTCATCTATTATTTCAAATCCTCTATCGATAAGTTCTTCGATCTTTTGAGGATCCATTCCATCTGCAATCAGAACTCTTTTCATTTTAATCTTCCACCTCTAATCCCAATACTTCAATCATAGCATCGAGCAGTCCTCTTACATCTTCTTCAGTATAATCTGCCATATGAGATATCCTAAAAGTTATGTCCTTAAGTGCTTTGTAGCCATTTGATATTATATATCCTCTTTCAGTTAATTTTTTGTTCAGCTCTCCGATATCGATATTTCTGGTATTCGCTATACAGGTAACTGTGTCCGATCTAAGCTTTTCATCTTCTACAAAGAGTTTAAAGTACTTTTCAGCAAACTCTCTAACCATCCCCGCCAGAACTCTATGTCTTGCGTATCTATTTTCAAGACCTTCTTCAAGGATTCTATCCAATTGATAATCAAGTGCAAACATATGAGGTAGAGTAGGAGTGGAAGGGTATTGATGTTTTTCTAAATTAAAATCATAGAGAGTCACATAGTCAAAATAAAGCCCTCTATTTTCAATTCCTCTTGCCTTTTCGATAGCTCTTTCACTGACTGATGCAAATGAAATACCAGCAGGGAGTCCAAAGCATTTTTGTGATGATGTAATCAATACATCAATTCCCCAATCATCAGCAGGAATATCCATACCGCCAAGCGAACTGACCGCATCTACAACGATAATTATCTCGGGATGCCATTCTTTAACCGAAGCAATTATATCGCCTATGGGGTTTGTAACACCTGTTGATGTCTCGTTATGCTGTAATGTAAGTAGGTCGTAATCACCCTTGTTCAGAAAGTCGATAACCTCTTGTGGAGAAAATCCTTTCCCCATTTCGATCCTACATACATCTGCTGGAACACCATTGGCGGTACATATTTTGTAGAATTTATCTCCAAATGCACCACACGAAAAAACTGCTGCCCTTTTCTTTGTAAACGATCTGATTGCACCTTCCATTAGTCCTGATCCCGAAGATGTTGAAAGCAGAACATGATTTTTCGTCTTAAATACTGCTTTCAGTTTTTCTTCAATTCTTTCTTGAAGCTCAGATGCTTCTTTACCTCTGTGACCGATTTGAGGATTCGCCATTTTTTCTAATACATCTTTCCTTACATCTACCGGTCCGGGTATAAATAGTTTAGTATGCATATGTACCTCCTTTTTTTATAAATTTCTCCTATTCTATCATAATTTATCCCTTTAAACAAGTATTGTATCGAATTAACGAAAAATATTGGTATGAAAATGTTAAAATACTCGTTAAATATTAAAAAATCCTCATTTTAAATGAAGATTTTTATGTTTCATATTAAATAATAGTTAGTTCTTTTAACTTTTAGTTTTATTCTCTAAAAGTTTAAATAAAAATAGCATAATCCGGATTAGGAATGTGTAGCTTAGCCTTTAATAGATGTTTGGATTTTTATGATAAATACTTTGGATAATTGCTAAAAAAGAATTTACTATCTTCATTAAATTAGTTATGGAAATAAACGTGGAAGTGTGGAAATAGTTGTTAGTTTGATGGTAGTTTGTAGTGAGTCCGAAATATAACAGTTGAATTTTTCAAATTCTTCTTTGTATGTCTCGCCGGAGGAGTTGGATAGTCGTGAGAGATTGGAAATAAGCATGAAATATAGCAGTAGAATTCTTCGAATTCTTTATTGTATATCTCTCCCTCAGTCTGCTATCGCAGACAGCTCCCTTTCCAACCTAATCAATTGAGATGCTTCTCGAAATTATGATAGGTTTCATGCAAAGAATTCCCAAGAACAAGGTGATTGGCTAGAATTCGACTGCCTAAAGATGGAGCTAAAAAAATAAAACCTTAGAAAACCTTGTTCTCTATTAGGGTTTATCTCCAGTTTAAAAGCGACCTACGGCCGCTTTAGTTTAATCATTAAAATATTCAAAAAACTTAAATACTTCATTACTTACATCAGTAAAATAAGATCTACCGATGTTTTTACTTATATCTACTATTTCTTTAGGTAGTTCTGTTAAGTTGTATCCCTCATCCAGTTTAGGCTTAAATATAACCATTTTATCTCTATGCTGGACTCTCACCTCACAATTTGAAAGCTCGTGATCTTGATATGTGTTGAATAAAGTATTCATTGTATCAATGTTAATATGAAATGAATAACCTTTACTGTTTGCATTCGAGAAGAAAATACATGTATCATTATATTTGGGGATGATTAAGTAAAGTGTCGAGAATTTATACGGATCCATAGCATTTTCATTAATTCTCATTATATCTTTAAGAGCAAGTATTGATTCATCTACAAGACTGTTAATTTTTTCGATTCCGGTCGTGCTTGCAGTCTCTCCAAGGTGTCCAATAAATGCTAATGGCGCATCTTCTTTACTGGAATCTATTTTTAGTATTTTAGCATAATGCTCATAAGCCGGATTTATTTCAGGCTTGTGATTATTTTGATTTACAGGTTGAAAGGTTCTATAATCTTCACCACTAGTTGCCGGGGTCTCTATCATTTTGGTATATATCAACTCTCCTGATTCTGAAAGATACGAAACAGCTTCATGTTGATCCCCATAGACCTCTGTCGGCTTAAAGTTCCTATTACCTTTTTCTGTAGACCAAGAATACAGTGGCTCAATACCATAGTATTTATTCCAATTTTTTACTAAGGTATTTGCCCTTAAATAAGAATACTCCTCCGGGGTGTGAAATTCTTTAAAAGCTGTCAAATCATCATTTATCGAGGATTCTAGTTTTTCAATAAAATCGGGTATCTTAGCTCTCTCAATTAATTCATTATTAGATAAAACCTTACCTGTATATACATCGATACTGATTGCATTTTCAAGTGGTTTAATATACCCCATATTTCTACTATCATGCTTTATTATAACTGTTAGTACGCCATTTGTTTTATAGGATTCATAATTAATTGAATCCGGTGTTTCGTTTTGGTATTCTTCTCCATAGCTAAAAGTTTCAGCATAATCTATGGCTAAATCCTTCATCTGATAATTAAAATTTTCAATCTCTTCGTTAATAGGGGTGATTTGTGGAATCATAATCTCTGGATTAATTGTTTTATCATTTACAGTGTAAGGTAATATTCTATCGATAACGGGATCTTTGAGATCGTATACTGCTATATTTAATTCTTTAGGCACAGTATCAACCTTTTCTTCCTTCTCCCTTTTATCGTCTTTAGTTTTATCAGATTCTTCATTTAATTTAGTTTTCTCATTATCTTTGGTTTTTTCATTATTTTTAGCATCCTCTTTTTTTACATCTTCATTATCTTTACCTAGATTTTTATCATCTTGTTCATCAGTATCCGTAATTATCCTTCCTCCATTCTTTGAAGTCTCATTACATCCGGCGAGCAAAAAAATCGTAAGTACTAAAACCAGAATTAGTAAGTTCATTATGTTATTTTTGATCTTCATAAATATCACTCCCCAAATTGTTTTTAAGCAAAGTAAAGATTAGCTCTTTTATTTAATATACCCTTTGTTACAATACTTAATCTATGCGATGTATTAAAGCATTTGTTTCAAAGGATGTTTACTGAAAGTGATTATTATGACTATCTTAGATTATGTGTTTCGATACTTTTTTCTATCTATCAATAAAAAATAATTATTTTTACAAAATTGAGGTATATATATAATGAAGTATATTTATTATATATTTTTAGGGGGATTATATGGATTTTTTAATTAGAAAATTTGATATCAATAGCCAAGAGTATAAAATCTCTCTCGAAATAAGAGATGAGGTTTTTAGGAAACCTCAAGGTTTAAGTATTTATGATGATGACTTATCAGATGATTTCGAATCTGAAATGTATGCCGGCTTCCTAGGCGAGAGAATGATATCTATGGCCTTCTTGAAACCTACAGAAAATAATGAAGGAATAGTCCGAGCCGTAATTGTTCTCGATCAGTTTCGAGGTCTTGGTTACGGCAAGCTAATGATGGATAAAATACATGAATCTGCGAGAAAACTGGGGATAAAAAAGCTGTCCCTAAAAGGAAGGACAACCGCAAAAGGTTTTTATGAATCCCTGGGATATGAAACTACTTCACAAGTTTTTGATTATAAGGGAATTCCCCATGTAACGATGGAAAAGGAGGTCACTAAATGAGAAAAGAAGTTATAATTGCCAACCCTGCCGGAAATATAACTGCATTAGTCCCCGGAAATATTAACAGTGAACATTATACTGAAATCGCTGAGAGTTTAATGGCTATACCGGGTTATAATATTGAACAAGTCGGATTTATACAAGAACCTAAACTGGATAATACGATTGGTAGACTGGAGATGATGGGAGGAGAGTTTTGTGCTAATGCCTCCAGAAGTTTTGCGATGTTTCTAGCTTTTGAAGAGCTTCAAGGTGAAAAGGAATTTTTAATAGAAGTTTCAGGTGCAGAAACTCCGGTCTTGGCTTTCACTAATACTAATGAAAGCACTGCCGGAATTGAACTAATGGTAGAAAAGAAAATTACAGAATTAGAAATAGATGGTGAAATTTTCCCTGTAGTTCATCTGGAAGGTATTTTACATGTATTAGCACTTGATATGAAAGAGGATGAAAACCTAACTGCAAGGGTTTTACATAAAGTTAAAACTCTGTACAATCCTGAAGCTACAGGAGTTATGTACTTGGACACAAATGCTCTTACCATGGTTCCACTTGTTTACGTTGCTCAAACAGATACATTGATTCGTGAAGGCAGCTGTGGTTCCGGTACAGTAGCAGCATCATTATATCTTTGTAATGAGAAGGATGCTGATTATGCAGAATTTGATATAGTACAGCCAGGGGGAAGTATAAATGCCAGTATAAAATCTCTGGATAATGATATGTACCGTATAAAAATCGGTGGATATATAGAATTACAATCTCACTTCTTAGATTTTTAAGTAAAGTCCTCTAATTGATGCTCTATCTTATAAAAAAGAGAATAAAGAACATGGTAAAATAGTCTAAATATAATCAACAGGATTAAGTGAATATGACCCACTTAATCCTGTCCCATTATAAAGCTTTCTATAAAGTTTTTAACTTCTTTAGGTACTTCACCATTTTTTATTACAAGAAAGTCTGAAATATCCATTATCTCCTTAGGTATATTATTAAGTATACCTTCTTCGTTTTGCCTCGTACTATATAAAACCAATTTGTTTCTATGTTGAATTCGTATTAATATTCCATCCGAACTATTACTATTTGTTGACATTAAGATCATCTGAGTAGTTCCGCCCAGTGGAATTGGTTGATCTTCTGACACCACGGTATATAGGTACATACACGTATCTACATACTTGGGTATTACTATATATAATTCCGTCCCCTTATCTTCATTGTCTAGATTTGCCTTTATTTTTGAAATCTGAGTCAGTTTTAAGTGTGAATTCATCAGTATCTCATTTAATTTTTCAGCAGGCTCACTTGATAGGAGTCCACCTATATAAGCTATCAAAGCTACCGGTGATTCTTCACTTTTTGGATCAATTTCCAGATTTTGAGCAAAATACTCGTAAGCCTTATTTAAATCGGGTTCGTAGTCCTGTTCATTTTTAGGATAAAATATAACTTGATCCACTCCAACTCCCGCAGGTGCGTTAACATTTAAAATGTATGCAAGTTCTCCATTTTCGTCTAGGAAAGTTGCAGCCATTTGAGAGTCTATTGCATATGGTTTTAATGGCCGGTATTCTTTTTCATGCTTACTATAATTATCTTCAAATACGGATTTCAATTGAAAGTATTGATTCCAATTTGTCATAAGCATCATAGCTTTTAAATATTGATAGGGTTCATTTGATAAGTAATATTCAAATTTTTTTAGCTCTTTCATTATCACAGAATCCAACTTAGGCGCAAAGTTTATAATACCCGCTCTTTTCATCATTTCATCAGCGGTTAATACATAACCGGTAGTCATCTCCACATTTATAGAATTCATAAAAGGATCTTTTCTACCATCTAAACGGCTATTATGTTTAGTAATAACAGATAGGATACCATTGTTTACATAAGATTCATAACTAGCAGTACCTGTATGTTGAGCTTGGTATTCCTCATCCATCTTGAAGTTATCTATTAAAAACTCTGCAAATTTAACCATTTGTCTATTATAATACTTTATTTCATCATTAACGGGCGTAATTTGCGGTACGGATATATAAGGCCTTACTTCATCTCCGGTGTCTGTGACATATGGTTTTAAAGCATCAATACTTGGTAATTTTAATTCGTAGACTTCAATTTTAAATTCTTCCGTTTTCTCATGGGAATCTTGAGTCAAAACTTCATCTTTAGTTACTTCAGCTATATCTATATTCTCTTCTTCAATTACTGCATTAAGCGTAATTTCTTCCGTTTTATCATCATCCTTTGGTTCTTCAGTTTTTTCTATCTCTACATTGATTGTCTTTGCTTCATCCTTCGTCTTAAAATTATACTGATTACATCCGGTCATTAAAAATATAATTGCCAATACGCAAATAAATCTAGTAATATTTTTATTGGAAATGATAGAGTTCATAATTTCACCCCCTTCCGGTTTTCTTATTAGTAATATACCCTATGTAAAATTACTTAATCTATATACCGTGGTAAAGTCTGCTTGTGTCAAGATATTTTTTTGCCTTGCAATATCTTGTCTCAAATGTGTATAATTAAGCCATGAAGTATACGGAGGTAAAGATGAAAGAAAAACAAATTAAACAGCCATCTACAGCTTTTGCTTCTCCCAGATTTTGCAATACGGGAAATTTTATGAGAATGGAGAGAGTTTCAGATCCTGAAGGGTTGGATTTTGCTATTTATGGGATTCCATTCGATACTGCTTGTTCATACAGAACTGGAGCTAGATTCGGTCCGCAGGCAATCAGAAATATTTCAGTAATGATGAAAACCAATCATCCCATCCATGAGGTTAATCTATTGGATTATCTGACAGGTGCTGATTTAGGCGATGTAAATATCGTCCCAGGATATATTCATCCTACGTATGAAAGAATTGAAGAATTCACTACTGAAATACTAAATGCCGGTGCTGTTCCTATAGCATTGGGTGGAGATCACTCAATAACACTTGGCGAACTTAGAGCTATTCATAAGAAACACGGCAAGGTCAGCTTGATACATTTTGACTCCCATGCAGATATTAATTATGAGGTATTTGGAGAAAAATACAATCATGGGACGCCATTTAGAAGAGCTATNNTCAGAGAAATCGGAATCCCTGAGACTATTAAACGAATCTATGAAGTAGTTGGAGACAATAAAGCATTTTTAACATTTGATATCGACTTTTTTGATCCCGCTTATGCTCCTGCCACAGGAACTCCTGAAGTAGGAGGTTACACATCTTTTGAAGGCCTTCAGTTTATTAGAGGCTTAAAAGATATTAATTTTGTTGGATTTGATATCGTAGAAGTCGCACCACCCTATGACATTGCAGATATTACTTCATTACTCGCTGCAAATGTAGTATTTGAGTTTTTGGCACTACTGGCACTTAAGAAAAAGAATCAATAAATAACTTTAAGGTCAACCAAAAGTCCAAATTGGTTGACCTTTTGTTATATCCAAGTATAAATAGACCGCCCCTTTGTTTTAGGGATTTGAGCTATTCGTATTCAGTAAAAAACGGCTCATCATAGAGATGTGCCGTTTGGTATTTTGGAGATGTTTTTTAACATTAATTATATTTATATATATTTTTTTATATTTCGGCGTTTGCAAATCCTTTACCTTTTACCTCAGTCATTGGAGAAATCGACATAAATGCTCTCGGATCAATTTCATCAACCACTTCTTTTATTCTGACTACTTGTCTGTTGTTTGCAACGCAATAGATTACATCTTTAGAGTCGCCGGTATAGGCTCCCTTAGCTTGAAAATAAGTTACACCTCTATGTGGATCTACCATTATTCTTTGAGCTATTTCATGACTGTGTTTCGATACGATTAATATTTGTTTCTTTACATCAAAACCACTTATTACCTTGTCTACAACTTGGTATCCGATGTACATGGCAACAATAGTATAAAGTCCTCTTGTCAATCCAAATAGTACGGATGCTATTAAAACAATTATGAGATTCATCCCGAGTAATGCTGAGCCAATATTCATATTCCAGTCTTTTCTAGCAATAATAGCAAGTATGTCAAGACCGCCTTGGCTCGTACCGAATCTAAACATGATTCCCATACCTATACCGTTAATTACACCACCAAATATCGCAGAGAGTATTATATCATCTATCTGAAAGTTAAAATTAACTGCTTTTAAAACCATCAAATAAATAGATAATAAATTCGCTGAGATAAAAGTATAAAACATAAAATTCTTGGTAAGTTTCTTAAATCCTAATATAAATAATGGTATATTGAATAAGAAAATAAAAATACCACTCGAATAATTCGTCAAATACTGAATCATAATTGCAATACCACCGATACCACCACTGAGCAGTTTATGAGGTACAAAAAAATAAGTGATGGCAATTGCACACAGTAACTCGCCAATAATTACAGCCAACAATTTACTAATATTTTTATTAATTTCCATTTTCACTCCTTGAAGTTATTATGTATAAATCTCTTCAAAGATGGAGTAACACAAACTTCTCCCTCTTCTATACATCGTAGAAATACCAGGACATATTCGGCAAAAGACCTGACTTAATTGATATTATCAATATCACAGTGGCGAGACCGCGCGAGATTTTCACTCGACTTCCAGATTTAATTGCAAATTCGCAAACCGAATAGTATGTATTATAATGTCTTAATCATAGTAACATATATTGAGTTAGTTATCAATAATTGTAAAGATATAAAAGAAATTTTAATCACAGAAAAGAAATAATTTAGTCTGCTAATTAAGATATTGTGACTTCAGCATGTATTTATGCAGATTTTTTAAGACAAAAATACCGCAATCCAAAGGCTGCGGTATTTTCTATATTAAAACTCCGTTTTTAACGCTTTCATTATGCTTACCATTGCAAAGATCATTACTATTGCAAATGGGAAGGCTACTGTAATTGATGCAGTTTGAAGTACTTGTAGTCCTCCTGCCAGCATTAGAGCATATGCCAATGCTGATTGTATAATTCCCCAAAGTACTTTTGTTTTTACATCGGGATTTAGAGTTCCATTCCTACTCATCATACCAAGTACGAATGTCGCTGAATTGGCGCTTGTGACAAAGAATGTGTATAATAACACAATTGCCACTGCCGACAGGATGCTTCCAAGAGGAACATGCTCCATGACGACAAATAATGCAGTCTCAGTTTTTTGAATTGCTTGAGCTGCAACTTCTGGTCCAAGGTTTATTCCGGTTGTTCCGAATATTGCAAACCAAATGAAAGATCCAAGTGCCGGTACCAATGTAACCCCGAGCACAAATTCTCTAATCTTTCTACCTTTTGATATTCTGGCAATAAATACACCAACGAAAGGTGCCCATGCAATCCACCAAGCCCAGTAGAATATTCTCCAACCTGCAAGCCATGAATTATCTCCATAAGTACTAATTGCCAAGCTATCTTGCACAAGTCCTGATATATACTGACCTAGACCGTTTGTAAACGAATTTAGTATTTTTAATGTAGGACCTACAAGGAATAAAACCAACATTATCAATCCTGCAATCACTATATTTATATTGGAAATCAAACTGATACCTTTTTCAATTCCCAACACTGCTGTTCCTACGAATACCAAAGTCACGACGATGATTATTATAAGTGCCACAAAATTATTAATTGGAACTCCAAATAAATAATTCATTCCGCTGTTAATCTGTAGAACCCCAAGTCCAAGTGATGTAGCTACACCTGCCACTGTTGCAAATATTGCCAATATGTCTACGAATTTACCAATTGGTCCTCTCGCTCCTTCTTCCCCGATTAATGGAATCAATATACTACTGATAAGACCCGGTTTGTTCTTTCTGAACTGCATATATGCAAGGGGCAGTGCTATTATTGTGTAATTTGCCCATGGATGTAATCCCCAGTGCATAAATGATGCAAACATTGCAAAATCAGCTGCTTCAGGACTCCCCGGAACCAATCCTCTTCCAGGTGCCATAAAATGATTTAAAGGTTCTGCTACTCCCCAGAATACAAGACCTATACCCATACCTGCTGAAAAAAGCATTGCAAACCAAGATATAGTTGAATATTCCGGTTTAGAATCGTCCGGTCCCAAAACAATATTCCCATACTTGCTAAAGGCTAAATATCCTACGAATAGGACAAAACAAAACATGACCATGAGGTAGAACCAACCGAAGTATTGAGTTAGTCCTTTAAAAACAGAATCAGCGACTTTACCAAATCCCTTGGGACTGACTATACCCCAGCCTGCAATTATTGCTACAATGACCAAGGATATATTGAATACGGAATTATCTTTTTTCATACACACCACCTTCTCTACAGTCTCACTGTAGGATTAAGGTCGAAAGCATTTTGAAATCCTCAAGTAAGCTTTCGACCTTTGATTATAGCTAAGCTTAATACTCTATGCTTTGAAAACAGTTTGTTCTTCAACGTTTTCGGTAAGTGCCTCCAGTGCCCTTCTTACCAGTTTATATCTAAGATCATATTGCTCCTCTTTAGAAGTTGAAGGATCTCCAAATGGATAAGGTATTGATATAGTAGGTACTATCTTATTAGTTCCAACTGTAAGAGCTACAGGAACCAAGTTACATAACTGAACTATCGGAAGTCCGGCTTTTTCTATTTCTTTAACTATCGTTGCACCGCAACGTGTACAAGTACCTCAGGTGGAGACCATAAGTACTCCGTCAACCCCATCTTCTTGAAGGTATTTTAACATTTCTCTTCCCATTCTGGCTGCTTCAGCCTGGGTAGTTCCAGTACCAACTGTTGAATAGAAGTATGGATGAAGTTCGCCATATACTCCTTCTTTAAGCATATCCTTCATAACATCGACCGGCATAATTACATTTGGATCTGCATCTGCAGCTGCAGGGTCAAATCCGGCATGGAT
>MTKW01009405.1_pt1 | contig 14581 bp, 15 predicted proteins | sample 1042761 | NCBI WGS metagenome assembly MTKW01 (sample SAMN06205366, study PRJNA360243) | anaerobic digester metagenome | biome: Wastewater treatment plant; feature: Anaerobic digester sludge; material: sludge; isolation source: anaerobic digester fed with sludge from wastewater treatment plant ... | reverse complement strand
AACGCACCCAACCGTCTTTAATTATCTATCTGAATAATATACAATCTAAAATAGCACAACGGGGAGCTGTTTCCAAACGGCTGAGAAAGGGCTAGTAGCACCTGACCCATCGAACCTGTTCAGGGTAATGCCTGCGTAGGGAGATCTGAGTCAGAACCGCGCCGCATGTTATTGCGGTTCATAAGCCCCTCCCCGAGAAATGGAGGGTCTTTTTTATGCGTAACGAAAAGTTGAAGGTAGTTGTTGAGGGCGGCCTAATGGTGGCGCTGGCCCTTGTCTTGAGTTTTATCAAGATATTCAGCGCACCTCAAGGCGGTTCCGTCACTCTGGGCAGCATGATCCCGATAATTCTTTTTGCCCTGCGCCACGGAGTAGGCCCCGGTCTACTGGCCGGAACGGTCCACGGGTTTGTTCAGCTCATTATAGAACCCTTCGTAGTTCACCCAGTACAACTTGTACTAGATTATATTCTAGCCTTTGGCTTACTGGGACTTGCAGGTCTTTTTCAAGATAGGCCTGCACTGGGTACGACTGTTGCGGTAACAGGAAGATTTGTAAGCCACTTCATTGCTGGTGTAATATGGTTTGGGGCATCTGCTCCAGAGGGGATGAATGTGTGGCTCTACTCGTTTTTGTACCAGGCTTCATATCTCGTTCCTGAACTTATAATTTCGGTGGTCGTTATAAACTACGTGTTGAAGCCTTTTTTGAAGAAGAAAGTGAGCTTGGGATGAGTACTGGAATAATGGACATGAGCGTAATGGAGATGAGTCAAGATAGATAATCGTACAGGTTTCCCAAATTGGGAATACTTAAGATTGTACGCGTTGTACGCGCACCTACAAAAAACTCAACAGGGAAAATCAGGGAAAACCCCCGAGAGTTCGCGTAATAGGCCCAGGAGGTTTCGACTAGGTGTTGAACACGATCCGAGGTACGCTTTTGTAGTAGCGGGTGGAGCGCTTTCAGATCCTGATATACGCTACGCCCACGACGCTGACTTAATAGTGGCCGCCGATTCTGGAGCTTCCTTTTTGAAAAAGCACAATGTGATCCCCGACATAATTGTCGGGGACTTTGACTCCCTGTCTCCCAGCGTTCTAGAGCACTTTAGGACGATGAAAAAAGGAGTCAGGAAAGAGCGCCCAGTTGAGGTAATCAAGCTACCCCGAGAGAAAGACAAAACCGACACCGAAGTAGCCCTCGACATCATTTCGGACAGGGGATTTTCGGCAGCTTTAGTTGTAGGCGGCTTAGGAGGCTTCCGCCTTGACCACGAATTGGCCAACGTTTTTATATTAGAACCGTATGCCAAACTTGGCCTAGACGTTGTACTATGCTCAACTCGCTCTATCATTTTCGGTGTACATGGCGTAAGCGACGAATACAAAACTCCTTACACAGCCAGGTCATTCATAGGTTTGCCTGGCGATTGGGTGAGCGTCATACCGCTGACCTCAGAGGTAGCCGGTGTAACCTTGTCTGGGCTGAAGTTTCCTCTTTATGAGGCTACCTTGAAAAGAGGTTCAACCTTGGGCGTGTCTAACGAGATGGTGAAGGAAAAGGCTTCAATCTCGGTGACTGAAGGCTTTGCATTGGTGGTTTTAACTGTAGGCTGATTGCCTAACTGGAGCATGTGTCATGCAAATTAAGTCAGCCAGGCAAGCGAGAGCATTGGACAGCGTGGGCGCCACACCTAGGTGTACGTGATTAGACTCCAGGAGGAAAAGAGGAAAACCATACATTAATCTAGAACAAAGCACTAAATGCGTCGACACGGAGAGGGGCAGTACATTATGGATATCAAATCTGTTTTCAAAAAGGCCGAAGACGAATCTGAAGAAATAGCACTTAGGAAAGAACGAGCCGAAGAGATTCATGAAGAATCTATCGTAATCGACGGGCATGAGGGCACGTTGTTTGACCTAATCAGAGAAAAAAGGAAATTCGACGAGGAATCCTCAGAGGGCCATTCGGATTTACCCCGGCTTCGTCAAGGTGGCGTAGATTGTGCCATCTTCACCGCATTTCCTTATGACAGGATTTGGCCCATACGCGGTGTCAAACAAGGACTTGAGTATATAGATAAGTTTGAAGAAATCGTCAAGATCCCTGGAGCGAGACCTGTTTTGCAGACTTCCGATATTGAGGAGGCCAATAAGGCAGGCGAAGTAGGGATCATGCTTAGCTTCGGCGGGGGCGAATTTATCGAAGGAAGCATTGAGGCACTTAGAATGTACTATAGATTAGGGGTCAGGATGCTCACCTTGACCTGGAACGAACGGAATCTTTTGGCTGATGGAGCGGGTTTTTCCGCTTCTCGGGGAGGACTTACGCCTCTCGGGTTTGAAGTGCTGGAAGAGGCCGCCAAATTGGGCATAATCATAGATGTTTCTCACCTTTCAGAAGCCGGATTTTGGGACGTTGTAGACATGGCAGAAGCACCTTTTGTGGCCAGCCATTCTAACTGTCACGCCCTTTTACCTCATCCTCGTAATCTCACCGATGGGCAATTGGCTGCAATAGGTCAATCTGGCGGACTTGTAGGTATATCCTTTAACCCAGAATACCTTACAGGTTCTGATGAACCTGGTACGTTATCACAGGTAGTAGACCATATCCTTCATGCCATTGAAATGGCCGGTGAGGAACATGTAGGTTTGGGAACAGACTTCGATAGCTTTAGCGGAACAGGGCCAGAGCCTTTGCATCACATAGGGTTGCTGCCTCTTCTTACATATGAGCTTTTAGAGCGGGGACTGTCGGGCAAAGTGATCTCAGGCATTTTAGGTGGCAACTGGCTACGGGTGATGAGGGCGGTAATCGGATAAGGTTTACCAGCAAGCCAAATCTATATGTTTGCTATATTTCTTTGCTGGAGAAAAGAGCTGGGGAAGGGGTTGCTTTGTTTTGAAGGTAGTTATAGCCATGAACGCTTTCAAAGGTAACCTCACTAGCAGCCAAGCTTGCTCCTTGGTCGCTTCTGGTTTCAGCCGCGGGTTTCCTGAAGGAGAAATATCCTTGAAGCCCCTTGCAGATGGGGGAGACGGTACTATTGACGTGTTGGTCCAGGCTTTGGGCGGGAAGGTAGAAAGCGTAGAGGTAACTGGTCCCTGGGGAGAAAGAACAATGGCCCAGGTTGGGATTTTAGAAGATGGCACGGCGGTGATTGAAAGCGCGCAGTGCTGCGGTTTAGCCCTTCTAACCGGTAAGAATCCAGACCCATTTTCCGCTACCAGTCGTGGTGTAGGCGAGGCTATGCGATGGGCGGCAGATCGGGGAGCAAAAAGGATAATTGTAGGCATAGGGGGAACCGCTACCAATGATGGAGGCATAGGTATGGCCCAGGGAGCAGGGGCAAAGGTTCTCGATGCCTCAGGCCAAGATGTTTGCCCAGGTATATGTGGGTTAAATCAGGTGAGCCGAGTGGAATTGGGCGATATTCCTGAGATTTTCTCTGATGTCGAGATAATCGGGATCTCTGATGTGAAAAATGTGTTGGTAGGCGAAGAAGGCGCTACTTATACCTATGGCCCCCAAAAAGGTTTGAAGCCCCAAGAACTTGCAGCAGTAGATAGGGCTATGGATCGGTACGGCCGCATTTTGGGAAGGGACCTAGGCTCCGATCCCAGGTATGTTCCTATGGCAGGAGCAGGGGGAGGATTAGGCGCCGCTTTATGGAGTTTCTTTCAAGCTTGTCTTTTAGATGGCGCAACTTTTGTCATGGAACAGACCGGTTTTTTCAGCGATGCTGAAGGCGCAGACCTCATCATAACAGGAGAAGGTAAACTAGATGCGCAAACTGCAAAGGGCAAGGCGCCCTACGCTGTCGGAAAAGCCGGGTTTAGGCGCGGAATTCCCGTGGTAGTGTTAGGAGGAAGTATTGACGATTCCATTTTGCCCCAGTACCCCCCTGAGTTTTCGGCAGTGTTCGCTTCTATATTAAGCCCATGCGATGTAGAAACAGCCATGTCTAAATCAGAGGTTTCTCTTCCATTTGTGGCTGAGCAGATAGGCCGGTTTTGGCGGACGGCTGCTCTTTCCAAGCCCCATGGAACAGAGTTTTCCGCAGGAGGCGTAGTTATCCGCACCTTCCAGGAAAGGCTCCAGGTTCTTCTGATAAAGGACAGGTTTGGTTTTTTCGCCCTACCGAAAGGTCATATAGACCCGGGTGAGACAAGTGAAGAAGCGGCTGTAAGAGAAGTGCGAGAAGAAACAGGGCTTTCATGCAAAATCGTATCTCCTGGAATTTCCCACAGGTATAGGTTTTTCAGCGATGATGGAAAACCTCTGGAGAAAATCGTCACTTACTACCTTATGGAACCAGTATCCGGAACTATTAAGCCTCAGCCTGGCGAAGTGAAAGAGATTTTGTGGGTTGATGAAACCCATATCCAAAACCTAAACGTGTATCCCAGCCTCATTTATCTCATTGAAGAAGCCCTCGAAATTTACAAGAACGAGTAGATACCATAACTTGCCATACCTGTGATATAATAGGTTATGCGAAGGGCCCAGCGACTGTCTTGAGACCTATACTTCAAGGGGGAGTTTCGCATGGGCAAAGAAAGACCCTTTCCGCTAAAAGGGTTGCTTTTATGTATTGCAGTTGGGCTTGTTTTAGCCCCATTTGTTCTCAGATGGCTTTGGTTTCGAGATGAGTACGTATTCTTGACTATAGAAGAATCTTCACTGAACGCGCTTAGCGGTTGGCCAATGAGTTTTGCTGATATACCCCAGGTGTTCATCGACGCCAACGAAAAAGCCCTCATACTTTCTGAAAAAGCAAACCTTATAGGCGTGCACTTGGGTGTCCACTACAGCGCAGTGTCACAGGGAGTGGAATTTGACGAAAAGCTCATATTTTCAAGAACTGGAAAAGCATCTATAGACCTATCTTCACCTGCATCCTTCATGATATCCGACATGGATGGGTACCTTACTGAACTGGTTAATAACGATGCTCGAATTGTTAAGGGAAACCTTGAGGTGAAAAAGACCCTTCGCGACGGCACTGTGGAGATAACCTACGGGGGACAGCACATTACTCTAAAACCTGGCGATGTGTGGGCAGAGTTGCTGATCTCAGAACCTACCGGTGTACGGGCAGTGTCTGCTGCTGACTGGGAAGAAGAAATCGATAGATGCTTTCGTATGGGATATCCGGCCACAAGACTTGCCATAGCCAACAGAGGTCTGTGGCCGAAGTCCAACGTTAAGGTGGGGATGTACCCGTGAGAGCATCTCAAAAGCAGGGTGATGGCACGTCCAAATGGACTACATGTGTAAAATGGGACGTGAAAGTTAGACGCCGCAGCGAGAAACGACGGAGTAGGCTGTTGTGCTTAGCCCTGGCCTTTTCGATCTTCTTGGGGCTGAGTTTTCCCAGCAGTGCAGAGGCAGTCAGTAGGGCTAGTAGGGACAAGGCCGCAATACCTTTGGTGTTAATATCTGAACCGGTCAAAGGCGGTTTGAACGACGAAAAAGATTCTTTGTGGGTAAAATCGGGTCTGGTTTCAAAACTGAAACCCCTTGGATACGAGGTTGGAAGAAACCTGTTTATATACACCCCTGATGCACCTTTCGGTGATCTTACTTCAGGCGCCCAGGCAATTAACAGCCAGTTGGGCAAAGTTTTATCTAGTACAGGATCTTCAAAGGTTAACGTGGCTGGATACGGAGTTTCAGGCTCAGTTTTTCGGATCGGGCTTGAAATGGGGATAATCCAAGATGGCATGGTGGAAAATGCTATCTTGCTTACTGCGCCTCAAAGGGGCTCTTTCATGGCAGGGAACCTATTTGGTACGTGTGAGGTAATAAAACAAGAGATCATATTTGAAAGAGATACCCGCGGGGCCAGGTTTTCACCATTTGGAAGCATAGGCGAGCCCTTGGATGGTAACTTAATCCCCGCTAACAGCGCCGGGGATCTGCCATCTAGCATTGGCTCAGGAAAGTTTTCCTGGGAAAGCGAAACTTACTGGGTGGGGAAACGGGCTTCTGAACTGTACGAGCCTCTTTACGCCGAGTACGTAAAGACCAGGTATTTATCTCTGCCTTACATACCTACAGATTCGCCTAAACAGACTTTTCCAGGCTGGATAAAAGCTAATAGACCGCTCATTTGGGAAAACTGCGTAGTTACAAAAGAAGTTCCCCCTTTCGGGGTGTATGGCCAAGCCAAGACTGCTTTATCGTCCCCTCAAAGAGGCGAGGATTTCACGATAGCGTATTATGAAGTTTTGGCCATGGATGTGGCCAAGAACCAATACGTTGTTAGACAGGCATCTAAAGGCAGCTTAGCGAAAAGTCTGTTTAGTGGGACCTATGTACCAATAGACTGGAAAGACGCGCTGTTATATTACGGCGGGAAAGCCCTTGTTCACTATGGGAAGAAGGCGTTAATTACTGCAAAAGCAGAAGTCCAAAAACTCGTAATGGACAATATCGTTAAATCTATAGATTACCTAGATTCCGCCGAAGATGCTTTCCTAAGGCGATTAGTGAAAGAGAATGTCTTGGTAAACTTAGGCACGTCAGTTGGGGAAAGATTTTTTAGGCTTAAAGCCAATTACTATCTTGAATCTATAAATAATGAGTCCCAGTCAAAAGCGCGTGAAAGAAAGACCAGGTATGTGACTATAACCAGTAAAATATCTAATTTGGCAGGGACTATCTGGCCAGGCACAGGCCCGAATAATTTGTTTTGCGAGGTAGATTGCGCAGTACCGCCTCAAGGACCCAGGGATATTGTAAGAGTGGTTTCAGGGATGTTTTCACCTTCATATCTAGATCTTATGAAGAACAAGAAAGTCCAACAAACGGTAATCTCAGTTCTATCTCAGGATTTTGAGAAACAAGAAATCAGCTTGAAAGATGGTCAGAAGAAAGATGTCAAAGTTTCTAGTTGGGAACCTGGATATATAACAGGTGTGTGGAAGAAACCTCAACACCAATGTTTCCAAATATCTATAGATTTACCGCTTCCCCCTGAAGGTTGGGGATATTCAATATGGCTTGAAGGTAACGATGGCACAGGTTGGATGCTTATTCCAGGATCATCTCAGGTGATCAACGCAGGAAAAAACGTAGAAGTCATCCTGAAAAACCCTTCACACCGTGTAGGAATTCGGTTGGTGAGATTGGGACCAGTAAATCCGTTTACTCCTGGTGGAAGAGTGGACTCAGTATTTGAAAAAGAAGTCACCCATAAGGTGAAAGTTTCTGCGTCTTCAATGGATACTACTTCCAGTGATCAAGATTCTAACTGGCCTCAACTGGGAAGTCCGTCTGCAGCCAATCCTGGAACAGATCCTTACCAATGGGGAGGAAGTAGTTGGGAGGGTTCTCAAGGGCAAAAAGGCGCAGGAGGCCAGCCAAGCATAGGAGGACAGACAAGCCAAGAAGGGCAGTCGGGAACAGGAGGGCAAGCAGGATCAGGTGTCTCTTCAGGTAACCAAGGAACGCCTAATGCAAGTGGTTCAGATCCAGAGCGAGAACCGAAGGGTTCTTACGACGACGAGTACTTCGGCAGCGCAGTTTCAGAGACTTCTGAAACCCCAACTGAAATTGATGGGATCCCTTGTGTCCGCGTAGTTTACAGGAACAAGCATACCACTTTGTGGGAAGCCAAAGAAACGTACCATTCCTACTGGGAAGTAGATTTTGGCGATGGTGAGTCAGCCGTGATATCAGGACAGCCAGATTTGCTGGTGTCCCACGTTTTTCAAGGCCCAGGCAGTTACAACGTTGACATCGTTTCCTACGATAATTATGGCAAGATGTTGCTTCGAAAATCGTTCAAAGTGGATGTATCTAGTTACACTGCTCAAACTCATCAGTTTAGATGTAGGAGCATCGTAGCACCTAAAGTGCACTTAGAGATTTCGGGGCCTAAGAAATGGGTTACAGGTAAATACGCTCTTTTTACCGGTGAAGTATCCTGGCACCTACCGCAGGATGCCGAGGTAGTAAATGTAACATGTGACCCCGGCGAAAAATTCTACGTAATTTGGGAACGTTCAGGGGAATTCACAGTGTATTGGGCAGTGGCCCTTACAATTGACTATGACATAGATGGACAGTTCATACAGGTTAAAAACACGTACGTTGAATCTGTTAGTGTAGATATTTTCACCCCTGGGATTACCAAGTAGCCATGGGTTTTGGGCCCAGGGAACCTGACATGTATTTTTTCGTCAGTAGTGTTATAGTTTGTTTGACATCTGGCGGCTTTGCGGCTAAGACTGACTACATCATAGAGGTGACAGTTATTAATGATAAAGACATGTAAATTGTGTAAAGAATACGTTATGGGGAAAGTCAAGGTTCAGGCCCTTAGGGATATAGACATTGAAATCCCAAAAGGGCAATTCGTTGCGATCATGGGGCCGTCGGGGTCAGGCAAATCTACGTTAATGAACATCTTGGGATGTTTAGATAAACCTACTTCAGGGCAGTACTATCTCGACAGGGAGGATGTGAGCAAGAAATCTGATGATGAGCTGGCTGAAATACGCAATCAGTTTGTCGGGTTTATCTTCCAGTCGTACAATCTGTTACCCAGGACAGATGCAGTATCCAACGTTGAACTTCCCTTGATATACAGGGGGATATCTGCGGGTAAAAGGCGGGAGATGGCCATGGAGGCCTTAGAGTCTGTAGGCCTTTCCCATCGAGCGCGGCACAAACCTAGTGAACTATCCGGGGGCGAACAGCAAAGAGTTGCAGTAGCCCGGGCTATTGTAGGTAATCCCAAACTGATCCTAGCCGATGAACCTACAGGCAATTTGGACTCTCGTTCAGGCGAAGAAATAATGGTTGTTTTCCAAGAGCTTCACGAAAAAGGTATTACCCTGGTACTGGTAAGCCATGATCCTGATATAGCTAGGCACGCTGAAAGGATAGTATCCCTAAGAGACGGTAGAATCATATCAGACGAAATGATAGAGGATAGGCTAGACGCAAACGAAATCCTATCTCAAATGCCCGAACCTGAAATTTCTGCATAAGCATGGGGACGGTTCTCGTGCTTCCCTTTGGTTTGGTTGGCAGTCTTGTTAGGGTAGGAAGCACGAGAACCGTCCCTTCCTTTGTCTCCTTTAATGCCTTTCATTGTGGTATTATTCCTAGGGGTGATTTTAGTGCATCCGGTACTAATTACCATAGGTAACATTGAATTATATTCCTACGGTTTTATGATAGGCCTTGGCGTAATATTAGGCCTTATAATTGCGAGTAAGAGGATGGAGCAAGCGGGCCTTAATCCTGATGACTTCTTTCCCTTTTTCGTCATCATAATTATATGCGGTATCGTCGGAGGAAGGCTTATCCACGTAGTTTTGAACAAAAGCAGTTACCCAACCTTTAAGTCTGTTTTGGATCTTAGGGAGGGAGGCTTTGCAATACATGGCGTTCTTCTGGGAGGGCTTCTAGGATCATTGGCCTACTGTATCGCTAAAAGGGTTCGCCCTGGCACGTTGTTGGATATCATAGTGCCATCTGTGGCTCTAGGCCAATCTTTAGGCAGAATAGGATGTTTTTTGAACGGGTGCTGTTACGGCATACCTACCAATGGCAATTGGGGAGTGCAAACTAGGTACGCGCCAGGGCTAAGGCATCCTTACCAGCTTTATGAAAGCGCAGCTGACTTTCTGCTGTTTTTGGGCCTTATGAGGCTGTCTAAGAAGACGGACACTCGGGGAGTTGTAACTCTAGCTTACGTTTTCGGGTATTCGCTGATAAGGTTTTCCCTTGAATTTTTTAGAGACAGCGAAAAGATTCTTTTCGGGTTGTCTTCGGCCCAATGGCTGTCTTTGGTTCTTTTAGCCGCGAGCTTGCTTTTATATCTTTTGGTTAAAAAGCGGACCGCAAAAACTGTAAACGAAGTATCTTCTTAGTCCTGGGATTCGGAGGTGACGGCTTTATCTGACTGATGCCGCAAATTATGAGAAAAATTATTGATCCAGAGTTGATACCACCTGAGGTACTAGAGATAGCTGCGACTCTTAAAGAAGCCGGAGGTGAACCTTATATAGTAGGTGGCTCGATCAGAGACATTTTGCTGGGCAAAACTCCCTCCGACTGGGATATAGCAGTGGATCTTCACCCTGAGGAAGTGCTGGCGATTTTCCCTGACGCCCTAACTATAGGCATTGAGTTTGGCAGAGTATCCGTAGGCAATGTAGACGTGGTTTCTTTGCGTCACGAAGCGGATTATCTGGATAGACGTCATCCCAGCAAAGTTCGTTTTGGGGTTCCAATCGAGAAGGATTTGGAGCGCAGGGACTTTACTGTCAACGCTATGGCGTGGGACCCCTTTTCTGGGGAGATTTTCGACCCATTTGACGGGTACACAGATCTTTCCTTAAGGGTTTTGAAATCAGTGGGAGACCCATCTGTCAGATTTCAAGAGGATCCTCTCAGGATTCTAAGGGCAATTAGGTTTAAGGATACCATCGGATTCAATCTGCATCCTGACGTGATCAAAGCGATGTCAGAATCCAAGGATCTTTTGGGTCAAGTAGCCGGCGAAAGACTGTTTGTAGAATTAAAGTATATTTTGCTTTCCCCCTCAGTATATCAGGGGATAAGGGATCTTTATGACTACGGCCTAAGCAATGCAGTTTTACCTGAGATTAATGGCGATCCCGAGGGAATAGGCATTGCACTGTCTGCATGTTCTCCAAATCTGGTTACCCGGCTGGGAACTTTATTTGGGTGTGAAGGCATGGAGTCAACTATGGAAGAAATAGATGATGCAGTAGAGGAGTTCAAAGACCGGTTCAATTTGGCCAAGTGGCTGGCTGAAGATGTAAAATGGCTAGCTGCCAATTCGGATCCAGAAGGTACTGTACGCTACGAAACTCTCCCATCTCGGATTTTAAACCTTTNNCATTGGGGCAGATTGCGTCTGGAACAGCTTATCGAGGTGAAACAGGCTTTATGGCGCGGAAGGGGAAAAGGCGGTATGCCAAAAGGATGTCTATTTCTGGCTTCTGGCATAGATGCCCTAGGCCAGGATCACCTCGAAGAGGTAGAAAACTTGCGCATCGCTCTAGATGGCAACGACATAATTCAGATTTTGAATATAAGGCCTAGCCCTGTAGTTGGAGAAGCTCTTGACTATTTGGAAGAAATCGTGCTCAGGGATGTTAGACTAAACGACAAAGAAACTCTTTCTGAGATCCTTTCGGAATGGTGGAGTAAACGAAGGTGAAAAGGGACGGAGTATATAGACTGACCAACATAGCAATTATGGTGGCTTTGGCAACAGCACTGCACGTAGTGGAAGCTATGATACCTATTCCCTACGTAGTACCAGGGGCAAAGCTAGGATTAGCCAACATAGTTGCTCTTTATGCAGTAATGACCGGCGAATTCAGTGACGCTTTTGCTGTGAGTTTCCTACGGACTTTGCTAGGAAGCCTGCTTTCTGGAACATTTCTCAATGTAGGATATTACTTGAGTACGGCAGGTGCGCTTTTATCTACTACAGTGATGTATGCCCTTAATAAACTGGCGAAAGGCACCTTTTCTGCTGTGGGTATAAGCGTGGCGGGGTCAATTACCCATAACGTGGCTCAGCTTCTGGTGGCATCTTTGCTCCTAGAACACATAGGTGTCATGTTCTACCTCCCATATCTCCTTCTCTTCGCTATACCTACAGGGATCTTTGTCGGGTTGTTAGCAGGAAAAATTGTATCTTATACAGAAAAAGTCCGTAACAAAAGACGGGTGTAAAGAGATCCAGCGTCGNNTAAGAAGATGCTACGCGGAATTCGGGGGAAAGAAACGTAATAGGGACATAGATATAAAAGGAGGTTCCAAATTGCCAAAGGATAAGGTGCCCGATGTAGTTATTCGCAGATTAGTAACATACCTCCGCGTGCTAAACGAACTTGAGGCTGGGCCTAATGACTATATATCTTCGGCCAAGATCGCAGATCTGGCTGCAGTCAACAGCGCCCAAGTTCGAAAAGACCTTGCTATGTTTGGGGAATTTGGGAAGCAAGGAGTGGGATATCCTATCCTAGCTCTTAGGGAGGAGCTTATCTCGATCCTCAAAGCTGATAGAGAGATGTCTATCGCCATCTTTGGCGTAGGCGAACTTGGAACTGCGCTTANNGAAGAAATCAAAATAGGAGTCATAACTGTCCCTGCATCAGTCGCCCAAGAAGTAGTTACTTTTGCGGTTTCATGCGGAATAAAGGGGTTTCTGAACTTCGCTCCTGTAAGACTTAAGGTCCCAGAAGACATACGAGTTCAAAACAGCGACGTCACCCTGGACCTTCAAGAACTCGCTTTTTATTTGTAGGCCGCCTTGTAAATAGCGCATAGGTGCGGGGTTGAAACAATTGGATCTTAGAAGAGGTCCAAGTCATAGACCAAGTGCTCACCTTTTCGCATCTGTCATGATGCCCCCAGTGATTCAGCAACATAATGTTCCTTCCCATCTGTTTCGTTAATGTCTTCCGTCTTTTATTTCTTTGTGTTATGCTAGCCATGGTTTGTAGTAAGCTAGCGGTATAGTATTGGCTGGTCCATAATAAGATTTTTGTTAGTTCTGGAGGTGAAACCGGTTGGCCGATTCTTTGTCACAGATTGAAGAGAAGCTGGAGGAATTGAGAAGGCGTCGTGAAAAGGTTTATCAGGGTGGCGGAAGCGCTAGAATCGAAAGGCAGCATAAGTCCGGTAAATTGACTGCCAGAGAGCGAATAACTGCTCTTTTCGATCCAGGCACTTTTGTTGAGATTGATGCTTTTGTAGAGCACAGAGCAACCGCGTTTGGAATGAGTGAAGTGGAAGCTCCTGGAGAAGGCGTGGTTACAGGTTACGGGCTTATTGATGGGAGAGCGGTTTGTGCAGCAGCCCAAGATTTTACTGTTATCGGCGGATCTTTAGGCGAAATGCATGCAGAAAAGATATGTAAGTGCATGGATCTTGCAGCTAAGGTCGGCATTCCCTTTGTATTCCTAAACGACTCAGGAGGAGCCCGGATTCAAGAAGGAGTAGACGCGCTGAAAGGGTACGGAAACATATTTTACCGCAACGTAAAATATTCAGGCGTGATCCCTCAGATCGCTTTGATTTTGGGCCCCTGCGCAGGAGGAGCAGTTTACTCACCTGCCCTTTGCGATTTTGTGTTCATGGTTGAAGGTATATCCAACATGTTCATTACGGGTCCACAGGTAATTAAGGCTGTTACAGGGGAAGAAGTAACTTCTGAGCAACTAGGAGGAGCCTTAGTTCACAACCAGGTGAGCGGCGTGGCCCAATTTATGGCCCCTGATGAGCAGACTTGTTTTGAAATGCTAAAGACGCTNNGATGATCCGGGAAGGTGTGAACCGATTTTGCGCGAAGTAGTACCTGTTGACCCTGGAAAGGGGTACAACATGTACGATTTGATCTACCCCATGGTAGACGATGGCATATTCTTTGAAGTATCTCCATATTTTGCGACCAACATTATTACGGGGTTTGCCAGGCTAGCAGGTAGGGTTGCAGGCATCGTGGCATCACAGCCCAGCGTAAAAGCAGGATGTCTCGATATTGATGCTTCAGACAAGGCAGCCAGGTTTGTACGGTTTTGTGATGCTTTCAACATCCCTTTGGTAACCCTTGTAGACGTACCTGGATACTTGCCCGGTGTCGATCAGGAGTACGGCGGGATCATAAGGCATGGTGCGAAACTGCTTTACGCTTATTCTGAAGCTTGTGTTCCCAAGGTGACAGTGATTACAAGAAAGGCGTACGGCGGTGCGTACATTGCTATGTGTTCCAGGCATCTTGGAGCAGATATGGTTTTCGCATTTCCCCAAGCGGAGATCGCGGTAATGGGCCCTGATGGAGCTGCAAACGTGGTATTCAAGAAGGAGATTGCAGAAGCTGAAGATCCTGCCGCCAAGCGTGAAGAGAAGATCAAAGAGTTTAGAGAAGTGTTTGCCAATCCGTATGTCGCGGCTAGCAGAGGTTATATTGATGACGTAATTGACCCCCAGGAGATTCGCCCACGGGTTATAGGCGCCCTGGAGCTCACGGCTACAAAGCGGGCAGAGAAAATGCCTAAGAAGCATGGGAACATACCGCTATAAGGAGATGACTTTTTGGAAAGAGGATTGCATGCCTGCATGAGGTGTGGAGGGATATAGATGATACCAGATACGATTGGCGGCGCTTTTACCTTAACCTTAGTGAATTTGCTCGTAGTATTTGTCGTGCTGATATTGGTTGCCTTGATGATCAGTTTGATATACAAGATTGTTTCGAGTTTCCAGAAAGAAACTCATACTGAAATTGAAGGGACCGAGGTTCAAGGGGAAGGTTATGTGGAAGTAGGAGGGGTTGGCGTCATGGAGATCAGGCCCGAAGCAGAAGAAGTTGTTACTAGCGTACAAGACTTCGAGTCTCTTGACCCCAAGCGCAAGGCGGCNNCTATGATGGCATAGGCGGTTTTTAACTTGAGTTTCAAAGTGAAAAGGAGGACCAGACGTGCGAAAATTTAGGGTGAAAATTGACGGCGAAGTGTTCGAAGTAGAGGTGGAAGAAGTAGGGGCACAGGCAGTTCAAACGGCTGCAGTA
>MTKW01020076.1_pt1 | contig 14586 bp, 10 predicted proteins | sample 1042761 | NCBI WGS metagenome assembly MTKW01 (sample SAMN06205366, study PRJNA360243) | anaerobic digester metagenome | biome: Wastewater treatment plant; feature: Anaerobic digester sludge; material: sludge; isolation source: anaerobic digester fed with sludge from wastewater treatment plant ... | reverse complement strand
GAATGATACTGATTACAGGGTAAGGGCAGAAGCCGCGGCTGCTATCACCTCTTTACAGGGAAAGGCTGCCGTTCCGGAACTGATAGAATATATGAAGAATGCAACCGGACAAACCGACCAGGAAGCTGTTAAATCAGCGCTGATGTCCGTATCCGGAGATAAGGAGATCGCCCTCCTGAAACCCGTTTTGAAGGATGCTTCCTCAATCGCGAAAATAACAGCTATCGAACTAATGGCGTGGAACAAGGGAAATGAGTATTTCAGGGAAGTGCTTCCTTTTGCTTCATCACCCGACGAACCGGTTCGTAATGCTGCCATAAAGGCCCTGGCCAGTCTTGCAGGACCGGCTGATCAGAAGGATCTTATCAATTTGCTGTCATCTGTTCAGGATAAAGCCGCAATTGCCGATCTGCAGTCAGCCCTCGCGGCAGCTGCAGGCAGGTCAGATGATCCGGCCAGACGTTCGGATGTCATTCTCGAAGCACTTCAGAACAATGCAGCCAGGGAAAGACTCATACCCGTTCTGGCAACTACAGGAGGAAAGGTAGCTCTGGACCTGGTTCTCAGGGAATTTGAACAGGGAAATGCCGAAATGAGGGATGTCTGCTTCAAGACTCTTACATCATGGAACGATTACACGGCTTCATCTGCCCTTTACGAAATAGTGGCTTCCAGGAATAAAACTTTTGAAGATCCTGCATTCAGGGGCTACATCAGGCAGGTAAGAACGGCTCCCGTCACTGATGAACAGAAACTTCTGCTCTATCGAAAGATACTTCCGTATGCCCTCAGCGCTGAACGGAAAAATGAAATAATCACCCAGCTGGGCAGCCTGAAAACCTATCAGGCATTATTCCTGGCCGGGACTTTCCTCGATGATCCCGAGACTTCAGCTGCAGCTGCTTCAGCAGCCATGCATATTGCCCTCCCGTCGGCAGAATCGTCAGCGGGTATGTACGGCACTCTTGTAAGGGAGATACTTGGAAAGGCAGCACAGAAACTGGCCGGTCCGGAAAGTGAATACAATAAGGAAATGGTAATAAAATACCTGGCTTCCTTGCCTGCTGATGAGGGATTCGTATCGATGTTCAACGGCAAGGACCTTACGGGATGGCAGGGACTTGTTGAAAATCCTGTCGTCAGGGCAAAAATGAGAAGGGTCGACCTTGAGAGGAGACAGGAAGAAGCCAACCTTCTGGTAGCAGCCAACTGGAGCGTTAAGGATGGCTGCATCTGGTTCAACGGAAAGGGAAACAACCTCTGCTCGGTTAAGGAATACGGCGACTTCGAAATGATTGTCGACTGGAAGATAACAAAGGACGGCGACAGCGGTATCTATCTGAGGGGAACACCGCAGGTACAGATATGGGATACATCCAGAACCGACGTCGGAGCACAGGTGGGTTCGGGAGGCCTCTACAACAACCAGGTTCATCCTTCAAAACCGCTGAAGGTGGCCGATAATCCCGTGGGAGACTGGAACACCTTCAGAATAATTATGGTGGGAGAAAAGGTGTCAGTGTGGCTTAACGGCGAACTGGTGGTCGATGATGTGACAATGGAAAACTACTGGGACAGGAAAAGCCCCATATTCCCGAAAGGAAGCATAGAACTTCAGGCACACGGCACCGACCTGGCATTCAGGGATATTTATATAAGGGAGATCAGCGACAAGGAATATAATCTTACGCCGGAAGAGAAATCGGAGGGCTTCGTTTCCCTCTTTAACGGCAGAAACCTCAATAACTGGGTTGGAAACAAGGAATCGTATGTCGTGGAGGATGGAACGATAGTTATCAAACCGGAAAGCGGAAGCGGAGGAAATCTGTATACCGCCGGGGAATTTTCCGATTTTATCTTCAGGTTTGAATTCCTTCTTACACCGGCAGCAAATAACGGACTCGGAATAAGAACCCCTCTCGAGGGCGATGCAGCTTACGTGGGAATGGAACTGCAGATTCTTGACAATGATGCCGATGTATATGCAAAGCTTGAACCTTACCAGTACCACGGTTCAGTATACGGAGTGATCCCTGCCAGAAGGGGATTCCTTAATCCTGTCGGGGAGTGGAACTACCAGGAAGTATATGTAAAGGGAACAAAAATCAAGATTACCCTTAACGGAACGGTAATAGTCGACGGCGATATTGCTGATGCCCGCGATAACGGCACAATGGATAAAAGAGATCATCCGGGACTGAAGAATACCACAGGCCATATCGGGTTCCTTGGACACGGGTCCGTGGTCAAGTTCAGGAATATCAGAATAAAGGATCTTTAATTGTAACTTTTAACTGTATATGAAGATCAGAATATTGATAATTGCTGCCGTAGCAGCGGTTCTGAGTTCCTGCTCACAAACGGGTCCTCCGGAACCATTCGGACCGCTGCCTTCCGAAAGGCAGCTTGCATGGCATGAACTTGAATATTACATGTTCGTTCATTTCACGGTCAATACCTTTACCGACAAGGAATGGGGCTATGGCGACGAGAAGGAAGCGGTGTTCAACCCTTCAGCCCTCGACTGCCGCCAGTGGGCGAAAACTGCCAGCGAGGCCGGTATGAAGGGAATCATCATAACAGCCAAGCATCACGACGGTTTCTGCCTCTGGCCTTCAGCCTTTACCGAACACTCGGTAAAGAATTCCCCATGGAAGGAAGGGAAGGGTGATGTGCTGAAGGACCTGAGGGAAGCCTGTGACGAGTACGGACTTAAGATGGGTGTTTACCTTTCGCCCTGGGACAGGAACTCGGCAGTTTACGGAACACCTGAATATCTTGTTTATTACAGGGATCAGTTGAGGGAGCTGCTTACAAACTACGGTGAGATATTTGAAGTATGGTTCGACGGAGCCAACGGCGGTGACGGTTATTACGGCGGAGCAAGGGAAACCCGCCGGATCGACAACAAAACATACTATGACTGGCCCAACACTCATAAGATTGTAAGAGAGCTTCAGCCTGATGCAGTTATGTTCAGCGATGCGGGACCCGATGTAAGATGGGTGGGCAATGAAAGCGGAATGGGAAGCCTTACCAACTGGTGTCTTCTGAAAAAGGATGAGATGTATCCTGGCGGCGATTTTGCAAGGATCCTGGGTGAAGGTCATGAAGACGGGAACTACTGGGTGCCTGCTGAAGTCGATGTGTCTATTCGACGCGGATGGTTCTATCACGAATCACAGGATTCCATGGTCAGAAGCCCTGAAAATCTGCTTGAGCTTTACTATTCCTCGGTTGGCCGAAACAGCAATCTGCTTCTGAATATCCCACCCGACAGGAGAGGCTTGCTCCATGAAAATGACGTGAGCTCGCTCATGGGCTTCAGGGAACTTCGCGAAAAGGAGTTCGCGAACGAACTGGCTTTGGGGAAGAAAGCCAGCTCCGATGTATCAAGGGGAAAGGCTTATAAAGCTCTCAATGTCAATGATGGAAATCCGGAAACCTACTGGGCTGCACCCGACGGTGCTTTGACAGGCAGTCTGATCATCGACCTCGGAAGCGAAACGGAAGTGAACAGGATACTGATCCAGGAATACATCAGACTCGGACAACGCGTGAAGGAATTCAGTGTTGAGGCTTTTTCTGACGGTGAATGGAAGATGCTTGTCGATGGTACTACCATCGGCTACAAGGTGATACGTAAATTCCCCGTGGTAAAGACTTCCAGGATAAGAGTAAGCATTACCGGTTCAAAGGCCGCTCCCCTGATCTCAAACATTGAACTCTACAGAGCCCCGGGAGAATAATTGACAATTCCGGCGGCGATCGGTCCGCCGGCTTTTTTTCATTTTTTGCGCACTGCCCTGACTATATTCAGGGTTTCGGCAACTTTTGCTGACAGAGCATCCCAGTCTTTGTTCCGGATAAAGTCAGAGGAAATCAGGTTTGATCCTATTCCCACGCATGAAGCTCCCGCGTCAAACCATCCCTTAAGGTTTTCATGAGTTGTATCAACGCCTCCGGTGGGCATTATGCTCGACCAGGGACAGGGTCCTTTGACTGCCTTAATGAAAGCAGGTCCTCCCACCGGCATACCGGGAAAGATTTTAACGAATTCGGCTCCCAGTTCCTCTGCATAACTGATCTCCGAAACCGATCCGCACCCGGGGATCCATAGTATCTTTTGCCTGTTGCAAACCTTCGACATTTCGGGGTTCAGAATGGGGGAGACTATAAAATTGGCTCCCAGCTGGATATATAGCGATGCAGTGGCCGGATCGACAATCGAACCTGTTCCCATCATCATGCCCGGCAACTCCCTGACAGCCCACTTGCTGAGCTCGCTGAACAGCTCATGGGCAAAATCGCCCCGGTTTGTGAACTCAAAAATGTTGATACCTCCCTTATAACATGCGCTTATCACATTCCTGCATACTTCGGGGTCGCTGTGGTAAAAAATTGGAATGATGCCTGTATCCTGCATCCTGGTTATTACCTCAATCCTGCTGAACTTTGCCATAATATTACGGATATATGTACAAATGTATTAAAAAAGGAGAGAACGTCGAGCATCGCATGATGTGAACTGCTTGGCGGGAAACTCGAACCGCCAGCCGCTAGCCGTTCTTTTTTTTCTATTCTGTTTATATTTCTCTATATTAGCTGATCATTATTCGAAGATGGCCCTGAACTATATCTGGATCGCGTTTTTCCTTATCGGTTTCATCGTTGCACTCGGTCAGCTGATCTTTTCAGGAAATACCGCGATATTCAACGACATGATAAATTCCACCTTTGCAAATGCAAAGACGGGTTTCGAAATATCACTCGGATTGACCGGAGCCCTTACCCTCTGGATGGGACTGATGAAGGTGGGTGAGAAAGGCGGTGTTGTGGGAATGCTTGGAAGACTATTCGGCCCTTTCTTCGAAAAACTCTTTCCCGAACTTCCCAAAGGCCATCCGGCATACGGTTCAATGATACTGAACTTCTCCGCCAACATGCTCGGACTCGATAACGCTGCTACTCCCATGGGACTTAAAGCCATGAAGGAGATGCAGGATTCAAACCCCCAAAAGGATACGGCTTCAAATGCCCAGATCATGTTCCTGGTACTGAATGCCTCAGGCCTTACTATTATCCCTGTCAGCATCATGGTCTACAGGACCCAGCTGGGTGCCGTCAATCCTGCCGATATCTTCATACCCATTCTTATTGCAACATACGTGGCAACACTTGTGGCCTTGATAAGCGTGGCCGTTGTTCAGAGAATAAACCTTCTGGATAAGGTTATAATTGCTTATCTGGGAGGCCTGACGGCAATAATTGCAGGAATTATAATCTATTTCAGTTCACTTCCCAGGGAAAAGATAGCCGATGTATCGACCTTTGCAGCAAACTTCATTCTCTTCACCATTATAATCCTGTTCATTGTACTGGCCATGTTGAAGAAGGTGAATGTATATGATGCATTTATAGAAGGGGCTAAAGAGGGATTCGGGGTGGCTGTCAGGATAATACCCTTCCTGGTTGCCATACTGGTTGCCATAGGGATTTTCAGGGCTTCGGGAGCCATGGATTTCATCATCAGTGGTTTTGAGCATTTCTTTGCCTGGCTGGGTTTCGATACACGTTTCACCGGTGCTCTTCCCGTAGCCTTTATGAAACCCCTTAGCGGAAGCGGGGCCAGGGGACTTATGATCGATGCCATGACAACTTACGGGGCCGACTCATTTATAGGCCGGCTGGCATGCACTTTACAGGGAGCTACAGATACAACTTTCTATATAATAGCAGTCTATTTCGGATCGGTAGGTGTGAAAAACACCCGCCATGCTGTCGGATGCAGCCTGCTGGCCGACCTGGCAGGTGCCGTGGCTGCAATTCTTGTTGCCTATCTGTTCTTTGGATAACTTACTGATAATCTGCGCCGCGAATAACAGACTCACACTGTTTTCGGGCCGGGTAATGATTTTATTACTGAAAGAGAATACATCTTGGATTTTAAGCTGCCAATGACATGAATTCTGCCCTGATTCCACTGCTGATACTGATTTCCATCATACTTATAATTGCACTGACAACCAGGTTCAGGCTGCATGCTTTCACAGCCCTTTTTATTGTATCTCTTCTTCTCGCGGCTGTAACCCTTCCAGTCGCTTCAATTGTGAGTACCCTGAAGGAAGGATTCGGCAGCACGATGGCCTCAATAGGCTTTCTTATAATTTTTGGCGCCATGATCGGAGTAATTCTCGACCGGACAGGAGCCACTCTAAGCATTGCAGGCTATATGCTTTCAAAAACCGGAGAGAAAAGGAGCCCTGTAGCACTCGGCCTTACGGGATTCATTACCGGGCTACCTATCTTCTGCGATTCGGGATTCATAGTGCTGAGCGGACTTGCGAAATCGCTCAGCAGGAAATCAGCTGTTTCCATGCCCTTTATGGCAACTGTCCTGGCAACTTCCCTTTATTCGGTACACTGCCTTATTCCTCCTCATCCGGGTGCCCTTGCTGCAGCCGGAATAGTTGATGCCAATGTCGGCTGGATGATAATTGTGGGCACCCTCTTTGCGATTCCCGGAGCTGTTTCAGCATACCTTTGGAGCGCGTGGGCATCGCAGAAATTCAGTGCAACCGCACCTTCATCAGGGAGGGATGATGAAGTTGATCCACGTCAAAGCTTGCCGCCGGTCTTTCTTTCCATTCTCCCGATTGCCGTCCCGCTGCTGCTGATAACGGCCAAATCGATTGCAGGGCTTCTTGACACAGAAGGAAATTCATTGGGCAGAAAGATACTTGAACTTCCCGGCGAGCCGGTGATTGCTCTTCTTATAGGAGTCCTGTTCGCACTGTTTCTGATGAAACGCAAGTCAATAGCTGATATGAATTTGGTTTTTTCCGATGCCATACTTAAAGCAGGACCCATTCTTATCATTACTGCTGCCGGCGGGATGTTCGGGATGGTCATACGGTCGACCGGGGCAGGTGAGATCATCGGAGAAAGACTTGCAGGTAGCGGAATCGGATTGTTGATTCCTTTCCTGATAACAGTCATAATGAAAACAGCGCAGGGTTCATCCACGGTGGCTATAATAACAGCGGCTTCAATCGTTGCTCCAATGCTTGAAATGCTGGGACTTGGATCGGAATGGGGGAAGGTGCTGGCCCTGCTTTCAATGGGAGCCGGATCGATGATAGCTTCCCATGCAAATGACAGTTATTTCTGGGTGGTGACCAATTTCTCGGATATCAGGGTGGAGGATACCCTGAGGGTCTATACCACCTCCACCATTGTGATGGGAACTGTGGTCTTTGCATGCATCTGGCTGGTTTCATTGTTTGTTCTGTAATTATTTTGTCATGAGAAACAGAGATAATGCGCTTAGAATCTTCCTTGCCGGAGTCAGAGGTGTGCTTCCTGAAAAGCTGGTTACTGATGTTCTGCAGCTTAAGGGACAGGTCCTTGTTGCAGGAAACCATGAGGTGTCGCTTGAGGGTATCGAGAAAATCCTGGTAATCGGGGCGGGAAAGGCCAGCGCTGCCATGGGACATTATGTCGAATGCATCCTGGGCGACAGGATAAGTGGAGGCCATATTGTTGTCAAGTACGGCCATTCCTGCACTCTCAAAAAGATCAGGGTCACCGAAGCCGGACATCCGGTTCCCGACGAGAATGGCTTTATGGCGGCACGGGAAATAAAGAAAATAGCATCGGATGCTTCAGCAAATGATCTGGTCATCTGCCTTATATCGGGAGGAGCATCGGCGCTGCTGTCGGATCTGCCCGAGGGATTGATTCCCGAGGAACTCTACATAGTTAACAACCTTCTGATACGGAGCGGAGCAACCATAAACGAAATAAACTGCGTCAGGAAACATCTTTCCTCTATCAAGGGAGGCCAGCTTGTCCGGACTATAAGACCTGCGCGGCTCATTACCCTTATCATCTCGGATGTAATCGGAAACCATCTCGATGTTATCGGCTCCGGTCCCACCGTGCCCGACAGTACAACTTTCGCGGATGCCCTTGGCGTGATAGAAAAGTATAACCTGACCGATGATGTGACAAGGGGAGTAATGAATTACCTGCGCGATGGTTACGCCGGCTATCATCCCGACACCCCGAAACCGGGAAACCTTATCTTTGAAGGTACCATGAACATAATTGCCGGCACCAATCAGGCAGCCCTGCGGGCCTGCAAGAATGAAGCTGTGAAGCTTGGATACAGGTCGTACATTATCGATGCCGCTCTTGAGGGCGATGTTGAAACAGCTTGTGAATCAATAATAAACACCGCACTGTCGTTCAGAAACAACCAGGATATACCCAAACCCGCATGCCTTCTTTACGGGGGAGAGACAAGCGTCAGGGTAACAGGAAGCGGAACCGGCGGCAGGAACCAGCACCTTGCCCTTTCGGCAGCAATAAAGCTCAGGGACATCCCCGGGATAACAGTGCTTTCCGCGGGTACCGACGGTACCGACGGACCTACTGACGCTGCCGGCGCAGTCGCGGATTCCGGAACCATGGCCAGAGCTTTATCCATGAATGAGGACCCTATAAGCTACCTGGCCGGTTTTGATTCATTCAACTTCTTCAGGAAAGTTGGTGGACTGATTACAACAGGCCCTACCTTTACCAACGTAATGGATATAGTGGTGGTTATCGTGGAATGAATGCCCGCCCTATTTTATTATATTTGTCATGAACCCCGGCCCGCGGCTTACGGTCCGGAAATAATAAGAGCCTATGAAAGCCCTTGTATTGGAGGAATACAATAAACTTGTTTACAAAGACGTACCTGAACCCGAAGTAAAGCCCGGTGAAGTCCTTGTCAGAATAAAGGCATGCGGTATTTGCGGGTCGGATGTTCAGGGTCTCGACGGCAGCACCGGACGAAGGATTCCTCCCATAATAATGGGACATGAGGCTTCAGGAGTGATTGCTTCAGTCGGACCAGGTGTGAGCGACTGGAAAACAGGCGACAGGGTAACATTCGACTCAACCGTCTATCCTCTGAACGACTGGTACACTCTCGAAGGAAAGTACAACCTCAGCGACAACAGGGAGGTGATCGGTGTTTCGCCGGGCGACTACAGGCGAAACGGAGCCTTTGCAGAATACCTGGCTGTTCCTCAGCATATTCTTTACAGGATTCCCGATCAGGTATCGTTCGAACAGGCCGCTATGGTTGAAGCTGCTGCAGTCGCCCTTCATGCACTGAACCTTGCATCGCTGAAAACCGGCGATTCGTGCGTGGTTACCGGAGCCGGCATTATTGGCTCCTTCCTGATACGTCTGCTTAAAATTGCCGGGGCAGGAGTGCTAATAGCGATAGATAATGACCCCATAAAACTTGACTATTCAATGAAAACCGGAGCCGGCCATGCTTTCAATTCTTCAGATGCTGATGTGCCGGAAAGGATTAAAGCCCTGACCAGCGGGAGAGGAGCCGATATCTCGTTCGAAGCGGTCGGTAAAACAGAAACCGTGAACCTGGCAATCGCTTCCACCAGAAAGGGAGGAACAGTAGTCCTGGTCGGAAACATCTCCAAGACAATTGAATTCCCTCTTCAGAAGGTTGTTACCTCCGGGATCAGGGTGCTTGGCAGTTGTGCCATCAGGGGTGAATATGACGCTGTCCTTAAGCTGATGAAAGACGGCAGACTGGATGTCTCCGATATGATATCCGCAGTGGCTCCGCTGTCGGAGGGGGCAGAGTGGTTCAGAAAACTGTATAACAAAGAAGGTGATCTTAAAAAAGTGATACTGGTACCTTAAATAATATCTATGGAAGAAGAAAGGATTTATAACATCTCAATCGCGGGTTGCGGCAAAGTTGCCCATCTTCACGCTAAAGCAGTTCTCAGCATAGCTAATGCAAGGCTGACAGGTGTATGGAGCCGTACTCCCGAATCAGCAAACAGGTTTGCATCGGAGTACAAGACGAAAGCCTATTCCGATATCTCCCGAATGGTAATCGAGAATAAAAGCGACCTGGTTATCGTATGCACGCCCCATCCCTTCCACAGGCAGCCTGCCATTGAGGCCGCTATGGCCGGGGCAAATGTTCTTGTTGAAAAACCGCTGGCTTCAGACCTTGACGACTGCGACGCGATAATTAATACCTGCAGGGAAAGGTCTGTCAAACTCGGAGTAGTGAGCCAGCGAAGGTGGTATTCACCTTCCATGAGAGTGAAGCGGGCAATAGAAGACGGAAAGATCGGAAAGCCTGTACTTGCAACAGTAATACTGCTTGGATGGCGCGACAAGGCTTATTATGATTCGGATGCCTGGCGCGGTACATGGAAGGATGAGGGGGGAGGTGTTCTAGTTAACCAGTCGCCCCATCAGTTCGACCTCATGCTGTGGTACATGGGGGATATCGACGAGGTTTACGGTCTCTGGCGAAACCTGAACCATCCGTATATCGAGGTCGATGATACCGCGCTTGCAATTGTGAAATTCAAAAGCGGGGCAATAGGAAATATCCTGGTAAGCAATTCCCAGAAACCGGGCCTTTTCGGCAAGGTACACGTACATGGCGAGAACGGGGCATCGGTCGGAGTGCAGACAGACGGAGGGCAAATGTTCATAGCGGGCAGGTCGGGAGTGGCCGAAGCTCCCGTTAACGATCTCTGGACTGTTCCCGGAGAGGAAAAGATGCTGGCGGAATGGGTCAGGGAGGATACCGAGATTTTCCATAAATACGATCCGACAGTTTACTACATGCAGTGCCAGATAGAGGATTTCCTGCAAGCCATCGGGAATGACACCGAACCTATGGTTACCGGCGAAGCTGGCAGGAAAACCGTTGAACTTTTTACGGCAATATACCGGTCAACACGGGAGAATGCACCGGTAAAAATCAATTAGTAATTAACAATGAACAATTAGCAATTTGTAAATGGCATAGGGCACAGGGCGCAGGGCTCAGAGCACAGAGCACGGGGCACAGAGCACAGGGCACTGGGCACAGAGCACAGAGCACAGGGCACAGGGCACAGAGCACAGGGCACAGGGCACAGGGCACAGAGCACAGAGCACAGAGCACAGGGCACAGAGCACAGGGCACAGGGCACAGAGCACAGAGCACAGGGCACAGAGCACTGGGCGAAAGAATGACGTGCCGCACGTCGCTAGCCCACGCCGCACGCCGCTAGCCGCCAGCCGTTCTTCAATTCATAATTAACCTGAAACCTCGATTTTAATAGCTTTCCCATGTCCCCTCTTTACATAATACTGATAGTTGTAACAGGAGTGACGCTTCTCCTGCTGATGGTGCTCAAATTCCGGCTGAGTGCCTTTGTCGCCCTTCTTATAACATCCATAATCGTTGGAATAATGGCCGGTATGCCCCTGGACAAGATCTCGCAGAGCATACAGGACGGCATGGGAAGCACGCTGGGATTTGTTGCAACTGTCGTTGGCCTTGGCGCTATATTTGGTCAGATGCTCGAGAGTTCGGGAGGCGCTAGATCTCTTGCAAACTACCTGCTTAAGAAATTCGGACAGAAGAATGCCTCGTGGGCGCTTATGATCTCGGGATTTATCGTCGGCATACCCATTTTCCTGGATGTGGGTTTCATCATCCTTATCCCCATAGTGTACGCGCTCACCAGGGATACAAAACGATCGGTACTCTATTATGCTATTCCCCTTCTGGCAGGGCTTGCCGTGACACATACAATGGTACCCCCGACACCCGGACCCACTGCAGTGAGCGAGATCCTGGATGTTGAGCTCGGATGGGTTGTCATTATGGGACTGCTCGTGGGTATTCCCACGGCAGCCATCGCGGGTCCACTGTTTGGAAGATTTATAGCAAATCGCCTTTATATTCCCGTACCCGAGATATTTCAGGATATGGCAAAAGATGAAGGGAAGGATCAGAAAAGCCTTCCTTCATTCGGTGTAATCGCAGCCCTTGTGATGACACCACTGCTTCTTATTCTTATGGGTACCTTTATTAATCTGGGCGTTGACAAGGGCGTACTCGAAAACACAATTCTGACCAGGGTACTCATTTTCATAGGCCATCCCTTTACCGCGCTCATAATTGCAACACTGCTGTCAATCTTGTTGTGCCTGAAGCATGGCCTGTCGAGGCAAACCATCCTCGATCTAAGTACCAAAGCCCTCGGTCCGGCCGGAATCATTATTCTGGTCACGGGTGCAGGAGGTGTCCTGAAACAGATTCTGGTTGACAGCGGAATAGGAAAGATGCTGGCAGAATCGCTTGCCGATTCATCAATTCCGATAATTGTACTTGCCTGGGTGCTTGCCGCGCTTGTAAGGATTACACAGGGATCGGCAACTGTGGCCATGATAACGGCAGCAGGCATAATTTCACCCCTGCTTTCAACATTTAATCTGAACCAGCCGAATGTTGCACTCGTTGTCATTGCCATTGCCGCGGGTGCAACCATCCTGTCGCACGTCAACGACAGCGGCTTCTGGATAGTAAGCAAATATCTTGGAATGAATGAGAAGCAAACATTGCGTTCCTGGACCGTCATGGAGACGATAATCGCCGTATGCGGACTCGCGTTTACACTCATCCTGTCGCTGTTTTTCCGCTGACCTCCCGTGTATAATCACTATCTTTAAAAGCTAAACAAAAGAGTATAATTCTTAGAACAAATGATGATATTAAAGTTTTGCGGTGCAGCCAGGGAAGTAACAGGGAGCAAGATCCTCCTGACGACAGAGATGGGCAAAAGGATTCTTCTCGACTGCGGGATGTACCAGGGAAAAGGGCTCGAGACCGATGCCATGAACCGCGATCTGGGATTCGATCCTTGCCTCATCGATCATATTATTCTGACTCATGCTCATATCGACCATTCAGGCCTGATTCCCTATGTCTACAAGCTCGGATTCACCGGCTCCATAGTGTGTACCAATGCCACGCGCGACCTGTGTTCGATTATGCTGGCCGATACGGCCTATATCCAGGAGAATGATACCAAAACATTCAANNGAGGATGCCAGGGAATGCATGAAGCTCTTTATTGGTATTCCCAAGAATATGAAATTCTCTATCGACAACAACATAAAGGTTAAATTTACAAATACCGGGCATATGCTTGGCAGCGGCGTTGCCAACCTCTATATCACCGAGAACGGCCGGACAACCCGGATAGCATATACAGGCGATATAGGGCGCCCAACCAGCAGAATACTGGCGCCGCCCGTACCCTTTCCCCAGGCCGATTACCTGATAACAGAATCAACCTATGGCGACAGACTTCATGAGGATTTTGCAAGGGCAGACGAGAAGTTGCTAGAAGTAGTAAACCATGCCTGCGTGTACAAGAAAGGAAAGCTGCTCATTCCTTCCTTCAGTGTCGGACGAACCCAGGAAATCGTTTACTCCTTTAACAAATTTTTCAACGAAGGTAAACTGCCTCGTGTTGAGATATTTGTTGACAGTCCTCTTTCGGTTAACGCCACAGGCATATTCCGGATGCATCCCGAATGCTTCAACAATGAGGTTCTGCAGGTCATGGAAACAGACCCCGATCCTTTCGGATTCAACAGTCTCACTTATATTACAAGGCAGGAGGATTCTAAAAGGCTCAATGAGTATGACAAGCCTTGCATCATCATCTCTGCATCGGGCATGATGGAAGCAGGACGGATAAAGCATCACCTTGCAAACAATATCTCCGATCCGCGTACTACAATACTCGTTGTGGGCTACTGCTCACCTGTAACACTCGGGGCAAGGATCGCCAGGGGCGACGATGAGGTTTCCATTTTCGGGATGGTACACAAGGTTAATGCCGAGGTGATAGAGATAGATTCATTCAGCGGTCATGGCGACTATAACGAGATGATGGATTTCCTCAGTTGTCAGGACAAGAGCCAGATTCGTGAAACCTTCCTGGTTCATGGAGACTATGAGTCGCAGGTCAATTATGCTGCCAGGCTTGAGAACGCCGGTTTTCAGAATGTTAAGATCCCTTCACTCAAACAGGAATTTACGATCTGATCCTAAAAAACCATATCGTTTCGGGTAAAAAATTTGTCGTTTATCATAGTGTTTTTTATCGTTAATCGATAAAAATTTGTTGTTATTTTTTGATCTCCGGAAGCCAGGCTTCTCAGGAGCAGCCACGGGATTATCTTATATGTCTCCTTATCTCTGCTCTGATTTCCTTCCATCCGGGATAAAGATCGGTAAGCAGATCATAAAATCCCTTGCCGTGATCGTGGTGCCGGAGATGGCAAAGCTCATGAACCATGACATATTCCCTGCACTCCCTGTTCAACCGTATAAGATCGTAGCTCAACGCTATGCCTCCTTTTGAGGAACAGCTTCCCCACCGGGTTTTCATTTTCCTGACTTTAAACCCTGTCGGATTCAGTCCGTGATCGATGTGCTTCAACATGACTTCCCTGAATTCCCCGGGAAGTTGCTGCCTGGCCACAAAACTGAACCAGCCTTCAAGGATTTCCCGGATGAGAAGCGGATTGTTGTTGTCAGACCAGCTGACTTCGATGGTGTTGTCGCGACCAAGCTTTACTGAGTATCTATTTCCGCGGATGAGCCTTAGAGTGTGTTCCTTTCCGAATAGCAGCAGCGTATCACCGTCGGAATAGCCTTCCGGCTTGTCGAGCCTGATAAGGGTACTG
>MTKW01011374.1_pt1 | contig 14606 bp, 12 predicted proteins | sample 1042761 | NCBI WGS metagenome assembly MTKW01 (sample SAMN06205366, study PRJNA360243) | anaerobic digester metagenome | biome: Wastewater treatment plant; feature: Anaerobic digester sludge; material: sludge; isolation source: anaerobic digester fed with sludge from wastewater treatment plant ... | reverse complement strand
TATGGCGATGTCCGTGAAAGCAGGCACACAAACAAGATCTATACCGCTGGGGGCGACAAAACCACGAGCGATGGCCACCGCTTTTATGGCTTGGTTGACAGCGCCAGCTCCGATGCCTTGAATCTCAGCGTACCCTTTCTCCCTTATGACACCGGCAAGGGCGCCGGCAACGGCGTTGGGATTGGATTTGGATGAAACTTTGAGGATCTCCACGGTGCCGGTTTCTCTACGGTCTACGTTGCTTACTCCCATCTGTATCCCCCCGTATGCATTGGAAAAGTCACGTCATTACAAAAGTGTGTAAGCCATGCAGTTATTCCCAACCGAATTGTACCTGCTTTTTGAAACATTTGCAACCTATGTTTGGGGGTCCCGGATAAAAATCCTTTCTACGTGCTCCGCACGCCCGGAGGAGTTGATGCGGCAAAAGACGCCGGAAAGAAGCCTTCTGCCCTTGGCGGGCTTGTGTTTTACGGGAAGCTGGGTCAAAAACCGCTTCAAGATGATATCCTTGCTCACGCCTATCACGCCGTCGCTGCTTCCGGTCATGCCTGCGTCGGTGATGTACGCGGTGCCTCCGGGAAGTATGGTTTCATCGGCGGTTTGAACGTGGGTGTGAGTGCCGAAAAGCGCGCTGCATCTGCCATCTAAGTACCATCCCGCGGCGATTTTTTCCGACGTAGCTTCCCCGTGAAAATCCACTATTATGGTGGAGGTGTGCCTTTCGAGTTTTTTGATCTCCGCGTCCAACGCCCTGAACGGACAATCGAAGCTTTCGGGCAGAAACACCCGGCCGCACACGTTCACAACGCCGACTGAGCAGCCGTTTCGCGCGGTGTAAAGCCCGCCCCCCTTTCCTGGCACGCCGGGAGGGTAGTTCGCCGGGCGGAGTATCCTTTCTTCCTCGTCGATGATCGTGAGTATCTCCTTTTTGGCCCAGATGTGGTTGCCCGAGGTGAGAACGTCCACGCCCAGATCGAAAAAGAACCCCGCCACGTCGGGCGTGAGTCCCTTACCTCCCGACGCGTTCTCGGCGTTTACGACGATGAAATCCGCGTCGTACTTTTCCATCAAGGAAGGAAGATGGGTCTCCAACATGGCTCTTCCCGGAGAACCGAACACATCCCCTATAAACAGGAGGTTCATTTGTCGAACACGAGGACCTTCTCCCCTTCCCTCAAAGCAACGATCTTCTTGCTGCTTTTGAGCTTGCTCACCTGATCTATGGTCTCTTGAAGGAACACCCGGGCGGGCCAGCCCAGTTCGCCGGCCTCAGGATCCAGGTCCTCTGACCCGACGACGCCCCCGGCCCTTTCACAGATCAGCTCCACCGTCATGTCGAGCTCCCCGGGAGAAAGGGATGACACATCCCTTTCCACCTGGAAACTGTAAAAGGAGTCCAACTCTTCCCACGCTGTTTTGATGACAGCGGGCCTTCTGTCCGTAAGGGACAGGTAGACCTCCACGGAATCCTTGTACAACGAAGCAAGTCTTCTTCTCTTGCTTTGACTGAGCGGTCCACGGCAAAGAAACACAAGGGCGAGAGCCTTGTTGGCCGGGTCGTAAGCTACCCTTGAGACTTGAGGGTAGGCTACCAAAAGAGTTGCCAACACCTCCACGTTTCTCGGGGGTGTTCGTCCCTTCCTGGTCGTTTTTCCCGGTGCCTGTTTCTTCGCCATGGTATCCCTCCTCATCTACTTAGCGTACCCAACCGCGCGCGTTTCTCTTATGACAGTCACCTTAACTTGACCGGGGTACTCTTTNNGGGGTACTCTATTTCCCTTTCTATCTTCTTCACGATGTCCCTGGCAAGGCGCACAGCTGCCAAATCGTTGACTCTCTCGGGTTTCACCATGATGCGGATCTCTCTTCCCGCCTGAATGGCGTAGGATTTCTCCACGCCTTCAAACGCGTTGGCGATGTCCTCCAGCTTTTCAAGGCGCTTGAGGTACATCTCTAAGGTTTCCCTTCTCGCCCCTGGGCGTGCTGCGGATATGGCGTCGGCGGCTGCCACCAAGAACGCCTCGGGGCTTGACGGTTCCACGTCCCCGTGGTGGGCTTCCATGGCCCTTATGACGTCCTGGGATTCCCTGTACCTTCTCAGGAGGTTCACGCCTATGGCTACGTGGGAGCCTTCCACCTCGTGATCCACTGCTTTGCCGATGTCGTGAAGGAGGCCCGCCCTCTTCGTCACCGTAGCGTCCGCACCTATCTCGTTGGCCATGATGGCACCTAAGTGGGCGACCTCCACCGAGTGCTTCAGCACGTTTTGGCCGTAACTTGTCCTGAACTTGAGCCTGCCCAACAGCTTGACGATCTCGGGGTGAAGGCCGTGAACGCCTAGGTTCAGGGCCGCCCTCTCCCCTTCCTGCTTGATGGAGTTTTCGACGTCCCTCTGAGCTCTCTCCACCATTTCCTCTATGCGGGCTGGGTGGATCCTGCCGTCGGAAACGAGCCTCTCCAGGGCCAACCTTCCGATCTCCCTGCGTACCGGATCGAAACCCGACAAAATCACAGCTTCTGGGGTGTCATCTATTATGAGGTCTATGCCCGTGAGAGTCTCGAAGGATCTGATGTTTCGGCCCTCCCTCCCGATGATGCGGCCTTTCATCTCATCGTTCGGCAGCTCAACAACGGACACGGTGTTTTCCGCAACGTGGTCCGCCGCGCACCTTTGGATAGCGAGGCTTACCACGTTCCTGGCGTTTTTGTCGGCTTCTTCCCTAGCACGAGCTTCCTCGTCCCGGATCAGACGGGCCGTTTCCTCTTTTAAGGTTTCGCTCACTTCTGAAAGGATCCGTTCCCTAGCATCTTCTCTCGTAAGTCCTGACACCGCCTCAAGCTCTTTCATAGCTTCTTCCCTGAGAGCGTCCAGTTCCTTAGCCCTTAAGGTCAAGTTCTTCTCCTGTTTGGAGACATTGTCCTCTTTGCGTGTTAAAAGCTCCTGGCGCCTGTCCAGAGCTTCCTCTTTGTTTATCAGCCTCCGCTCAATCCTACCGAGCTCTTGTCTTCGTTCTTTGCTTTCCCGTTCTACCTCGCTCCTGAGCCTTTGAGCCTCGTCCCTAGCTTCAACGGAAGCTTCTCTTTTCATGGTGTCCGCGGACTTGGACGCGTCCGCCAGGATTCTCTTGGCCTCATCTTCCGCAGACCCTATCTTGGCCTCCCCTAGGGCACGCCTCACGAAGTAGCCCACGGCGCCTCCTACGAGGACACCTATCACTAACTCCATCCATCCCATATCCGTCACCTCCTGTAACCCGTGGGGGGCGAATGCCCAGAGAGAAGGGTAAGGGTTAAGGCATGACGTGATCAGGGATGCCACTAAACCTATCGAGAAAACTGAAGTCACAAAAAAGAACTAAGTTCTTTGAATTCAAACAGTTTCATCGCGCTCACTTCTCGCTGAGCAAAGAATCATCACCCTGACCGAAGGCTACATCGCCGGCTGTTTGAAAGTCGAATCCTCTTCTCAAAAGCCACCGGGCCAGCCGTTGTTTCGCCCCCAAAGAATCGTCGGTTCTGCCTCTTAAATAAGCATCTGCAGCCTTTTGGGCCAGGGCACGTTCGTCCACCGCTTCATAAATTTCCTCTAGTGTTGAATCGATAAGGTTGTCTTCAAAAAGCCTCTTTTTCAGCTCGTACGAAGCTCTCCGTTTGCCGTAAAGGCGGGTACCGACCATAACCCGCGCAAGATCCTTGGCATAAGTCCTGTCATCCAAATATCTCCACTGGATCAGTCTGGCCACACACTCATCGATTTCGTGGGCCTCGTAACCCTTTCTTTCAAGCCATTCGCGCATCTCGCCCACAGACATATTTTTTCTTGAAAGCCCGGACAAAGCCGCGCCCATGGGACTTTTGTTTGAACTGCCCCTTTTCATCAAGAGCCTTTTTCGTCGCCCGCCTCCGGGGTTTCCCCTTTGAGAAGGTCCCTGATCTTCTTCTCAATCTCAGCTGCTGCTTCAGGGTTTTCCCTCAAAAACGTGCGTCCGGCCTCTTTACCTTGTCCCATCCTAATGTCGCCGTACGAGTACCAGGTGCCTGTCCTGGTGATAATATTGTGGGCCACTCCCACATCCAGGAGGGAACCCTCCTTTGAAATGCCTTCGCCGTAAATGATGTCAAACTCAGCTTGTCTAAACGGCGGAGCCAACTTGTTTTTGACAATCCTCACCCGGGTCCTGGCGCCTATGGTGTCCTGGCCCTGCTTCAGGTTTTCTGCCTTTCTCACGTCAAGCCTGACCGAGGAGTAAAACTTGAGCGCCCTCCCCCCGGGAGTTGTCTCGGGGTTTCCGAACAGTATGCCGATCTTTTCCCGAATCTGATTGATGAATATAGCTGTGGTTCTAGACTTCGATATAACCGCTGTGAGTTTGCGCAAAGCTTGAGACATCAAACGGGCCTGAAGCCCAACGTGGGCATCGCCCATCTCGCCTTCGATCTCGGCTCTAGGTGCCAAAGCTGCCACCGAGTCTAAGACGATGCAATCCACGGCCGCGCTTCTGACCAAAGCGTCCACTATCTCCAAAGCCTGTTCTCCCGTGTCAGGCTGGGAGATAAGCAGGTTATCCACGTCCACGCCTATCCTGCTGGCGTAGGACGGATCAAGAGCGTGTTCCACATCGACGTACGCGGAGATTCCACCCTGTTTCTGGGCTTCTGCGATCACGTGCAGCGCGACGGTGGTTTTACCGGACCCCTCAGGACCGTAAATTTCGACGACCCGGCCCCTAGGCAAACCGCCCACTCCAAGCGCTATGTCAAGGGCCATGGCCCCTGTGGGGATAACGTCAACGCTCATCCCCTGGGTCATCTCTCCCCACCGCATGATAGCTCCCTTACCAAACTGCTTCTCTATCTGAAGTACCGCAAGTTCAAGAGCCTTCTGTTTGTCTTGCATGTCTCTACCTCCAGGTTAATACGCGCTGCCCTGGGAGCACCTTCCTAAGAAAGTATAACATCAGGGAAGACCATCCACAACGAAACCGAAAGGGGCCCTTCAGACGTCGTGTCCCGTCAAATGGGCCCACAGCACGTACAACGCTCTCGACGCCGCGTACTCCTTGATTCTGGCCCTAGAGCCTGAAAAAGCTTGGCGGTAGTGGGAGCTTCCCCCCGGGTGAGACAGCCCCACGTACACGGTGCCCACGGGCTCTTGGGGGGTTCCCCCTTCTGGACCCGCAAACCCCGTCGTGGAAAGGCCGATCTTTGCCCCGGCAAGAGCTCGGACGTTTTCCGCCATGGCCACCGCCACTTCGGGGTTGACGGCCATGTTCTTTTCCACCGCATCCCTTGAAAGGCCGAGCACCGTAGCTTTGATGGCGGGGTGGTAAGCCACAAGTCCCATCTTGAAGTACCTGGAGGATCCCGGAACCATGGTGAGACGGTGGGCTAACAGCCCGCCCGTCACGGACTCTGAAACAGCCAATGTCAATCCTTTCTTGGCCATCAGATCGCCGCACACCCGCTCCAACGTGTCGTCATTTTCCCCGTATATGTGTTCTTTGAGGCGCTCTCTTATAATTCTCTCCGTTTTTAAGACCGCCTCTTTGCTTTCCTTAAGATCCTTGCCCCGGGCGGCGATGCGAAGCCTCAGGTCCCCCAGGCTCGCGTACGGAGCTACGCTGGGGTTCCCCTGTTCCATGAGATCTCCTAGGGTCTCACCCAAAAGAGCTTCCGAAAGCCCGGACAGTTTAAGATCCTTGGTCCAAAGGGGTACAAGATCTTTGAACTCCCTTTTTATGAGGGGGATCAAGTGGTTTTGCAGCATGGGAACCATCTCTCCGGGCGGGCCAGGCAAAAGGGCCGCCAGCTTGCCCCCGGTGAGCACGAACTGCCCCGGGGCCGTGCCCTCGGGGTTTTCGAAAAAGCCCCCGCCTTCAACCACGTAAGCTTGTTTTTTCTGATTGTCCCCGGGCTCTCTCCCAAGCTTTATCAAACGGCGGGAAATGCTGTCCCACGCCCCTTGGTGAAAAGAAAGCTTCCTTCCTAAAGCTGTGGCCAGACACTCCGCGGTTATGTCGTCGCTCGTGGGACCCAGCCCCCCCGTGGCTATGACAAGGTCGGCCCTCTTTAGAGCTTCTTTGAACGCCTCCGTCAACCGCCCCTTGTTATCTCCCACCGTTACCCGTCTGAAGACGTCAACGCCTGTTTCTTTCAGGCGCTGTGAAATGCACTGAGCGTTACTGTCGGCAATCTCCCCCAAAAGGAGTTCCGTGCCCACAGATAGTATTTCTGCCTGCACCTTCCCACCTCCGGGTGTAGCTTTCTGCTCCCGGCATGTTTTCTCCTTTACGCTCCGGCAGCCGTCGTCTTTTCCAGGCAAGGCCTGAAGGTTTCCCGAGCATAGCCCGAACCCTGTCTCCTGGGATTGTTTCGTTTTCAAACAGTTCCGCCGCAACGTTTCGTAGGGCGTCTTTGTGTCTTTCAAGAAGGCCGGATGTCGCGTTTTCGCACGCCCCCAAGATGCCCCGGATAGCTCCAGCTATGGCGTCCGGGCTCGCGGCGTCCCTGTCCACAGGACCTAAGTGAGACATGCCGGACATAACGATCCTTTTAGCTATCTCGAGAGCTTTTTCAAAGTCGTTGGCAGCTCCCGTGCTCCTTGAGCCGCACAGGTGATCTTCTGCGATGGCCCCCGCCAAAAGGATACATATCTCCTCCTTGAGCGTCTCAAGGGAGTGAATGTAAGTGTCATCGTGAGGCGAGTGGCGCACGAACCCCAAGGCGAAGCCCCTAGGTGACACGGTGACTTGGGCCACAGTGCCCGGTCTGAGCGCTTCCGCGGCCACCGCGTGGCCCGCTTCGTGAACTGCGACCCTTTGAAGTTCCTTCTCCGTGGGCCTTCTGTCCAGTTTTTCGCCCAAAAGAACCTTGTTGAGTGCTTCCTCGAAATCTTCCTGACAGATAGTTTTGGCACCTTTTCTCAAGGCAAATATGGCAGCTTCGTTGCACAGGCTCTCCAGGTGAGCTCCGGACATGCCGTACGTGCCCCTCGCCAGCTTTTCCATGCACACATCGCCTGACAGGGGCTTGTTCTTCATGTGAAGGTTCAGGATCTCCAGCCTGCCCTCTTTGTCGGGAAGGCCCACCTGCACCGTTCGGTCGAACCTTCCCGGGCGCTGTATGGCACTGTCTAGAAGGTCTATCCTGTTCGTAGCTCCTATGAGCAGTATGCGGGAAGCTTCGTCAAAGCCCAGGCCGTCCATCTCAACGAGCAGCTGGTTGAGCGTCTGGTCATACTCCATGTGCCCCGCCTGAGCTCCCCTTCGCCCGGCCAAAACCTCTATTCCATCGATGAATATGATGGCGCCCCCCGCTTTCGCTTCCACGGCCATCTTGCGTGCCCTGCTGAAAAGATCCCTGACCCTTTGGGCTCCCAACCCCGCGTACACTTCTATGAACTCAGAACCGGAGGCGCTGATAAAAACGGAACCTGTGTAGTTGGCCGCGGCCTTCGCGAGAAGCGTCTTACCTGTTCCCGGAGGGCCTGCCAGCAGGATCCCTTTCAAAGGCCTTATGCCCAGTTTCTTCGCCCTGTCGTAATCCTTCAAAAATTCAAGTGCTTCTTGCAGTTCTCTCTTTGCAGCTTTTTGCCCGCCCACGTCGTCGAACGTAACCGAGGGCTTTTTGCCTATGAGGGCGCCAGCTTTCTTTCTGGAAAGACCGCCCAACCCCGCACCTGCTCCCGACGTAAACAGAAAGTACGTGAGGCACGAAAGCAGTATGATGGGCCACACGTTCAGTCCCCGGGTGCCCAGGAAAAGAAGGGTGCCTGTTCCGACGCCCACTATCCAGTGCAGGCTCATGGCCCCGCCACCTTTTTGAAAGACGCGGGCACAACACAGTGAAGGTAGGCGCCCTCATCGTGCATTTCCACGAACACGAAATCCTTTTGCACGGTGATCTTGTAGTCTGAAAGGCCTAGCTCCCCGAGGGTTTTCTTGCAAGAATCCATCATGTGGCCGAAATTGCCAAGCACGCAGGCTTCTTCTATGAGGTGATGAATCTCGTAGTAAGCCCCGTCCAATCGCTCGTTTCTCTCATCGTCCAAGGCGAGATCGAAGGAATCCCCCAGCTTGTCTTTCAACAACCCGAAAACCCTGCTGTAGGCCACGGGTAGATCCGAGCGTCCTTCGAACGTGACAGAGAGAAACAAAGAACCCCCCCGGTCCTCAAAGATGACCCCTTTGACGTCGGGGTCCCCCGCGAGGGTTCTTTCAAGCGGCCTTTTCACGCCCAATCGTTCGAATCCGTAAAGCGCCAAGCTCAGCACGCAGAACGTGAGGATCGCTGACAACACGGCATATTCCCATCTAAAGGCCTTTTTAGACAATGAAACCTCTCCCCAACAGCACTTTTGGTTTACATAAGTATACCAGTAGACTAGCTAGGGATTCTAAGGTAATATTCACCTACCCAGGTACTGGATAATCCCTTCAGCTAAGCCCCGGGCAACCTGATCCTGGAACCAGTTCTGTCTCAAGTGCGTCACGTCGCTGTAGTTCGTGAGAAAGCCCACCTCCATCAAGACCGCGGGCATGACCGTGTGGTTCAGCACGTAGTAAGGGCCTTGTTGGACGTCTATGTACCTCAAACCGCTGGATCTTGAGACCGCGGTGGTGAGGATCCTGGCCAGGGTCTCGGACGACGACGAACCTTTCCTGTAGAATCCCATGACACCTGACACGCCGGGATCTTGGGGGTACGAGTTCCCGTGAATGCTCACGAACACGTCGGCGTTGTTGGAGTTGGCCAAAGACACTCTCGCCAAAAGCTCATCGACCCAGAAGTTCCAGTCGCTGCCCGGGCTGTAGTCCCCGTACCTGGTCATGATGACGTTTGCCCCGTCTTTTTCTAGGTAGGCCCTCACCTTTGAGGCGATGCTGAAGTTAAAGTCTTTCTCTTTGTCGCCCCAATACGAGATGGCACCGGGGTCAGAGCCTCCGTGTCCCGCATCGATGACAATGGTCCTGCCCCTCAAAGATCCCCCGCCTCGGGAGACACCTAGGACCCTGTCCAAAGCGGCCCTGGTCTCCGGCCCGCATATCCCGTCCACCCCTATGCCCGCGGACTTTTGGAACCGTATGAGGGCAGCTTCCGTCTTCACGCCGAAGATGCCATCGATGGGACCGGGATCGAAACCCGCTCGGCTCAAACTCTGCTGAAGCGCGGTTACCTCCTCGCCCACAGAGCCGTAACGAAGGAGCGATGCCGCCTGACAGCGAATAGGTACTAGGAGTACCAGCAGGCACACCAGGGAGAAAAGGACCAGGTTGCGGTGTTTTCCCCAAGGCTGGCAAACTTGCTTTTCCATGGTTTTCACCCTCAATCTTTACATAAATGAGTAGGCACATAATACTAAAGGGAAGCGTGCTTTTCACTTCTGCCCGGTAATGCTGACAAGGAGTTACTGTGGATTTCCCCCGCTATTGCGGGAAAAACCGCCCCTTTTCGCAGGTTCCCTAAGGGATTGGAATTCCTTCCTGCAGCAAAAGAGGGCGTGGGGGTGCTTCAGGCCCCCGAGCAGGGAATTAGCTGGGAAAGGAGCGATGCTCGGGTCCCCCTATTTGGTGCTTTTCACCATTCATTTCCTGAAAATGCTGTCAAGTGCCCCCGGCTCAATGTGATTACCGCCTTCTGGATACTTGGATGATGGATCGCCAGGACATTCCCGGGGGGTTTCTGGGATTATCTACGCTTCGTAGAGCGAGTCTGCGAAGGGTAGGTTGTGTCGCATCTCTTCTGAACGTAGACTCTAGGCGAGGAGGAGATGGTGTGGGAGCAAAGACAATGGGAAGTTTCATTGCGGCCTTGCGAAAGGCGAGGGGCATGACCCAACAAGACGTGGCGGATCGTTTGAACGTTTCGAACAAAACCGTAAGCAAGTGGGAACGGGGCGAAGGTTACCCGGAAATAACGGTTGTGCCTGCCTTAGCAGAACTTTTTGAAGTGACATGTGATGAGATCCTGCGCGGTGAGAGGCAGCTCACACCGGCAAAGGAGACGGGGACACTCAAGACAGAAAAGCAGATTCGAAGGATCGCCCAAAGCAGCCTGCTTGCTTTCAAGAATCTCTCGTACGTGGCAGGGGCTTTGTCCGCCATGGGATTTGTGCTTTTGCTCACGGTTTCCTACGCGTTTTACAGACCCATCGTGGGTTTCGGTATCGCTTCTGTCTTCACCATCGGGAGCATCACCGTGCAGCTTTTCTCGATCAACACCCTGAAGTCAAGGACGAGGACGGACGATCTGCCCGGAGATCTTAGCGATACTCTTGCGCCCCTTCAAAGAACGGTTGACCGCTACTCCTTCGGGGTCTTCATCTTGAACGCGGCCTTCTTCATTTTGGGGCTTCCCTTCATCCTCCTCCGGGATTCTTACTACGTTCAAAGCGTCATAAGTTTCGAAACGTACGTCTCCTCCTTGCCCCTTTTGCTAACGGTCATCACCCTCCTGGGCCTGATCTTTTTCAACTTGTTCAGGAAGAAGCTTGGTTTTCATAGCGGGGAATGCGCTCCCGTGCAAGGTTTGCACAGGATGAACGTCCTTCAGTCCGTTTCCTTGCTGTTAGCGATGGTNNTCACCCGCGTCGTTCATCCGTCTGCGGGCCCTTTCATCGTGCTTTTGGGAGCTCTCACCATTCACGTTTACGGCAGATACTTTTCGAAAGGTTCCCGCAACGGCTCTCCTTGACACGGAATACGGGGCACATAATACTTAAGGGGTAATGGGTTTGGAGATTTCTGATACCTTCTCCTTGAAAAGGGGGCAGCTTATGAAAACCGCTTTTGACGTGCTGTCGGAGCTGAGAGATGATCCCCGGTTCTTGTCGGGACTTACAGCTTGGCGTGTTTTTCCCGAAACCGAGGGGAAGTACGCAGAAGTGCCTCCAGGTCTTCACCCCTCCCTCAAAAAGGCCCTTGCGGCGAAAGGGATCGCCTCCCTTTACTCTCACCAAAGGCAATGTTACGACACAGCTTGTGAGGGAGACAGTCTGTGTGTTGTGACCCCCACCGCATCGGGGAAAACCATGTGTTACAATCTGCCCGTCCTAGACGCGGTGTTAAAGGATCCCAAAACAAGAGCCCTTTACATATTTCCCACAAAAGCTTTAGCCCAAGACCAGCTGCAGGAACTCCTGGATCTGTCCGAGGGCGGGGGCTTCCCTCTCAAAACGTTCACATACGACGGGGATACGCCCCCCGCAAAGAGAAAGCTTGCCAGAGAAGTCGGGCAGATCATAATCACGAACCCTGATATGTTGCACCAGGCTCTTTTACCCCATCACACCCGGTGGACGGATCTGTTTTCTTCTTTGAAGTTTGTCGTGATAGACGAAGTGCACGGTTACAGGGGAGTGTTCGGGAGCCACGTGGCAAACGTGCTGAGAAGACTGAAAAGGATAGCGGAGTTTTACGGATCCAAACCTCAGTTTCTCACCGCGTCCGCCACCATAGCAAACCCCGCGCAGCTGTCCTCTTCCCTCACGGGAGAGCCCGTAGCGTTGGTCGATGAAAGCGGTGCGCCTTCCTCGGAAAAGATCATGGTTTTTTGGAATCCACCCCTGTTGACGAGCGACGGGGTCAGGTACCCCCTCCTGGATTCTGCTGCCCGCATTGCCGGTCGTTTCGTTTCGGAAGGGGTGCAGACCATTGTGTTCGCCCGCTCAAGGGTATCTGTGGAACTGCTCGTTCAAAGGCTGAGGGATTCCTACCAGGAACGCTTTCAAAAAGACCGTATAAGGGGATACCGGGGAGGTTACCTCCCCAAGGAAAGAAGAAACATTGAAAAGGGCTTGCGGGAAGGAAAGATCCTCGGCGTTGTCTCGACGAACGCCTTGGAGCTTGGCATAGACATAGGGAACCTCGACTGTGCCGTGCTTGCGGGATACCCGGGCACTATCGCAAGCACTTGGCAGCAGGCGGGAAGATCCGGTAGAAGATCCGGCAAAGCTTGTTCGATCATGATCCCGGGGCCTTCCCCGCTGGATCAATTCATGGGGAGAAACCCCGACTATTTCTTCAGCCAAAGCCCGGAGCACGCCCTTTTGAACCCGGACAACCCCTACATATTCGGTGAGCACGTCAAGTGCGCAGCTTACGAGTTGCCCTTTAAAGGTGAAGAGCCCCGTTTCGGGGGCCGGGATGTGGGGGACATTCTCGAGAGTTTGAGAAAGCAAAATATCCTGTACAAAGCGGGCAGAAGGTGGAACTGGTCAAGCGAATCTTACCCGGCAGCTTCTGTGTCATTGCGTAGCGCCTCCGCGGAAAACTTCGTTGTCATTGACACGACGGAAGGCCGGGAGGTCATAGGGGAGGTTGATTGGGCCTCCGCCCCCCTGCTCATTCACGACGAAGCTATCTACATGCACCAGGGCGTACAGTACCATGTCTCCAAGCTGGATTACGATGCCAAAAAGGCCTACGTCAAAAGGGTCGACGTTGACTACTACACCGATGCGAATTTGGCCACGGAGGTCAAGATCATAAAGACCGATGTTGAAGGCGAGGGCATTTCTTACGAGCCCGCGTTCGGTGAGGTGTCCGTGACTGCGGTGGCCACAATCTTCAAGAAAATCAAACTTTACACCAACGAGAACTTGGGTTCCGGACGCATCAGCCTTCCCGAGATGACCATGCACACCCAGGGGACCTGGTTCAGGCTACCTGAAGGCACTATGGACGGAAGGGATCCCCGGGAAACTGGAGCTCTGCTTTCGGGCCTTGCAACACTGCTTCTCAACGTGGCCCCTCTATTTCTCATGAGCGACAAAAGGGATCTCGGTGTGGCCGTGGAGGCAAGATCCCCTTACGACGGCAAACCCACACTCTACATATATGACTCGTACCCCGGCGGTGTAGGGCTTGCGGAGCGGGTTTACGGACTCTTGAAGGAACTGTTTAAAGCTTCGTTCGATCTTTTGAGCTCGTGTCCCTGCGAGGATGGTTGCCCGGGCTGTGTCGGCCCTTCCGGAGGCGTGACAGAGGGCACCAAAGGGCTGTGTTTCTCCGTCTTAAGGAAAATGGTCGGTGAAGAGAAGGGAAACACGTGAAGGGGCCCGGCGAACCTTTCAGCTCCCGTCCCGTACCCGTATGGGACTACCCTTTGCAGGACAGAGACTTCTGTGCCCGTCGTTACGTGTACAAAGGAGGGGAACCCCCGGGTTTCACAACCCCTTCGGAGGAATCTTTGAAAGTTCTGCGTGCTGCGATGAACTGTGACCCCCTTGAAAACTTGCTCTTCCTAGACATAGAAACTACTGGCCTTTTCGGTGGGGGGACAGTCCCTTTTCTGATAGGGCTGGGGGCCTGGAAAGAGGGAGAGTTTCACCTCACCCAGTTTCTGCTCAGAAGAGGTGATGATGAGGAAGTCATGCTGTCTGAGGTCGCCCGTTTCGTGAGCGAGTACGAGGTACTCGTGACGTTCAACGGAAAAGCCTTCGACGTCCCCATATTACAAAGCCGTTCTGTGCTCATGGGATTGCGCTTTCCTGCCCCCAAAACCCACTTGGATCTTTACCATCTCGCGAGGAACATGGGCAAAAAACACCCTTACAGGGGAAGCCTCGATGATTCGTGTAGGAGGTTCTTGAACGTTGTGAGGGAGGGGGACGTGCCCGGCAGGCTCATCCCCGCCCTTTACTTCATGTACCTGAAAGAAGGAGATCCGGACATTTTGAGCTCCGCTTTGGAGCACAACCGCCTGGATGTTTTGGATATGGTGCTCCTCTTGATGCGATTTGGGAAAATCCTTGAAGGGGAAAGCACGGACGCGGCGGCGCTTAAAGGTGCGGGAAGGCTTCATTACAGGAAGGGCAATCTGGATCTGGCCCAAAAATGCCTGCGAGAATCGTTTCAAAAGGGGCACAAGGACACGCTGCTTGCGGACATCCTGCGTAAGCAGGGGGATTGGCAAGGTGCGAAAGCGATTTGGGAAAGCGCCCTGAGAGATGAAACTGCGGGGGCAAAAGAGTATCTCTGGCTGGCCCGTTACTATGAGCTTCAGGAAAACGACCTGGAAAAGGCCGTAGCCCTGATCGAAGAAGCGCTGCAAAAGTGCCCGAAACCCGCCCCTCCCGCTCTTTTGAGTCGCAGAAGGCGCCTTTACCGGATGCTGAAGCGACTGGGTAGGTGAGGGGGCACTTGCTATCTCCGTCTACTGCGCCCTAAAGTACCCTTGGGGCGCTCACCGCCGGGATAACCACGGCAGGGACAGCGACAGTGCCGAGAGCATCACGGGCAACACTGTCGGCCCGTGCCTTGAGCTCGGGGCCGTCCCTTCTGAATAGGTGAGCTTTGTGACATTGTTCTGAACGTTACCGATAACTTGTTCGAGGCTTGGGGCCCTAAGCCCCCCCCCACTGTTATACCTACCGGTCAAACTTCATAAGTATTAGCGAACTTTGAAGTTGCCTCCCCTAGAAAGGAGAGAGGGACATGGTGGTATTTTTGAGTTCCCGTGCCCTTCGCAGGATCGCCGTTGCTTTTTCCCTTGTTTTCCTGGTGTTCGGAGCCCACACCGGCGTGAAGCTTTCCCAGCAGAAGGAGCTGTCAGTGGTAAAGATCGCGCCGCTGTCGGTGTTCACGACTGGGGCACCGTACGTG
>MTKW01019283.1_pt1 | contig 14629 bp, 12 predicted proteins | sample 1042761 | NCBI WGS metagenome assembly MTKW01 (sample SAMN06205366, study PRJNA360243) | anaerobic digester metagenome | biome: Wastewater treatment plant; feature: Anaerobic digester sludge; material: sludge; isolation source: anaerobic digester fed with sludge from wastewater treatment plant ... | reverse complement strand
AGTGACGGTGCCGGTACCGGCATGCTTACCCTAGATCTAATCAAAGACGCCGGAGGCGAAGCCGCCAACTTCTGCGAGATGGGCGGACTTACTAGCCCCGAAGTTATGTACAAAGCCATGGAAACAGTACTCGCCGATCCCAATGTTAAGAGTTTGCTGGTAGTTCTCATCGGTGGCTTCAACCGCATGGACGAAATGGCCGAGGGTATTGTCAACTATCAACAAGCCCACGGACTCGAGATTCCGGTCATTGTCCGCATGTGCGGAACCATGGAAGAAGAGGGCAAAAAAATAATGGCCCAAGCCGGTATTCCTGCCTACGATGATTTGTTAGCGGCGATAGAGGCGGCAGTCCAGGGAGCGGAGGGTGACAGCAAATGGCAATCCTAATCGACGAAAATACCAAGGTGTTAGTTCAAGGCATCACCGGCCGCTCAGGGGCGCTGCAGACCAAAGTGATGAAAGAGTACGGGACCAAGATCGTGGCCGGTGTGACGCCGGGCAAGGGCGGCAACACGGTTGAAGGCATTCCGGTGTACGATTTTGTCGCCGAAGCCGTAGCCGAGCATGCAATTGATGCCGCCATCAGTTTCGTCCCACCCCGTTTTACCAAAGATGCTTGTTTCGAGATCATCCAGGCAGGGATAAGATTCCTGGTAATTACGGCCGAAGGTATACCGGATCACGATGTAGTAGATATACTGGCTTATGCCCAAGCCAACGGTTGTACAGTGCTAGGCCCGGGTACCGCCGGCGTAATTTCCCCGGGGAAATGTAAACTGGGGGCCCATCCGCCCCGCATGTATATCCAAGGCAGCGTAGGCCTGGTGTCTAAGAGCGGAGCCTTGTCCTACGAGATCGGAAAAATGCTCACCGAAGCCGGCATCGGCCAATCCACTGTCCTGGCTATCGGCGGCGGCCCTATCTGGGGTTTGACGCAAAAAGAGGTCGTAGAACTGTTCGAACATGATCCCGAAACAGATGTCATCGTCCTGGTGGGCGAGATTGGCGGCACCATGGAAGAAGAAGCGGCTGAATTCATAGCTGAGCAAGTGACCAAACCAGTAGTAGCCATGATCGTTGGCCGAGCAGCTCCTAAAGGGAAATCCCTAGGCCATGCCGGCGCAATCATCGAAGGCAACCGCGGCACCGCCCAAGCCAAGATTGAGGCTCTTAGCCAAGCCGGTGCCCACATCGCCCGTACCCCCCAGCAGATCGTCGACCTGATCAAACACATCCGAGGTGATGATAAGTGACTGTTCATATAGACGGTACCATCTGCAAAGGCTGCGCCCTTTGCCTCCACTACTGCCCGCGCGGCGTGTTCCAAATAACCGACCAGATAAACGAAAAAGGCTACAATATCGCCGGCGTAGCCCACCCGGAGAAATGCACCAAGTGTAAACTGTGTGAGATGAATTGCCCAGATTTGGCGATTTGTGTGTGTTAGTAACTGAATGGACAGGATCGGTAACCAGAGTGGTAGTTGAAACATGTGGGGTACTCTAAAAGGGGGCGATATATAGAGACATAATTGTGAGAGTTAGGGTAGTAAGGAGATCTAACTAAACACAGCATTTTATGCTGCAAAAGTTACCAGGAACCTCAACTGAAAATATTAACGCACTAGAAAGGGGCAGTTTGTAATGGACAACATTTCCAAAAGTCTCTTAGATGAAGTGTTTCGTGGAGCAATAGATATACATGCTCATACTGGACCGTGTGTTTTTCCTAGAATCAATGATTCAATCGACTGTGCAAAAGAAGCCGAGGAAGCTGGAATGAGAGCGATTGTATTGAAAAACCACCATGGGATCACTTCCGACAGAGCTACTTTAGTTAGCAAAGTGGTGCCTGGGGTCGAGGTATATGGCGGAGTTTGCATGAATCGCTATTCCGGCGGAATCAATCCTTATTCTGTTGAAGCTGCAATGAGAATGGGTGGCAAGTTTGTTTGGTTTCCAACCCAGTGGGCAGCTCATCATATCGCAACGTATGGAAGGCCACAGTATTTTCATATGAAAGTGGGCATCCAGTATGGCGTTGAGAATGCCAGGGGAATTAGCATCGTAGACAATGACGGGAATCTAACCCCAGAGACCATGGAAGTCTTGGGTTTAGTAAAACAGCATAATGTGGCAATTGGTGCTGGTCACCTAACTAAGGAAGAGATTGTAGCTCTGTTCAAGGGTGCCAAAGATATGGGTATAGATAAGCTGGTATTGCAGCACGTAACGCTGAATGAACTCTGGGATTGGTCACCTGCCGAGCAACGTGAACTGGTGGAATTGGGAGCCCTTATTGAACATGTTGCCATTTACATTCATCCTGGTCGTTACTTAGTATCACCTGCCAGGATTGCAGAAATGATAAGCTGGGTCGGGCCCGAGAACGTTGTGTTGAGTTCTGATTGCGGCCAACTTCACAATCCGAGCCCTGTCCAGGGATTGCAGAATCTAATTGCAAGGTTGCTTGAAGAAGGGGTCGAAAGAGCAGATATTGATACCATGCTGAAGAAGAACCCGGCGAGGCTATTAAATCTGGATTAGAGTAAGCGTCTAACCTGAGGACTACGGGTGTGAGGGATCCAAGACTTTGCTGGGATCCCTCACATAGGCCTAGTTATGATGAGGGGGATTATCAGTGTATGGCTGGAGAGCCCGTTTGGGTGTAATGATCCCATCAGTAAACTCGGTCATTGAACCTGAATTTGCTCATCTATCATCACTAACGCCAGGAGTGTCAAGCTACTTTTCCAGGATGATAATGAAGGGACAATCGAAGTTCGAACAACTTGAATCCATGGTCGAGTCTATTGATGAATGCGTAGAATCTTTACTCGATGTGTCTGATGTTCTTCTATATGGGTGCACGAGTGGTAGCTTCTTAAAGGGTCCTGCCTGGGATAATACCATAACTGAACATATCAAGAGCGTAGCCATTGGCAAAGAAGTCATCACGACATCCAACGCACTTGTGCAGGCTTTAAGAGAACTGATGGTACAGACAATTGTTTTAGCAACACCATATATAGAGGAGGTGAATGAGAAACAAGTAAGCTATTTTCGCAAATCTGGATTTACGGTCGCATCGGTTTTGGGGCTATCAATAACTACTCGGGGTGGGGCAGGACTATGTACCCCAGATGAGGCTTATAGGTTGGCCCGAAAAGTAGCTCAAGGGCAATCTGCTGATGCAATTGTAATTAGCTGCACGAACTTTCGCACCTTGGGAGCAATCAATTTGTTAGAGAACGATCTGGGCATACCAGTTGTGACTTCTAATCAGGCATTGTTTTGGGCAGGGCTTAGGCGCACTGGAATAAGCAGCCCTATCTATGGTTATGGTAGTCTTTTGGAGTCCTCATAAATGGTAGGTTTCAATTTTGAGAGGAGGTTAAAGAAGTGAAAAGAGTCTTTGGAGTTCTTATCCTGGTAGTGGTATTGATTCTAGCTGGTTGCAGCGGGGCAGGGAAAGGTCCCCAGGGAGAAGATTCGAAACCCGAGGAACCTAAACGTCTAAACGTTGCTACGGCAACTACTGGAGGTGCATATTATCCTGCAGGGCTTGCCGCTGCACAATTGTGGACGGAGAAGGGTGGGTTTCAGGCTTCGGCCTCGACAAGTGCGGGCTCGGTAGAGAACATCGATTTGCTGAGTAAGGGAGAAGCGAACATTGTTTGTGTTCAAGCAGATATACTTCATGCTGCTTATTCAGGGGAGGGCAAATTCGAAGGGCAAGAGCATAAGGAACTACGCATCTTAGCACCTATATTGTCGCAACATTATAATATGGTCATCAGAAAAGGTGCTGGTATTAACAGCATTAATGACTGGAAGGGTCAGCGGGTCGTCGTCGGTCGTGCAGGCAGTGGAACTGTTGTGACGCACGAAAGGGTGCTCGAAACATTTGGAATATCAATAGATGATATCAATGCTAGTTATTTAGGCCAAAGTGAAGCTATCGAAGCCATAAGAAATGGTCTTGCTGATGCCACAATTGCAGTTGGCGCGGCTCCATTATCAGCAGTTTCCGATGCAGTCGCAACACCGGGTAGCAATGCCCTAATATACTCACTTACTGAGGAAGAAGTCAAAGCATTAGGCGAACACAATTGGTGGATGGTTCCAATGCCCATACCGGCTGGCACATACCCTAATCAGGACAAGGAGATCAATGCTGTTGGTCATAACGGGTTCTTTGTTGTCCGGGAAGATTTTCCGGAAGACTTAGCTCATAAGTTAGTAAAGCTAATGTATGAAGAAAAAGACTGGTTACAAGATGCATATTCAGGATTTAAGAGCCCGGCATTTCTAGAACCTGGTCTTGCGTTGGAGCAGATCTCTGTACCTGCACATCCAGGTACTATAAAGTACCTAAAAGAGGCTAACTTGATGAAGTAAAGTGCGCTCAAGTCGCAGGTTAGGTTCATCCCCAACCTGCGACTTGACAACAATAGGAGGACTTTGTTATGCAGTCTACAGTTAAAGGCTCTATAATTGCGGTAATAAGCTTGGCATTTGCTTTGTTCGGTATCTGGTCTAACAGCATTGGTATGATTGCTACAATGGAAAAGGCCGGGGCCTTTGTTGGATTTACGCTAGCACTTGTGTTTCTGCTTAATCCTTCAAAGAATAAAAAGCTAATCTATGTAGATTACTTGCTGGCCCTACTTGGGGCCGTAGTAGGGGCCTACACTTTTTTGACTGCTAATAGATTAGCCATAGAGAATCTCAATGCAACTGGATTGGATTATATAATGGCGGGCATAGCTATTCTTCTGATTTTAGAAGCGTCCCGACGTTGTTTGGGCCTGTGGATGTTGGTGCTTCCCACACTTTTTAGCTGCTATGCATTACTTGGAGACCGCATTCCTGGACCTCTAGGCCATTATGGCTTCACCCTTAAGCGCTTTCTTTTACGGATGTATCTGGTGGACGAAGGTGTTTATGGCATCACTACCCAGGTTGCCTCAAGTTATATTTTCCTGTTTATTCTTTTCGGAGCAGTTTTGGCCGAAAGTGGAACGGCACAGTTTTTTATTGACCTTTCAAACAAACTTGCTGGTCAGGCGGTGGGTGGGCCTGCTAAAGTGGCAACAATTTCAAGTGCGTTAATGGGAACCATCAGCGGTAGTGCCGCTGCTAATGTGGCAACTACTGGAACCTTTACGATACCGATGATGAAAAAAATAGGGTTTAAACCAGAATTCGCAGGAGCAGTTGAGGCGGTTGCTTCAACTGGTGGGATGATTATGCCACCAATCATGGGAGCTGCAGCGTTTTTAATGGCACAGTATCTGTGCGTTAGTTACTCAGACATAATAATCGCAGCTATAATTCCTGCTTTGCTCTACTATTTGTCGGTTTATTCCTGGGTACACTTCGAGGCATCCCGCTTACACCTAGCTACATGCGACAAGGACCAACTTCCGCCAATCGAAGATATCGAGAGAAAAATGATGTTATTTCTACCTTTGGTATCTATTGTGGTAGCCCTGTTTCGAGGCCGTACACCAATTTTTGCTGCCTTTCTGGGTATGGTAGTTTGCATAATAGTTGGTGTTTTTCAGAAACCAGGGTTAACAATACGCCGTTTGGTTCAGGCTTTGCAGGAAGGAGCCCAATCTTCACTGGGTGCCAGTATGGCGTGTATCAGCGCCGGTATCATTGTTGGAGTTGCGTCAATGACAGGAGTCGGTCAGGTAATAACCTATAACATTACCATGTTATCGGGGAATAATCTTTTCATTGCCTTGTGTCTTACTGCAGTAGCGTCTCTTATTCTAAGTATGGGCTTACCTGCCACAGCTTGCTACATTATTGTGGCAACCGTGGTGGCACCTGCTTTAGTCAAGATGGGTGCTCTTCCCATTGCAGCACACTTTTTCGTGTTTTATTTTTCTTGTCTATCGAACATCACACCACCGGTTGCTATTGCATCTTATACGGCAGCAGGCATAGCAAAGGCAAGCCCTTTTGCAGTTGGGTGGAATTCTATGAAGATAGCTGCACCTGGCTTTATAGTACCATTTTTGTTTGTATATAATCCAATACTGCTAGCACAAAACATGACAACTGGTTCCTTATTAGTAGCCATTGCAACATCTATAACAGGAGTCATATTCTTGGCAGCAGGTGGAGCGGGTTATTTGTTCCAAAAGACTAGTTTATCTGTAAGGTTATGCTATGTTATCGGGTCGTGCTTATTGATTATTCCTGAATGGCGAACGGATCTAATTGGTATACTGATAATTGTTTTTGGAGTTCTTAAAGATCGTACGGACGGTCGCCGTGCTATTGTCAAATCTAGTACAGAATAAGGTGAAGAAAGGAAAGATCCATAATGTATGGATGGCGTGCGCGAATAGGCGTGCTGTTACCTACCAACAATACAGTGCTGGAACCGGAATTTGGTAAATTAAGACCTGAAGGGGTAACGTGTCACATAACCCGAATGATCTCCAGCACATCAGGGCATGGGTCCATTAAAGGCCTAAACAACATGGTTAATCACAGTGTTGACAAGGCAATTGAAGAATTGTCAATTACCGGAGTGGATGTCTTCGCCTACGCTTGTTTATCAACTAGCCTGGTTGTTGCAGATTGGCAACAACGGTTACAGGACAAAATCGCTTGTTTTAGCAAAGTACCAGCTGTGTCCGCTTTTACTGCAATGATTAGCGCCTTATATTTCATTAAGGCTAAAAAAGTCTCTGTACTTTGTCCGTACGGCGATGAGTTAGTAAATAAGGTTTCAGATGCTTTTAACGCTTATGACATAAGTGCGGCAAGAATAGAAAGTCTAAATGTCACAGGGTTGCGCGATGTCTGCAATGTTTCTTTGCCGGAGATTTACAGGACTGCCCGTAAGATCGATATGAGTGATTCAGATGCACTGTGTATTCTTGCTACGGACTTAGCAACTTTGCCGCTCACAACTGTACTTGAGCAAGATCTTGAAAAGCCTGTAGTTTCGACGAATCTGGCCTTAATGTGGGCAAGTCTTCTTCTAGCTGGTATAACGCCTCATATATCCGGAGCGGGTCAACTGATGGAGATGATGAAGGACGTGGATGCAGCCAAAGAGAGTCTGCACAAGTTAGGATGCAGCGTACACTGTTGATAGGAGGAGGTCTTGATAGGTAATGGCCTCAAAAGGGTTGGCAGGAAAGATTCTATGGGTTGATCTAACCGAAGAGGCGTGGTGGACAGAAGATACAATTGATTACAAAGAATTCATTGGAGGCCGAGGTATTGGCAGTTGGTTGGTATTTCGAGAGGTACCTGTGTCTGCCGATCCACTGAGCCCAGACAACATAATTACGTTCAATAGTGGCCCTTTAACAGGCACATTAGCTCCTTGTTCAGGGAGACTTAATATTAGTACGAAAAATCTTATAACGGGGGGGATTTCGTTCTCAAATGCCGGTGGCCACTTTACTCCGCAAATGAAGTACGCGGGTTTTGATCATATAGTTGTAAAAGGAAAAGCAAGAAAACCAGTCTATCTTTTCATTAAAGATGGCAGGGTAGAAATCCGTGATGCTAGACATCTATGGGGTAAAGATGTATGGGAGACAGAGGACTATATCAAAGCCGAGCTAGGAGACCCTTATGTGCGGGTAGCAGCAATTGGCCAAGCTGGAGAGAATCTGGCTAGGATGGCATGTATCATAGTTGATAGAGGCAGGGCAGCGGCTTGGGGTGGTTCGGGTGCAGTAATGGGATCAAAGTTTCTAAAAGCAGTTGCAGTTAGGGGAGAAGGAGCAATATCAGTGGAGGACCCGAAGCAATATTTAAATGCACTTCAAGATATATGGGAAAGAATGGACAAGGCACACCAGATTAAGCTTTGGCGAAGATATGGTACTTTTGGTGCATCAGGAGCAGGAGGGATAACCGGGGATTCGCCACAAAGCGTTCGTAACATAAGTGATGAGGTATGGAGTGCAGAAAAAACGCTTCGGATTAGAGAAATCATATTTCGGGAAAAATGGGAAACACGAAGGCTAGGCTGTTTTTCGTGCCCTGCGTATTGTAGTCATTTTTATCACGTAAGGGATGGCGAGTACGAAGGTCTAATGCTGGAAGGAATACAATCCAACACAGTACGTGCATTTGGCTCAAATCTTGATGTATCAAGTCCGATCCATATCTTAAAGGCTAATGAATTAGCCAATAGACTAGGTATTGATACAGATGAGGCTTCAGCTACTATTGCTTGGGCTATGGAGGTTTTCGAAAAAGGACTAATTAATGAGAGAGACACGGGTGGTCTTCCAATACTTTGGGGTGATGGCGAATTAGTTTGCAAGCTACTTTATATGATTGCCTACCGTGAGGGATTTGGCGACCTACTCGCAGAAGGCGTATATAGGGCGGCCGAAAAGATTGGCCGCGGAACTGAAAACCATGTCGTACACATTAAGCGAAGTGGTCTAAATGAGCAAAACATACGTTCCCACAAGGGTTGGGCGTTAGGTATTATGACTAGCGTTAGAGGTGGTGGCCATCTTAGTGGAGCACCTAATACTGAGCAAAAAAGGTTACCAAGGGATGTAGGAGAAGAGTTGTTTGGAGTTCCTAGTGCTGGCGAACCAACTGCTTACGATGGCAAAGGGAAATTAGTTTGTTGGTTTGAACATTACAAGGCTGTAGTTGATATGGTGGGCTTGTGTACAACGTCAAGCATGTGGAGAGATATCTCCCTTATGTCTCTCAATGACTATGCAGAATTAGTAAGACTTGCTACTGGGTGGTCGGTAACTGGTGAGGATTTATACCGGGCCGGTGAACGCGTTTACAATATCGAGAAAGCTTTCAATACATTACATGCTGGATTTACACGAAGTGATGATTATCCAGTTGAAAGATTTATAACTACTCCCGTATCGGGCGGCTTGTTTGGAGGAGAAAGACTGGACCACGATAGTTGGTCTAATATGCTTGACGATTACTATTATGCACATGGGTGGGACGTGCAAACGGGATGGCAGAAAAAGAGTTGTCTTGAAGAGCTTGACTTACCTATGGTTGTCGACAAGCTTATTTCGGCCAAGAGACTTATAATGGATTAATTGCAGCGTTATGCTTTTGCAAGTAGATGAATGGCTGCAGCCAGATGTTAGTTGTAACCATTACTTGCGAGTAATATTCTAAATGATTATAGAAAAGGTGTGAGCTGTGAGTAAAGGGTTTAACTACTTAATAGCTATAGATAGCCAAAAATGTACAGGGTGTGTCTCATGCCAGCTCGCTTGTTCGTTCCACCACACCGGCGAATTTGGTAGAGAGAAATCTTGTATAACAATAAATAGAAGCAATGCAACTGGAGAAATAGAAGTTATAGTTTCCGAGCAGTGTTGCGATATGTGCATAGGTCATGATCAGCCTCTTTGCATAAAATTCTGTGCACCAGGGGCATTGTATATTTCCCGAAAGAAGGCTTAGTAATAGTTTATAAGAGGTGGCCGAGGGAATGTGCAGCTTAACATATCAGGAAAAGAGAATTGCATACTTTAGTAAACCTGGCCCAGCTAATACCGACAAAGTCTTAAGCATGGCAAAGGAACGCTGTTTGGAATTGGGGCTCAAGCATGTTGTTATTGCCTCCTCGTTTGGTGATACAGCATTAAGAGCCCTGTCTTATTTCGAAGGAAGTAACATGGTAGTAGTTAGTTCAAGGTTTGGATTCAGAAAGCCTAATGAAAAATCTCTTTCAGATACGGCCTTTAATCGACTTACTGAAGCAGGTTCACGTATAGTTTTTCAAACACACTTACTAGGGGCTATTGATAGGTCTATTTATGGACGCTTTGGGGGAATTACACCCGTACGAGTCATAGCGGAGACTCTAAGAATACTAGGTGAAGGAATAAAGGTCTGTGTAGAAATTGCTGTGATGGCCGCGGACTCTGGGGACATACCAACAAATAATGATGTTATAGCCATAGCAGGTTCTGGTCGTGGTGCTGATACGGCGATAGTGTTAATTCCAGCCAATAGCAACAATTTTTTTGACCTGCACATTAAAGAAATTATTTGTATGCCCAGGCAACCAAAAAGGTTAACCGACCCAGGATTAATAAGGAGTGGAACTCTTATATGAAGATTCAACAAGCAAGAAAGATGCAGAATGTACCTTTTTCCTCAATCAGAAAGGTTTCGGCGGAAGTAGCGAAGCTTAGGGCGCAAGGGGTGGACGTTGTAGGTTTGAGCCTTGGGGAACCGGACTTTGATACGCCACCACATATTATTGAAGCCATGGCCGATGCTGCACGAAGGGGCGAGACCCATTATACCAATAACAAAGGCATCATTGAGCTGAGAGAGGCTGTTTGCACTAAACTCAGGAATGACAATGGCCTAGAATATGATCCGGAAGAAATAATTTGTACGGTGGGTGTTACTGAGGGCGTATTTATTGCTCTAACCGGGTTCTTAGATCCTGGGGATGAGATCCTGGTACCGGACCCGGCTTGGCTCAACTATACCCATGTTCCCACTATGAATGGAGCTGAGTCCATTGGGTATTCCTTGAGAGAAGAGAATGGATTTCAGATTGACGTAGATGAACTGGAAGACAAAGTTACCGAGAAGACTAAGATGATGGTTATTCTTGACCCAAGCAATCCTACGGGCTCCATCCAGAAAAATGAGACCCTGGAGAAAGTGGCCCAGTTTGCTATTGACCATGATCTATTAGTGGTATCGGACGAGATTTATGAAAAAATCATTTACGATAGTAACAAACACTACAGTATAGCAGCGTTCCCGGGGATGCGGGAGCGGACCATTATCTTAAACGGCTTTGCTAAGGCCTACGCCATGACTGGTTGGCGTTTGGGTTATGTGGCTGCCCCTTATGAGTTAATAGATGTTATGACGCGGCTGCATATGTACTCTGTTACCCACGCCTCATCTATGGTGCAATGGGGTGGGCTAGCAGCTCTAACCGCTTCGCAGGAACCGGTGGAGCAAATGGTGGCCGAATTTCAACGTCGTCGTGACTTTATGGTTAAGGCATTAAATGAAACTAAAGGACTTTCTTGCCTTAACCCAGGTGGAGCGTTCTATATATTCCTGAATACTAGCCAGACAGGAATGACTTGCGAAGAATTTACTAGTTTCCTCTTACACGAAGCTAGTGTAGGCGTTGTTCCGGGAACGGCCTTTGGCCCATCGGGGAAAGGTTTTGTCCGCATTTCCTATGCAACGTCAATGGAAAACCTTGAAAAAGCAGCGGCTAGAATTAAGAAGGCAATGGATGGTATAATCAAGTAGAAAGGCTACAGATGTGGAGGGAAGACTATATGGTAACTATTGGGCTCTTTGATTCCGGATTCGGCGGACTTACAGTGGTACGCGAGGTAAAACGCCAGTTGCCAGGAGCTAATGTAGAATTTTACGGGGATAATGGCCGTGCTCCTTACGGGCCGTTGCCAAAGGAAACGATTGTAGGCTATGCGCGACAGATCCTGGAGTTTTTGGCCGGTAAGGATATTGACATTGCTATTATTGCCTGCAACACGGCCACCGCTGCAGCTTGGGAAGAAGTGAAGGATGAATATCCTTTCCCAGTGCTTGGGGTTATTAACCCTGGGGTAAGGGGTGCGTTGGCGGCAACTCGCAATAAAAAGGTCGGTGTGGTTGCTACCCAATTTACTATTGAAAGCGAGGCCCATAAATCCGGAATCCAAGCCATGGAACCGGAAGCGGAAGTCATAGGTCAGACCTGTCCAAAGTTCACACTTCTGGTGGAAACAGGGAAGACTTCCGGGCCCGAAGTGGAAGAAGCGGTGAGCGGTTATTTTGAAACATTCAAAGGTACGGGAATAGATACGTTGGTTCTTGGCTGTACGCATTATCCGGTGTTACTGGATACAATTAGGCGCTATATCGATCCCGGCGTTACTATTGTAGATCCGGCAGTAGAGACGGTGGCGGAGGCAAAGGAACTCCTTCAGCAGAAGGGACTGGTCGCTGAGAGCGCTTCTCCGGTCTACAATTTTTACACCAGCGGCGATCCCGACCTGTTCGCCAAGGTGGGGACATCGATATTAGGTTGGTCAGTTGATAAAGCAGAAAAGGCTGTTTTAGAATAGATGGAAACTGAGGTCCGGCGCTAGGATAGATCCTAAGTGGCGCCGGGCCTAGACTTTAGAACGGCGGGCATTACTTGCTTAAGTTTAGCAAAAGGTCTGCAGACTATAATGACAAGAACGAAGATTGGCGATATAATAATTAGAGGATACAAAAATTCCCTCGAAAAGAGCAGGGGGAGCTGAAAATGAAGAGACGGCTGCTCTTGACATCTTTGCGGGAGCGCTTATACGAAACTCTTAAGGAAGACATTCTTCTAAACAAATATGAACCCGGTGAGGAACTACAGATAGACAAGCTGGCGCAAGAATTTGGGGTGAGCACAACTCCGATTCGCGAAGCTTTGGTGCGTTTGGAAGGCGACGGCTTGGTTGTATCTATTCCTAACCGCGGTGTTCAAGTAGCCCCTATTAGCTTGGATGACGTAAGAAATCTATATGAAGTGCGACGCCTACTAGAACCTTATGTGGCTAAAATCGCAGCTCGGTATTGTGAAGAAGGAGAAGTCGAAGCTCTTTATGAAAAACTGGTTCACCTTATCGAAGGGCCGACAGATTTGGCTGCCTATATTAATGCTGATCTGGAACTGCATGAGTTGATGTCTCAGCACCTGAGGAATACATTACTCAAGGATATTTTAGATCAAGTTGATCAACATTCTATTCGCGTTCGCTATTTGGCGGAAAGTAGTGCCGGTGGGTTAAGACCGGAAGTAGTGGAATTGGTTACTAGAGAACATCTTAAGATACTGGATGCTATTAGGAAGCGGGACGAGGAAAAGGCGGCAGCCGCTACTCTGCAGCATTTGACTAATGCTGAAGCCAGGACCTTAAAATCACTGAAGGAAGTTTTGACAATATGAGATCAGGGTTTGTGGCCGAACCAAGATTGATATAAGTTTAGCCCCTGCGTTTTCATTAACGGCAGGGGCCTAACTACATAATGTTGGAGCTGAAACTATCGGCCTTTTAAAGCGAGTTCCAGATTATCAACAGGGACGGCTCCGGCTTTAAGCGCATGAAGGGCTAGGGCACTGGTATCTTTGAGGCCGCTGCCGGTAAGGATGGCGGCTACTTTATGCTTGGGTTTTAGGGTACCTTCTTGGGCCAGTTTTCGAATAGCAGCTACGGGAACGGCGCCGGCCGGTTGGACAAAGAGTCCTTCTTGGCTGGCGAGGAAGGCTTGAGCGGCCAGGATTTGTTCTTCGGTAACGGAAACTACATGGGCCCGGCCTTCTTTTACTTTCCGTAATATGCGGTTGCCGCTGGGCGGCATGGGATTGGAAATGGCATGGGCAATGGTATTGGGTTGGCCAAAATGCTCTATTTGTTCTTTGCCTTCAGCTACGGCTGTGACAATGGGGGAGCAGCCAGCGGCTTGAACCCCGATTATCATCGGGGCTTTTTTTGTTAACCCTAGGGCTTCCATTTCTTCGCCAGCTTTGATTGCAGCGGCCATGTTACCACCGCTGGACACCGGCATGACGATAAAATCCAGCGGCTGGTAGTCTAATTGATCAAGGATTTCGTAGGCTACGGTTTTTTGACCTTCCACCCGGAAGGGGTTGTCGGAACTGATGAAGTAAATACCATGTTTTTCTCCCAGAGAAAGAGCATTAAAATAGAGTTGACCGTAGTCGCCTACGCCCCGATTAAGATGAGGTCCGTAGATAGCGATGGGCTCAATCTTGCCGTCGGGCATGTCTTCTTGGACGAACACGTAAGCGTTGAGCCCGGCGCGGGCAGCAAAAGCGGCGGTAGAAGCGGCCATGTTCCCGGAGGATACAGTGCCGATGGCACTGAGTCCAAACCAAACAGCAGCTTGTACACCCAAAGAAGTACCACGGTCTTTGAACGACCAGGTAGGGTTGACGGTCTCGTTTTTCAGGTAAATGGTGTCTAGACCAGTATCGGCCTGCAAATGAGGAGCGCCCAGAAGCGGGGTTGTTCCTTCGCCTAACGAAAGTTCCGGCCGTAAATTAGGTAAGGGAAAGATGTTGGTGTTACGGGTGATAAAGCAGGGCTCGTCTTTGATTCGGGCCGGTGGCTTTAAAGATTCGTACCGTACTTCCAGCGGCTCGTTGCAATCGTTGCAACGCAGGGCGGTAGCCAAAGGATATCTTTTTCCACAGGCAACACAGACCAAGCAAGGCAAATAAATTCCCCCTTTTTGTTAATCTGGGAAGTTGGATCTGCAGGGAACTAAGGCCATTATGTCGAATGATGAAACAGACATTCATAGATTGAAATTGTATGTGCCAAGCACCGAAGAACTGCTTATGAAAGCTTAGTAAGATAAACCGGGCCTTCCAATAATACCGCTGAAGGCGGCCAAACTGCATGTTAGATGGGGGTTTCGGTAAAGGGGAGAAAGATCCTTCGGGCAAAGCCCTCAGGATGACAATGAAGCGGGGTTTTCGGTAGTTATCATAGGCTGGTGCAAGGAGGCATTATCATGAGCAACAATGGAGGCGGCCATGTTTTGCAGTCGGTGGACCGGGCGCTGTCGATTCTGCAGCTATTGGC
>MTKW01018670.1_pt1 | contig 14631 bp, 6 predicted proteins | sample 1042761 | NCBI WGS metagenome assembly MTKW01 (sample SAMN06205366, study PRJNA360243) | anaerobic digester metagenome | biome: Wastewater treatment plant; feature: Anaerobic digester sludge; material: sludge; isolation source: anaerobic digester fed with sludge from wastewater treatment plant ... | reverse complement strand
ATGGACACCCTTGCGCTTGGCTAACGGTTGGCAACTGCCAGCCCCCGTAGCGGACTTTCACCCCCAAGTTACGCGCCATGCGTGGCGCACATGAAAAAGGGCCCTGAACAATAGTTCAAGGCCTCTCCTGTTTTCTTTGGTCTATTCAATTGAGTTCAACATGGTGAGAAACTCTCTAGCCAAGTCTGGATCGAACTGACTCCCTGCCCCAGCCTCAATTTCGGCCACAGCCTCCTGGCGGCTTAACGCGTCCCGATAAGCCCTATCAGTGGTCATGGCGTCAAAGGCGTCCACTAAGGCCAGGATGCGAGCGGTAATGGGTATATCACAGCCCGCAATACCAATTGGATAACCCTTCCCATCCCAGCGTTCATGGTGATAGAGTACGCTCTCGGCCACATCGATCAGGTCAGGCGAAGAGGCTACTATACGGTAACCAATTTCGCTGTGCCCCTTCATTACTTCCCATTCCTCTGCCGTTAAGGGGCCCGGTTTGTCCAGGATAGTCTCGGGTATGGCCAGTTTGCCAATATCGTGGAGAAGGGCGGCTAGGGAGACTGTAACGAGCTCCCGGTCTGCCAGGCCGATCCGCCTACCCAAGGCCACTGCCAGGTTCTGCAGATTGCGGGCATGTTCTTCCGTTTCGTGGCTCTTCTCAGCTAACGCCTGCTGCAGCGAGAACAGTAATGCACTCCGCCTGCTTTCTTCACTGCTGATCTTATGCTGATACATGCTGGTCTCGGCTTGGCGCAGAATTTCTGTAATATCTTCATCCATGCTGGTCTTAGTTGCATAACCCAACGCAACTGTGGGCCGCAGGCCTGTTCTATTCTCAGCTATGGTGAGGTTATAGATCTTTTGACAGAACGCCTGCGCCTGAACGGCAGTAGTGTGGGGTAGGAACAGAATAAACTCATCACCGCCCCACCGTACCGCCAAATCCTTTTCCCGGGCTATCTGCTGGAACACTTCAGCGACGTGCCTAATTACTTCATCCCCCATCTGATGCCCCATGGAATCATTGATAATCTTCAGACCGTTAATATCCGCCACGATTACGCTCAGGGGCAGGTTCTCAGGCCTTGCATAGGCAGGAACCTGATGCTCCAGGTAGCGGCGGTTATGCAGTCCAGTTAAGGAGTCTCTGTACACCTGCTCCCGCAGGCGCATCTCCATCATCTTTCGTTCAGTTACATCATCAAATACCACTACAAACAGGCCCCGTCCGGGGCTGTAAGCCCGCACCAAGAAGTACTTGTTAAACTCCTGGCTGAAGTCTTCAAACTCCTGCGGTTCCCCTGTTAGTGCTACCTGCCCATACCTTTCGATCCAGTAAGGCTCTGTGTCGGGCAGAACTTCCAGTACGCGTTTGCCCACTAGGTCCTCCCGGGAAAGGCCGGTCAACTTCTCAAAGGCTTGGTTTACGGACAAAAAACGGTAATCCACCGGATTTCCTTCCTCGTCCGTAATAATCTCATGGAGAGCAATGGCGTTAATGGATGTTTCCACCAGCGTGCGGAAGCGTTCCTCACTTCGGCGCAGGGCTTCCTGCTGCCGGTAATCTTCAGAAACATCGCGGAATACCAGAATCACACCATGAATGTTGCCCTCCTGATCCTTGACCGGAGCTGCGCTGTCTGCGATCTGGTATTCTCGCCCAGTGCGGGAGATCAAGCTGGTGTGGTTGGCTAGGCCAATTGTCCTCCCGCTCTGAAGCACCTTTTCCACTGGGCTAGGTACAGCTTCCCGGGTCAGGGTGTTGATAATCTGAAACACCTCTGAGAGTGGCCTCCCCACTCCCGTTTGACCGGACCAGCCCGTGAGTTTCTGGGCTTGGGGATTGATCATGCGGATTATACCGGAGTTATCGGTGACAATAACGGCGTCACCGATGGACTCAAGAATCAGACGGGAATAGGCCCGCTGATGGAAGATGTTTTCATCGGAATGCATGAGGTGGGATATGTCAAAGTGAATCTCCAGACGGGCAAGGCGGCCATCTATCCAGGGCACGGCCTGAATCTGCCGCTCATACCAGCGGTCCAACTTAGAGTTGTACCATTCGGAGCAGAGTACATGGTTCGGATTCTCTTTCAGCTGCTCATTGCTGTGGCAGCTGCACCGGGCGGAGAAACTATATACATCCTCGCAGCAGTGCTGCCCCTCCTCCACCCCCATTTCCCGCTGGGCGAAGTCGTTGGCAAAGAGGACGCGGTTAGTTTCCATGTCGCACACCAGCACAGCAGCTATAATATACCGGTTGATCAGATTCAGTACCTGTTCCTTGTTACTTACCACATGTGCCATTTTCCCCACCTCGCAGCCATCTCTTTTCTAATTAAAGCTATCCCCTCAGTTTAAAGTGGTCAACCAGTTCCTTCAGCCTAAGGGACATTTCGTTCAAGGTGGTGGCCAGTGCTGCCACCTGTTCCATGGTAGCCGATTGCTCTTCGGTGGCCGCCGCCAGTTGTTCGCTGCCAAAGCGTAGATCCTGCGTGCCGCGGGAAACATTGGTTACTTCCGCCAGCACATCCTCCATCGCTTCCAGGATCTCCTTAATCACGTCACCGCTCTCGCTCACAACCCGAGCATTTGCATCGGCCTGTACCGCACTGGCCGAAATGCCTGCCACTGCCCTATCAGCTTCCGCTTGAATGGCTGCAATGAGTTTGGCGATGTTGCCCGCTGCCTCCGCCGACTGCTCGGCTAGGGCCCGAACCTCTTCAGCCACAACCGCAAAGCCTCGCCCGTGTTCTCCAGCTCGGGCTGCCTCAATGGCAGCATTCAGCGCCAAGAGATTGGTTTGATCCGCAATATCGGAAATGAGTTCCACAATCGAACCCACTTCTCTCGAACGTTCACCCAAGCCGTGGACAGACTGGGCCAACTCTGCAATTTCTTCTTTTAGCTCCAGCGTTTTCACCACTGAGGCCTCAATCGCCTCTTCCCCCTCTGAAGCCCGGCCAGCGATTGCCTGAACCGTCTTGGCCATGGCGTCTGCGTTTTCACTGATTTTTTCTACCGTTACCGCAAACTGACCGGAAGTGCTTGCCACTTCTTCAATGGAGGCACTGGTCTGCTCCGTAGCTGCCGCCAGCTCTCCGCTGGACATGGCTAAGCTCTCTGCCGTAGTCAAAGCGTTACCCAGTGCTTCGCCCACATCCTGCCGCAATTGGCGCAGGGCGTCAAAGGCCTGTCCCACTTCATCCTGGCCTGCCGTCTCGATATCTACAGTAAAATCACCGCCGGCCAAGGAACCAATCCGGCCAATCAGGGTGATAATGCGCCGGATAAAGGAACCTGACCAGAGCCAGATCGCAATAAACCCAGCCACAATGATCACGGCGGCTGAAAGGAGAGTGTAGTTGCGAGCCTGTTTCTGTCCGGCGTTGAAATCTTCGAGGGAGATACCCAAAATCAAACGATCCCCTTCGTCGTTCACCATAATCTGGTAGTCATAGGCACCCGTTTGGTCGTGGCCCACATAGGGCTGGCCGATCATCTCCCGTTCGGGATGGTATTGGATAATCCCATTGGCATCGACCACAAAGGCGTAGACAATGTCTTCGCTCTGGGCGATCTGTTCAATGGTACTCTGCATACCCACTTTATCCCTAATCTCCGCCACTGATTCCGCGCTCANNCGTCCGTCAATATCCCGGGTGGATATTTCCTGCGTCACCCGGCCTGTACGTGAGTCGAGCAGTGCCCGGAAGGGATAGGCCTGGGCTGTGGGATCATCGGGGAACCGCCAGCCAATACCGTCTAGGTTATTGGAATACAGCGTGACACCGTCGTGGTCTGTGATCCAGATCTCATCAATTGCTGTTGACTCTGCAATTTCCACCACCATACGCTGATCCAGAACTCCGCTGGCCAAGAGCTGAGCCACAATCTGGGAAGAACCCAGGAGCATCTCTTCTAGCATCTGTTCTGCCACGTCCATAGCCTGTCCACTAGTAACGTGGGATCCCTTGATTACCTCAGCCAGTTCTTCCGCCTGCAGTTCCATCTGCCTTTCCAGCGTCTGGTCGTAAATGTAGATGGGGATTACCGTATTGACCACACTGCCAACGACGAGCATGGCGGTGATGATCAAAACTAACTTCGCACGAATCGTGAGTTTCATTTTACTCCCCCTTTATGGGCCGGGTGCCTCATTTGTTAAGTTCGGTCTAAATTATGGGTATGTGTATCGATTATTGTCTACTTTGCTACTTAACAATATTTTCCTGCACAAACCCGCCATTTTGTTGATGTGACGGGCATTAGGGAAATGTCTCACAAAGCACCGAGTAGATCGTTTTTCCATTATTCTCTTTTTCCCAGTCCCCTTGCAGGAAAATCCTGCCAACCCGCGGAACTACGCGTGTGTGATTTCACAAATTCAATATTGAGGAGGCTGCCCCATGGCGCCGCGTAAAACCGTATATCTGCTCGTTGTCTGTGCAGCGTTGCTGCTTGTGACGATAAGTGTCCAAGCTGCTGCGGCACCGTATGTTAACCCGTTAGGAGGTCTGGAGCAGTACCTGTCTGTGGGTTTTATCCCCCTTTCGAGCCAGGTTGAGCCCTGGATCTTCAGTTATTCTGCAGGCGGTGAGTACCAAGCATTGGAACTGTGGGGCAATACGTGGACCCTGCTCGTACCCGAAGATTCCCTCGCTGGGCTCATGTCCTATCTGGACAGGCTGAACAGCACCTGTTTGACGTCATCTAACGATTTTGTCATTGCCCAGGTGCAGGGGCCTAGCGGTGACTGGTGGGTTCGCGCGGACTACTGGGGTGACAATCAGTACGAACTGACTGTGGTGGAAGAGCAAGACCCATTGGAACAGTTCAGCGGTGATGATTACGAGGATATGGAATTCGTACCCCCGCTCATTAACCCGCTGCAGGATCTGGAGACTTATTCCTTACTGCAGTATTGGCCTGCCGACCATTTCGAGAACCGCTATTACAACTCCCAGGGAGAGGCCGCCTACCTCAGGGGTCGGGGTGAGACGTGGCAGTTTTATGTTCCAATTGAGGACCCTGACAACCCCTGGCAGGAGTTAGAAGAGCATGTCCTCGGACTAGGCGGTACTGTCCTCGAGCGTTCCCGGCACATGTTCAGAGCCGCTGTGGTTGACCCCAACAGCTACTTGTGGGAGGTTGTGGCTCAACTAGAACCGGATGAATGGGAGTATGCTTTGAGAATTGCCAAAGAACTCTTAGTCAGGCCAAACAGATCTGTCACCATTCGCCCTAGGCCCGATCTGGAAAACACCAGCATAGTAACCATTTCCGACGGCTTAAGGCATAAGAGCCTGATTATTGAACTGAGTGACAGTGAATTTTACATCCAAGCTACACTTATTGGCGACTACGGCGACTACACCCGCCGCTGGGACGAATCATTTCAACTCTACCACGAAAGAACACCAATCTATGTCCTCGATAATATCCCCCAAGAGCCGGGCAAAACGGTTTGGAACCTAAGATTTGACTGGGCTGCGCCGCCTCAAGAGATAAAGATAACCCTGAAAGAGTCAATTCCCCTCCATCCCCTCTCCATCGGCAGCGAATTGGGTGTTCTCAAAGTTTCCGGTTTCCGAACTGAGGACATAAGGATAGAACCGTCCTTCGGTATGACCGCCAGGCATCCCGACTATGAGCGGCCTATTGCGGACAAAACGCCTGAGGGTGACAGCCTCTTTTACTTACCCGCCGGCTATTGGGACGTATTCGAACATCGCTCCGGTTATCAATTGGTCAGGGCGCGGCTGATTCCTGTCAGTTCGGGCCAAATCACCATTTTTAGCCTACCGGAGGAAACCCACGCCATATACGAAGAGCTGCCGAGTGATGAAATACCCAATAGCTATGGTTTATCCAACCACACAGTTCAAGGCGAACTGGGCACAGTTGATTTTACCCTTACACCTATCACCGCTGAACTCATTCCTTCTTTGGAAAACGCCCAGATCACTGAAGGGGGCTTAAAGGGTGAGATCATCTCCATTGAACCCATTACCACCCCTCCCCACATTGTCCTGCTCTTGGATTCCTCCGGCTCTATGCGGGCCCAGATGGAACAGACCCTAGCTACCGCCAGGGAATTCATCCGTACCCTCTCGGACGACACCACCATCCAGGTGATTGACTTTGACACTAGGCCAAAACTCCTAGAAGGGACAAGCAAAGACGAAGTGTTAGCAAGCCTAGCCTCAGTGCGGGCAGATGGTGCTACGTGCTTGTACGACTCGATTTTAGAGGGTTTATCCCTTTTGGCAGGCGCAGAGCGGCCCATCTTAGTGGTTTTCACCGACGGCGTTGATGCCAACTATGACGATACGGGACCTGGCAGTAGGGCCACCTTACCGGAAGTAATCGCTGCGGTAGAAGAGGGACAGATTCCCCTCTACACCATCGGTTTTGGCCCAGGCCACGATAAGACTGTACTAGAGCAGTTGGCAGAGGTTTCTACCGGCAAATACTATTCGGCAGCGGACCAAGATGCGCTCAATCAAGTGTTTCAAAGCATCAACACTTCCCTCTCCAATGCCTTTCATTTGGTTTACAAAAGGCCGCAGAAGCCCATGCTCTCCAACGTCCCCGTTGTCTCGCTCATGGTGGATACGAGCGGTTCAATGGATAGCTCTCCGCAAGAATACGATGACTCAAATTACCGGATGCAGAAGGTGAAGAACGTACTGCACGACTTTGTGCTTGGGCTGCCGGACGATACGCTGATCCAAGTGGGGAGCTTCGACTGGCAAACCCAGATTGACCAGTCCCTCACAGTGGACAAGGCTGCTGTCCTGCATGCTGTTGGCACCTTCCACGCCGGTGGCGCAACCGACACGGTGGGCTCCATCAATACAGCGTTGCGGACACTGCGCGCCACACCTTCCAGCAACAAAACCTTGATCTATATTACAGACGCGGCTATCGACCCCAAGGAAAGCGGTGGGCAAGTCAATGAGCTGATCATGGGTTTTGCCAACTCGGATATTAAAGTAATCTGGGTAGGTATTGGCTTAGAAGGGCAGGAGGAGATCTTCGCCACCATTGCTGAGAGATCGGGGGGCCGCTACGTGGTCACTGAGGATCACCGAGTTTTGGCGGCGGTCTTAGAAGAAGTGCTGCAGGAAGTGAAGACGCCCGTTGAGGAGTGGAGCTCGGTTCCCCTCAAGTTGACGGTTAAATCCCCTTCTGCCGACGGGCAGATCATTCTTTATACCGATGTTTTAGATATACCCTACACCAAGCTGGCAGCAGGTGAAGAAGTGTTAGCACCGCAGCTTTACAGCTACTACGGCGCGGGTACCCCCGCAGGCTTAGAAGAGATGGAGGCCTTTGGGCTCCTGTCCGCTGAACAGCAGGCCACCGGGGGTTTAACGAAGCGTTTCATTCCCCTGAATGTCAGCGGTGGCAATACGGCGCTGAAAATGAAAGTAACGGGGGCCACTGTGAGTGATGGGATCTCCGGCTTACAAGCCCCTTACGGACAGCGGTTTCTCACCATTGACTTTATCCTGGAAAACGTCTTAGAACCTGTGGAAGTAGAGGTGGATGCCAGGGGCAACAGCCATCCTGCCAGTTGGTTGGGTAGTTCAGGGTCGACGGGAAGAACAGAGTTCAAAGTACCGGACTACCTAATCCCCAGCCTCCCCTCCCACCTCTACCTGGGCTGGAACAACACAAGCATGCATTCCGTTTCAAAAAGCAGCTGGATCGCCCCCAACAGTCTCTTGGTACCGGGTGAGAACAGCTTGACTGTGCGTCCGGGAGAGCTCCGCACCGGAACATTGGTGTTTATTGTAGATGAAGAACCCATAACCCAGCTGTCCCTCCACTTTTACGACACTGCCTATGGCCATTTCACCATGGACCTAATTGGTACCAACAGCCACGCAGAGATTGCTGTGGACAGCCTGCCCAAAAAAGAACCGGCCCGGCTCTCGGATGTGTTTGAGCTCGAGCTTAGGGCAGTGAGCGATGTGACCAAAATAGGACAGGTAAAGGCCAATGCGGGCAACATTTTCCGCATTGTAGAGGTGGATCTCACCTCTCAGGTGCAAACCCTCTTGGATATTGACCCCAATGAGGTTTTCTCCCTCAAGCTAGCAGGGGTTCAGGGAGACTTTTACCTGCCCCTCCATCCCCTCACGCGGGATGTGCCCCTTGGCTTCAGTGAGGCGAGGATGGTTGCGCCAGGTTCTTTTAATAAAGTCCGTTTTGTCTATGAACTACCGCAGGTTCTGGCGGATAACCCCTGCGAATTGTTCGTCGATCTCCGCAAAGATGATGTGTTTATACCCCTATCCCTCTCACAGAACCAGCCCACAAAACCAACCGGAACTCCGGTACGGGCCGAAGGCATTGAGCTGTACGTGAATCAGTTGGGCTGGGTGAAAAAACTTGGTGGGCGTTCGCGGGACTACGTGGTAGCGGACCTAACCTTTGTTGATCATGCAGATGGTTATGGTACACAGCTTATGGATGCCTTTAGATTGGTGCGGGATGATTACGAAGGCGTCGATTCGGAAGTAGATATTGTCAAACTGGTTACGCAGGGCGGTTTGGGTAACTTTACGGACAGCGGTGAAGTGTTTTACGCCCTTTCCCCTGGTGTCAAGGAAGCCAAACTCCTGTTGGAGTTTGAAGATGGGGTTGTAAAGGACGGTCTGACCCGCCGAGTCCTGCTCCTCTTTGAGATCCCGCCGGACGGCCTGGATCACAGCTGGGTACTCTGTTCAGGTGTTTTTCCCGACTTAAGGGTTCCGCTGCCTAATGCAGAATACTCCGAACAGGAACTGTTGGGTCTCTGGACCACGCCCCCCTTTGACAGGTGGGCCGATGAATTCTCCCGCCGGCTGGAAGCGACCATAGCCAACGCCGTACGCGAGCACCGGGCACTCCTTGCCCTCCAGGGCGAACTAGATCAAGCCGAGCGGATGGATCTCACGGGAGCCGATGACGAAGAGATCTCAATACCGCCGCCTGCCACCACAGCCAGCGGTGTGGCCGCTCTGGAGCAGATAGATTCGCTGAATCAGCTTCTGGAGCTGCTGCAGAACATCCGCTGGCTGCCCAGCACTGACGAGTTGTACCAGGCACGTTATGCACCGGAAGCGGTGCTTACCCAAATGTGGGGCACGGAAGCGGACTTAGCCTACCTAGCAGAAGAAGTACTTGCCAAATTGGGCTACAACCCCCAACTCAGTATGGTAGATCTCAGCGAAGAAGGGGCAGAAGCACTGGAAGAGCGGTCAGGCGTACCAATAAGAACTCGCCAACTGCCAGCAGTGAAGTATTTGGTTGCGGGAGAGACAAATCTCTTGGTACTGCCCTTCGGTGCCGATTTCACAGAACTAACAGATTATGTGGAGCTTCCCTGGAAGCGGGAAAGGATAGATAGGAATCCGCTGGAGGCCACAATCAACGTGTCATTCTACGTTGTCTCAAGACCCAGCGGTATTGGGAGCCAATTTGGGGATCTAGCTTCTGTCCTAGGCGGAGGAGATGACGAGGAAGAACTACTCCGCCACGATCTCCTTTCGGTCAATGTTCCCCTTGCCGAATTGAGCAGGGACGCAATCGATCTGATTTACATGTCCGCTGGTGAAAACCTATACACTGCTGTCTTAGAAACGCCCCTGGGCAGATTCTTCTCAGACAATCCTTTGGACGGGACCCAGTATGAAATCCGCAGGGCGACCATTAGAGTCACGTTTGCTAACCACCAGTTTACCCATCACTTCGATTTGCGTGAGGGCGGATCCATCACCGACGTTGCCCAAACCATCGCCATCAACTCACCCGATCTGCCCCAAGAAGCAGCAGTGCAGCTGCAGGAGATAGCTGCAGTTCTGCATCGGACAACGGAGCAACCTGACTCGTTCTCAGTCTTCCGCTGGCATACGCGGAACATTATCAACCGCTTCCTGGCAGCCCAAACAGAAGCGGAACAGAATCTAGCAGAAACAATGGATCTGGTGATCGGCCGCACCCAGTACCCGCGAGTTATCGTTGTTACGGTTGCCCGTGATGCGACGGCAAACAAAGCAAACACCAGCATCGACCTTGTTAACGCCGCTCCCGAGATTCATACAGGCGACTGGGATATTCACCAGGCTTACAATCTAGCCGTGGGCTTAATGGTCTCCAGTATCGAAGCGCAGGCCCTGGGCGATGGTCTAGGCGTGTTTGAAATCTGGTCCTACCTCCCGGAGGATACGCCCATGCTCCTGATTGACGGTTCCAGCAACATTGAACTGGCAGCGGAGGTTCTAGCGGAGCTGGAGTTTGACCAGGCCATCCAAAGAAAAATTTTAGACACGGACAATGTGATAATCTTCCCCCTTGACCGCCTCATAATCAACGGAGAACCGCGCACCGCTTGGCTAGAAATCGATCCCGACACCTATTTCGCCATTGGCAGGATCGATACCGGTGAACATGGAGCCATGATTGAGAACGCCGTGCAAAATCTGTCCAAGCAGTTCACCAAACACTCGGTTGGAGCAATTATGGGCATGCATACAATGCTGTGGGGTGTCTCTACGTTTGCGCTTGAGTACGCGGAATACAAAGACATTCTGGCAGCCGCGGTGAACCACTCGCTGGAGATAGTGGAGCGGGTAAAACAGAGCTTAGAGAAACTGGCTGAGATCGATCCCAGACAAGTGAAGGGAATTCTCGAAACAATTGATAAGAAAGGCGTAAGAGCTGTCAACGACCTCAAGGGATTGGCTAAGGATGAGGCAGTAGAGCACGTTAAGGCCAAGGCAGAAAAGATTCCAACGGAGAAAGTAAAGGAACTGCTGCCAGACCTCTCTTTTGTGGAAGGCATGATCGATGGTATTGAGTTGTTTACAATCTATGTAAGCCCATGACATACAAAAAAGACCCCCTTGCCATCCAACAAGATGGCAAGGGGTTTCTCATTCATATCACAGTCTAGTCTTCAACCCAATGCAACCAAATTCCCTGCTCGAAACCGCCCCTCTTGTTGCGTTTTCTCCGTTTAAGCTCTAGGATCTCCTCAAATGAGGAACCAAGATGAAATGCCAGTCCGTCTACCACCTCTAGGATGTCTGCGAGTTCCTCGAGGTCTCGGCCGTTTTCGATGAACTCGTCAAATTCCTCCTGCAGTTTTGCCTGCAATCCCAAGATCAGCTCTTCTCCACTCACGGTGGAACAGCGGCATTCCTTACCGGTATCTCTGATGATATCGGGGATTCGATCCCTTACGATCTTGTTGTATGTAGCGATGAAAACCCCTCCTCACTTGTTATGTCTTTTGTATAAGCGAGCAGTGATTAGACGTTCTCTGTAACGGAGAATATCCTGAACATGTTCTATCAGCGCTGGTGATTGCCTTTCAACGATAGCAGGTGCTAAGTGTAGTCGTCTGTTTATCCTGTCATACTGGAAGAACGGCGAACTCTTATCGAGGAAGTTGATAGGATTTACTTCAGCCAACCGAGTCCATTTGTCCCCTGCCCAAGTCTGGAAATTCCGACTAGATTTGTCCTGCATGTCCACGTGAAACCGTGGGTCTTCGTAATACCGCATTAAAGCCTTACCTATATCAGCACTGGACACTGAGGACTGAAGCCTCCCTTCAAACACAAAGGCTCCAATAGTGGGGATTTTGTAGAGTTTGCTCATAGAAGTTGTTTCAAGGTCTATGAGGAACTCCTCAACATCCGTACCCAACCAAGCCTCTTCTTCAGCAGTGAGTTCCCCCAAATCAGCCAAAAAGCGAAGATAGCCTTTGTCAGATCTTAGGTGCCTGGGTCTCAGATACTCTCTCGAGTCAATATCACTGCCAGCACGGATGTCCAACCGCAGAGGACGTCTGCCCAGATTGGCTTTTAGACGCCAATAATCAGTCTTCATCCGTTCAGGCAGAGGATCGTGCTTTCGCACCTCCTCAAAAAGATCCAAGAGCCGCATATCAAAATTGACTAGACACCCTTCGGCCAAGGACTGGGATAGATCGCGCAACTTATAGATCTGGTCTTCCTCACTCTGTGGGTTGCGACCTGTGAGGATGAGCGGTATCAAGTGAGCCCGCTTATAATTCCCAATGAAATCCAGGACAGTCAGGTAGTCCTTATCATCAGCCTTTCGAAGACCACGCCCCAGCTGCTGTAAGAAGACGGTGTAAGATTCGGTTGGCCGCAGAAACATCACAAGATCCACTTCTGGAATATCTACACCTTCATTAAACTGATCAACTGAAAAGATGACTTCGATATCGCAGTCCCGCAGAGCCCCAACTGCCGCTTTCCTCTGCATCACGAACGGACCTTGTCCGCTGTGAACCGCCACTGCAGGAACGTTGTTCTCACGAAAATATTCGGTCATGTAGTTGGCGTGCTTTATGCTGCTGCAAAACCCCAATGCCCGTTGCGATTTGTACTCGCGGTAACGCTTCAGAATAAGATCGGCTCTTGACGCTACAGAAAGGGCCTTTTCAAGGTCCTCAGTCACATAACGTCCGTTGGACATAGCGATCTCAGTGTAGTCGGTTGTGTAGTCGTATACTCCGTAGTAATGAAAGGGAACTAGATAGTCTTTGTTGATCGCCTCTTGAAGGTTTATCTCATAGACCACATTGTCATCGCAGAATTGGAAAATGTCCTGATTATCCATGCGGAATGGTGTAGCTGTTAGGCCTAAGAGAAAGCGCGGCTTGAAGTAGTTGACAACCCTTTGGTAGCTCTGGGCAGCAACATGGTGGAATTCATCGATAACGATGTAATCGAAATAGTCTGGTGAGAAATACGCAGGAGAAAGGTACTGTTCTTGTGACAAAGTCTGTACGGAAGCAACAACAATGTCGGTATCTGTGTCCTTGGCCTCGGCGTTAAACCAACCCTTGCTCTTGGACGGTACCACCTTACCGAATGTGTCCCATGCCTGACGCAGGATTTCTTCCCTGTGGGCAACAAACAAGACACGCCGAAACTGGGCGCTATCAAAAGCAGCAAGGTAAGTCTTCCCAACGCCGGTGGCCATAACAACCATGCCGCGGTCAAAACCCTCCTCACGAGTCTGCTTCAGATAATGTAGAGCTTCTATCTGAGCACCTAACGGTTGGGGTCTGTCGACATCATCAACCGGTTGAGGCGTCCTCCCCAACCAACGCGGCCGTTTCCAGGCCAGACTGTATTCCTTTAACCACTCATCATCAATGAGATGTGCTTTGGAGAAAAGGTGATCGAAGTTTTCTATGAAGTCCCGTACATCCTCCGGTTCCCGTTGTGACAGGAGACGGTAATTCCACTCGATTCCATCTACCAACGCACTCCTGGACATGTTGGATGATCCTACGTAGACTTCTCCTTGGTCGCCGCCTAGGAAGATATATGTCTTTGGATGAAAAGCCACGTTGCTGGACTCAAAAATGCGGATGTCTGCCTGGTTGCTTAGCTCATCCCGTAAAAGGTATAGAGCTGAGGGTTCTGTGATGTTTAAATAGCGGCCGGTGAGAATCTGTACTGGAACATTGCGTTCCACTGCTTTCTGCAGATCCGGTAAGAGGAGACGAACACCTGATTCCAGGATAAAGGACACAATGATCTTGATTTGAGTAGCCCGTGCGAAGGACTCCTGCAAGTAATTAAGCAGCGGCACCTTGTCATTCGTAATAACGTTTTTCACCAAACCACTCCATTACGTCTGTCCTTGAAGCCTATTTCTCCATGTTTTGGAAAAACCCCTGCCAAAAATACTGCCCGAGTGTTCGACAGCCATTTGAAGGCCAGACCACTCGATACTGAGAGGTTTTTCAGCAGCACAGACAAAATATAAAGCTAAATACACGTCCTTTGGTGAGACTGGGAGGCGCTCATATGGAAGATCGCACTGTCGAGTATTACAACGAAAACGCCAAAGCTTATTTCGCCAACACAGCAGCTCTAGATATGACCGAAGTGTACCTACCGTTCTTGAAGCACTTAAGGCTCGGAGCAAAAATCCTTGACGCTGGTTGCGGTTCTGGCAGAGACAGTCTCTACTTCAAAAACCAAGGATTCCAAGTCACTGCCTTTGATGCCTCCGAAGAAATGGTCAAGCTCAGTTCTAAGCTCCTGGAGCAAGAAGTGCTGCTAATGAGGTTTGAAGACCTCAATTTATCTGAGCAATACGATGGTATTTGGGCCTGCGCTTCCCTAGTTCATGTAAAGCGAGATAAGCTACCTTCTGTAATAAGAAATCTAGTGGGATACCTGAAAGACGGAGGTATCTTCTATTTGTCTCTCAAGTACGGGAATAAGGAGTATGTGGAAGACGGCAGGTACTTCAACTGCATAACCCATGATTCTTTCGGTGAGTTAATCAGACACGTCCCAGGACTAACAATCGAGCGTCTATGTACAACAACGGATGTGCGTCCTGAGAGGCAGAACGAAAAATGGATCAATGCCTATCTGCTGAAGACCGAATCTGAATCCAGCTAGGTCTCATGGTTAACTCTGGGTTGATGCATAACAAAAGGCCTCTATCGTGTTTTTCCCCAGGCTATTTGACCATGTCCTTCTCTAAATATATGACCATCTAAAGGAAGTAAATGCTGTACATAGAATACTCCTCCAAACCATAATTGGACGGAGGAAAAGGAAGAAGCCTTCCCCC
>MTKW01004306.1_pt2 | contig 14633 bp, 12 predicted proteins | sample 1042761 | NCBI WGS metagenome assembly MTKW01 (sample SAMN06205366, study PRJNA360243) | anaerobic digester metagenome | biome: Wastewater treatment plant; feature: Anaerobic digester sludge; material: sludge; isolation source: anaerobic digester fed with sludge from wastewater treatment plant ... | reverse complement strand
ATAATCAATATACAGGTTAAAATGCCAAAAATCTATTTTACCATTTACTACCTCCAGGCAATACCACTATATCATATTTGCAAAAAATGTAAATATTAGAGTTTAATATATTAAAGTGGCCCTATTTTGAAATCGCCTGAGTTTCGCGGCTTTTGTGAATATGTTTTCATCGTTACCGGAATGATTATATTCCTTGAATAACCGCCAAATTATGGTATAATAATTAATAGAAAAATAAAACGCCGAGGAGGTGCGAGATGTTAGTTAAAAACAAGGTTATCGCGGTAACGGGCGGCGGAAACGGCATCGGTCGGGAGATCGCGCTTTTGCTATTGGAAAAGGGCGCTAAAGTTGCGGCTATTGATATAAATAAAGATTATCTTGATCAAACGGCCGAGCTTGCCGGGGAAAAGAACGGCAACCTTTCCCTTCACGTTATCGATATCACGGACCGGGAAGCGGTCGAGGCTTTGCCGGAAGCAATCATCGCCAAACACGGCGCGGTCGACGGCGTGATAAATAACGCCGGCGTAATTCAGCCGTTCGTGAAGGTCGCCGATCTCGATTATAAAAAAATCGAGTTCGTGATGAACGTTAATTTTTACGGGACTATATACATGGTCAAGTCGTTTTTGCCGTTTTTGTTGAAGCGGCCGGAAGCTCACATTGTCAACGTCTCCAGCATGGGCGGTTATTTGCCGGTGCCGGGACAATCGGTATACGGCGCGTCAAAAGCCGCGGTTAAGCTTTTGACCGAGGGATTGTACGCGGAATTGAAAGACACGAACGTGAAGGTAACGGTTGTCTTCCCGGGCGCCGTCGCCACCGATATTACCGCCAATTCCGGCGTGGAGTTTAAGGTCGCGGAAGAAGATGCGGGAAATAAGAAGAAAGCGTATAAAATGCTCACGCCGCGGGAGGCTGCCGAGATTATCGTCCGTGGGATGGAAAAGGATCGGTTCCGAGTGCTCGCGGGACAGGACGCGAAATTCACCGACTTTTTGTACCGATTGAACCCCAAAAAAGCCACAAACTTTATTCTGAAAAAAATGGGTTAGCATACGCCGGCTTATCGCCGGCTTTTTATATGGCGCCGCGGAGCGAAATGTGATAAATTAGTTGGCGAATTCTTCGATTCGTGGTATAATATATTAAAATATCAAGCAAATGTAAAGAGGGTAATAGTCATGAAAAACAAAGCAATAACGAGCCGCGACGTCGATTTCGCGCAATGGTACACGGATGTCGTGCGCGTCGCTCGGCTCGCCGCCTACTCGAATGTCAAGGGCTGTATTATTATGGAGCCGAACGGGTACGCGATCTGGGAAGAAGTGCAAAACAAACTCGGCGAGATGCTGAAGGCGACCGGCCATCAAAACGTCGCGTTCCCGTTATTGATTCCGGAAAATTTATTGAACAAGGAAAAAGAACTGGTAAAGGGATTCGCTCCCGAGGTCGCTTGGGTCACGGTCGGCGGACAAAACGAATTAAAAGAGAAATTATGCATTCGCCCGACGAGCGAGACCTTGTTCAGCGATTATTTTAGCCAGGTGGTAAAAACGCATAAGGATTTACCCTTAAAATACAATCAATGGTGCAGCGTGATGCGTTGGGAAAAAGAGACGCGCCCCTTTTTGCGCAGTCGCGAGTTTTTCTGGCAGGAAGGGCATACCGTTCACGCCACCGCCGCGGAAGCGGAAAAAGAAACTTACGATATCCTCGATATCTATAAAGCATTTTTTGAGGATGTATTGGCGATCCCGGTTATTTTGGGGAGAAAAACCGAGTCGGAGAAATTTGCCGGCGCCGACTACACCTTGACGATTGAAGCCTTGATGTATAACGGCGTGTCGTTACAGTCGGCGACGAGCCATTACTTTGGCCAAAGGTTCTCCGAAGCCTATAATATCCGTTTTCTGAATATCAATCATGAAATGGAATACGCCTATCAGACTTCATGGGGGATGTCAAACAGGATTATCGGCGCGATTATTATGGTTCACGGCGACGATAACGGCTTGATTCTCCCGCCTCATATCGCCCCGACCAAGGCGGTTATCGTCGGCATCGGCGAGGACGAGGCCGTGGCGAAGGCGGCTGAAGAGATCGAGGCGCTTCTTAAGGCCGCGGGCATAACTTGTTATGTCGACCGCACGGAGAAATCCGCCGGATATAAGTTCGCTCAATCGGAAGTAAACGGCATCCCGATAAGAATCGAAATCGGCAACCGCGATTTGAACGCCAATAAAATAACTGTCGCCCGTCGCGACACGCGGGAAAAAATCGCCGTCGACAGAAATATCGATTTGCCGGCTTATTTGACGGATTTGCTAGGAGATATCCATAAAAACCTTTACGAGCGGGCTCGCGAGCGCATGCGTCGGCTGACTTTCGCGGCGCGGAATAAAGCCGAGGCGGAAGCGATAATGGCGAAACAGGCCGGGTTCGTTAAGGGCGACTGGTGCGGAAAGCGGGAATGCGAGGAAGAGATGAAAACAATCGGCGGCCTTAAATCGCGTTGCATTTTGGAAGGCGTCGCCCCGGAAACCGGGAAATGCGTCGCATGCGGCGAGGAGGCTCGCCACGCCGTCGTCTGGGGCATCCAGTACTAAATTTTTGCTTGCCATTTAATTTCTTTAGTGTTATAATCATTAACGGGAGATTGCGACATGGAATAACCTCTTTCAATCTAATCGCATAACGCGAATCGGGTTGCCGTCAACCTTATTTGCTTATGCCGAAACAAGAAAGAGCGAATTCTTCCGCATACTATATTTATTTGTTGCTTGCAAGTCACAAGACGTTCTTTCTTGTGACTTTTTTATTTGAAAGGAGGCGAATTCATGGCGCAAATAAAAGTTAGCGATTTATCTTTTAGTTATCCCGGAAGTTATATAGAAATCTTTAGAAATGTTTCGTTTCAGATCGATACCGATTGGAAGTTGGGTTTCGTCGGCCGTAACGGCCGGGGAAAAACGACGTTTCTGCATTTACTCGCGGGAAAATATCCATACACGGGAACAATTTATTCGCCGCTTGATTACGAGTATTTCCCTTATCCCGTGAAGGACGCGCGGAAAGACACGCTCCGAGTCGCGCTAGACATCGTCTCTAATCTCGAGGAATGGCAACTTACGCGCGAGCTAAACAAAATGGAAGTCGACCCGGAAACGTTAACGCGTCCCTTCTCGACTTTGAGCGAGGGGGAAAGAACGAAAGTATTGCTCGCGATCCTGTTTTTAAAGGATCATAGCTTCCTATTAATCGACGAGCCGACGAATCACCTGGATTTAAAATCAAGGCAAATCGTCGCCCGTTATCTTAACGGCAAAAAAGGTTTTATCCTCGTCTCTCACGATCGCCGGTTCCTCGACAGCTGCGTCGATCATATCCTGGCGATCAATAAAGCCGATATCGAAGTCCAAAAAGGGAATTTTTCCAGCTGGCAATATAACCGACAAACGCGGGATAATTACGAGTTGCAGGAAAACGCCCGTCTGCGTCGGGAAATTGGCCGCTTGCGCCGAGCCGCGAATCGCATGGGAAAATGGTCAGGTTTAAAGGAAAAAGAAAAAACAGGCTCAAAAGGAGATAAAGGCTATATCGGCCATAAAGCAGCAAAAATGATGAAGCGAGCGAAAACGGCGGAAACGCGCGCGCATAAGGCGATCGAGGAAAAAATGACGCTTTTGAAAAATATCGAAACAGCCGAAGCGTTAAAAATACGCCCTCTCGCCTATCATTCCCGGATACTCGTCGATTGCGACCGGCTGAAAATGTATTACGGTAAGAAGCGGGTCGGGCCGGAGATTTCTTTCGTCGTCGAGCAGGGCGACCGGATCGCCATTACCGGCAAAAACGGTTCCGGAAAAAGCACGCTTTTGAAAATGATCGTCGGCGCGCCGATTAAGAGCGAGGGTTATTTCCGGCGTGCGTCGAACTTGACGATATCTTACGTTCCCCAGTCGACGGACGATCTCGCGGGAAATTTAAGCGACTACGCCCGCGACTGCCGAATCGACGAGAGTTTATTTAAGGCGATTCTCGACAAACTCGACTTTTCCCGCGAACTTTTCTCGCAGGATATGAAAAATTTCAGCAGCGGTCAGAAGAAAAAAGTATTGATCGCCAGAAGCCTTTCCGAGGAAGCGCATCTTTACGTGTGGGACGAGCCCTTAAACTATATCGATATCTTTTCGCGCATTCAAATTGAAAATCTTCTTTCGGCTTCCGGCGCGACGGTCATATTCGTCGAGCACGACGCCGAATTCGTCGATAAAATCGCCACAAAAACAATTCATCTGCAATAATAGAGGAGGCGAATATGAAAAGAAAGTTTTATGAAGTCGTTACCGTCGCGGAAATGAAAGAAGCCGAGCGGCATACATGCGAGGTTCTCGGCATCTCCCCGGCGGCGCTAATGGAAAGAGCGGGAGCGAAGATATTTAATTTTCTTAACGATAAAAAACTCATCGCCCGCGACAAGCGCGCGTATGTTCTTTGCGGACCCGGGAATAACGGCGGCGACGGCTTGGTTTTAGCAAGATATATGGCGAAGAACGGTTACCGGGTTAAAGCGATTCTTTTCGCTGGGCCGGGTAAGATGACAAAAGAAGCGGAAGAGAAATATCATCGCCTTCGGGAAATAAGCGGCGAGAGCATCGTTTTTATCGACGAGGAAAACGCCGGGGAGATAATAGAAGAGATGCTCAAGGCGGGTTATATCGTCGACGCGTTGTTCGGCACCGGTTTTTCCCGCGCCGTCGAGGGTTTGTATTTGGAAATAATCGCCGCGGCGAACGCCTCCGCGGCGACCGTCTTCAGCGTCGATATTCCCTCGGGCGTTAACGGCGATAACGGTCTTGTGACGGGCGCGGCGGTTAAAGCCGACTATACTCTCGTTATCCAGTATTACAAGCCCGGCAATCTCCTTAACGATTCCTGCGATTATTGCGGGTTGCAGATTGTCCTGAGCATCGGCATTATCCGCCCCGAAACACAACGCTCGCGGCATTATCTCGCGCCGGTTCATATCGCCTCGATTATTAAGCCGCGCCGTAAGAATTCCCATAAATACGATCACGGCAAAGCCGTCGTTTTCGGCGGCAGCCGCCCGATGCCGGGAGCACCGTTCTTGGCCGCGTTGGCTATTTTAAAAAGCGGCGCCGGAATCGCCGTAATGGCGGTCAACCGCAAACACCGGCGATATATCACGCCCGTCAGACCGGAAATAATCGTCGAGGATTACCGGGGCGGAAACATCGGGAATGTCTTAACAAAAGCCTCGGCGGCGGCTTTCGGGCCGGGCTTGGGAAGGGGCGATAAGGCCAATTACCGGGTGATTAAGCGTCTGCTTTCGCTTTCGCTCCCGCTGGTAATCGACGCCGACGGGTTGTTTTATTTTAAACGATATTTGCATTTGGCGCGGGAAAACGTCGTTATCACGCCTCATTACGGGGAATTTGCCGGGCTATTCGACCTTTCCGTCGACGACGCGCTTTCGTCCCCTTTGGAAACGTTGGAGAAAATAACGCGCCTATACCCGGTTTGGGTCGTTCTTAAAGGCCCGACGACAATCATCGCGGGCGACGGGAAGACCTTCTTTTACCGCCGTCCCAATTCCGGGATGGCGACGGCCGGCAGCGGCGACGTCTTGACGGGAGTTATCGCCGGCTTTCTCGCCCAAGGCTACTCGGCGGAAGACGCCTGCAAACTGGGCGTTGTAATTCATTCCCTCGCCGGTTACGCGGCCAGAAAAATTCACGGCGAGCACGGGATGGTCGCGTCCGATATCATCGCCCGGATTCCCGGGGAAATTTTAAATCTCGTTTTAAGAACCGGCAAAAGGTAAAGCATATGCATTGCAAGCGAGTCGCCGGTATTATATAATTTACGGCGAATGGAGGAGATAATTTTGGAAATCATTTTGAATAACGGCGTCGCGATTCCGGCTATCGGCTTCGGCACTTGGCAGATTCCCGAGGGCGACGTCGCTTATCGGGCGACGTTAGCCGCATTGAAAGCGGGGTATCGCCATATTGATACCGCCCTCGCCTACGGGAACGAAAAAAGCGTCGGCAAAGCCCTTAAGGATTCCGGCATCCCGCGCGAAGAAATTTTCGTGACGACCAAACTCCCGGCTTACATTAAAGGCTACGGCGAAACGGAAGAAGCGTTCCGACGCTCGCTTGAAAACCTAGGTTTGGATTACGTTGACCTTTACTTGATTCATGCCCCGAAACCGTGGGGCGAGCCCGGCGACGGGATGGAATACANNGGCGTTTCGAACTTTGAGCCGAAACACTTGGAACCGCTTCTCGCGGCGACGGACATCGCGCCGATGGCGAACCAGATTAAAATTCATCCCGGGTTTGTGCCCGCGGAAACGATTAACTACTGTCGGGAAAAGCAAATAGCTCTCGAAGGATATTCGCCGCTCGCGACCGGTCGGCTTTTGGATAACGCGACGATAAAGGAAATTGCCGCCAAGTACGACCGCTCGGTCGCCCAAATCTGCATCCGCTGGAGCTACCAGCATAACTACTTGCCTTTGCCGAAATCGGTAAATGAAAAGCGAATCAAGGAAAATCTTAATATCTTTGATTTCGAACTTGAGCCGGAGGACATGGCGAGGCTCGACGCATTGCAAATATAGAGAAAATTAAAAGGGATTATAGACGTTTGGATGAAAACAGTCGATAATCCCCTTTTTAATAGACAAAATAACCTAAAATGTTGAAAAAAATTTCATTTCGGTATAAAATAATAAGTAACAAAAGCATAAGGGGTGAAGAAGATATGATTATCGTTTTTGTGATCGACAACTACGGCGCCCTTACCAACGGAACGACGATAACCGCCTACCGTTTTCGCGAAGAGTTGATCAAACGGGGGCATACGGTTCGCGTGGTCGGGGTTGGGATTTCCGGCGCTGATATGTATCCGGTCCGGGAAAGGCGGATACCTTTGGTCACTCGCGTCTCCCGCAAACAAAACACCTATTACGGCAAGCCGGAAATCGAGGTCTTGAAACGGGCGTTCGCCGGCGCGGATATGATTCACTTTTTCTACCCGTGGAAACTCTCGCGCGTCGGCAAGCGACTTGCGGACAGGATGGGGATCCCGTCGATCGCCGCCTTTCATTGCCAGCCGGAGAACGTCACTTACGGTATGGGACTCGGCCGCGCCGGAAGGCCGCTCGCCTATATCTTATACCGGAAATTTAAAAAATTCTACCGCAAATTTGATAATATTCATTGTCCCTCGCTTTTTATCGCCGACCAATTAAAAAAACACGGATACCGAAATAAAATGCACGTTATCTCCAACGGCGTTTCCCCGGAATTTAAAAAACGCGAGGTCGCGCGGAGCGACGATAGGATAAATATCTTAATGATCGGGCGCTACGCCCCGGAAAAACGGCAGGACTTGCTGATTAAGGCCGTCAAGGCGAGCAAACACGAAAGCAGGATCCGGCTTTATTTTGCCGGGGCGGGCCCGCGCGAGAAAAAACTGCGCCGGTTGGCCGAGGGGCTTGCCAACCCGCCCGTGTTCGGTTTTTATTCCGAGAAGGAATTAATCGAGGTTATCAATCGGATGGATTTATACGTTCACGCCTCCGACGTGGAAATCGAGGCGATCGCCTGCATGGAAGCGATCGCCTGCGGCCTCGTCCCGGTAATTTCCGACAGCAAAAAAAGCGCGACCCGGCAGTTCGCGGTCGACGAGAGGAGTTTGTTTAAGGCGGGGGACTACTTGGATCTTAGGGATAAGATTGACTACTGGCTTGATAACCCCGAGGAAAAGGAAAAAATAACAGCGGCTTATCGCGAGAAAATCAGTTATTACTCGATCGACTATTCGATCAAAAAGGCCGAGGAAATGTACCGGGAATCGACGCGCGATTCCCGCGACCGCGCGCATTTCAAGGAAATGAAAGAATACACGAGACAAATAAACCGCGGGTTGATTTTTCGGGGTCTATCGTTCGCGTTTTATTTCTTGATCGCTTTCCCGTTGTTATGGGCGTTTCAAAAGGTCGCTTTTGGTTTTCGGGTTAAAAACCGCAAATACCTGCGCCGGGCGCGGAAAAAGGGCGGCGCCGTCACCATATCCAACCACGTTCATATTCTCGACAGCGCGATGACGGGCGTCGCGAGTTTCCCGAAAAAACCGATCTTTACGAGCATTCCCGATAATTTTCAACTGAAATACGCCGGATATTTTGTTTCCCTGCTCGGGGCGGTGCCGATACCCCAAACGCAAACGGAAAACCGGCTCTTTTTCCATAAGCTATCCGGGGAATTAAGAAAGGGACGTTTCGTTCACTTTTACCCGGAAGGCGAGTTGATTAAAAACGATGACAAACTGCGCGGTTTCAAGCGCGGCGCGTTTAAACTCGCGGTCGAGGCCCAGGTCCCGATTTTGCCGATGGTAATTCGCTTTAAGCGCGGCCGGTGGCTGATAATAAGGCGGAAATACATTGAACTCGTCATCGGCGAGCCGATTTATCCCAACCGGGTATTATTGAAGCGCGAAGCGGTAAATACCCTTTACGAGAAAACCGTCGCCTCGATGCAAAAACTTATGACGGGATAACTCGGAAAACGATGTCAAACAGAAAAAAAGGTTCGCATTACCGAACCATTATGGGTGCGTTAAATAATACCTGTTACATTATTAGCGGTCTCCACTAATTTTGTAACAGGTTTTTTTCGACATAAAAAAGAGAGTCTCACTTGTGTTTGGTTATCCCCTCTCTTTTTTATTTGTTGACAGTGTCCAAATCAGTTAAAAACGCGTCGATCTCATTTGTTTTGGTTGCCCATGAAGTAACCAAACGGATAACGGCGCCGTCCTTGACTTCTTCCCAGATTTCAAACAAGTATTTCCGCGAAAGACTATCGACTATATGAGCGGGAAAAGCCACGAAAATCTGGTTTGTCTCAACGGGGTAGCGGAATTTGCTCCCGCGGTTAAGAAGACCGTCGCGAAGTTTCATCGCGGCTTGGTTCGCTTTTTCCGCCAATCGGAAAAATAGACCGTCTTCAAAAAGCGCTTCGAACTGCATTCCGACAACAAACCCCTTTGCCAGCATAGCCCCGTTAAGTTTCATCGAATGACGGAAACCCGCTTTCAATTTATCATTGGTGATAACGACCGCCTCGCCAAGCATAGCCCCGTTTTTCGTTCCGCCGATGTAAAACGCGTCGGTAAGGAGAGCTATATCGGCGAGGGTCAGGTCGTTTTTAGCGGCGGTAAGAGCCGCGCCCAACCTGGCGCCGTCGAGAAAAAGAAACATACCGTTTTCCCGGCATAATTTTGCAATTTCTTCAAGTTCCGCTTTCGCGTATATCGTCCCGGTTTCGGTTGAATTTGAAATATAGACCATTTTGGGGACGACCATGTGCTCGTTATTGTGCGTTTCGAGGATCTTGATGATCTCCCCGGGCGTCGCCTTGCCATCCCTGCCCTCAATTTGGAGAATTTTATGACCGCTCGCCTCGACCGCCCCCGTCTCGTGGACATTGATATGACCGCTTTTGACGGCAATCACGGCTTCGAAGGGCTTTAAGGCGTGGGCGATTACGGTTTTGTTACAGGAAGTGCCGCCGGGCATGAAATGAATGTCGGCATCTTGTTTGATAAGTTTTTTGATAAGTCTCGCCGCCCGGAGCGAACGCTCGTCCAAGCCATAGCCCGGATACGACCGCGTTCCCGCCTCGATAAGCCGGGAGAGGACCTTGTCATGGGCGGTTTGACTGTAATCGTTAAGAAAGCTGATCATGTTATCATTCCCTCGCGTTTTGATAGGTTTATTATAACAAAAATCGCCCTTCTTGTGAATATAATTCATGAAGAATAGCGGGCGCGGTATAAATCGGCCGCTTTGGCGGGTTATTTGAGATTTTTCTTGAAATTCGGGGTCGAATATTGTATAATATATATATAAAATATGTGATTGGATAAAGTTATTATGGATAAGAATGAATTTACGGAACTGCTAAAAGGGTATCAGAAAAATTACGAGGAAATAAACTGCGACGAGGTTTATTTTCTCGCCAAAGAAGCGATGAAGTATATCGGCGACTCTGACCCCGCGATTCGCGACAATCTCGTTTATCCGTATATTGAGCATGTTATCAAGGAAGGGTTGCTCAAGCCGGAGGAGATTAAAGAATTAAGCGCGACGTGTTTGGAAAACATCACACTCAAAAGCCGGAAATTTGACGACGGAATTTTTTGTCGGACGTTTTCCATGCTTGTTATCGCTGCGATCGTCAATTATCATCGAAAGAACCCGATATTTTCATTGTCGGAACTGGAAGGGATGTTTAATCGCGTGATTGATTCTTATCAAAGTGATTTTGACGTCCGCGGTTACATAAACAAAAAAGGCTGGGCGCACGGCGCGGCGCACGGCGCGGACGCATTGATGCAGTTCGCCATGTTGCGCGAGGCTAATNNGCGACGGGAAGATTTTCAGCTGGCTGCAGCGTTTCCGGATCAAAAAAGAAAAAAGCTACAGTCATATTATCCGTAAAAACAATATCAGAGGCTTTTTAAGTTGCCTGTATTTCCGCCTTTACAACGAAAGCCGCTTTGAAAACTATAATCAGGAAATCGCAAAAATAATCATCTCGAACAACTAAACCCCGCGAGAGGTCATGATGGAATTATATTTGCAGAGTCGTTGGCGGCTCGAAGGAAAGTTTTTGCGGTATTACGGTCTTCGGAAAAAACCTTACCTTTTAGAAAACACGATTAAACTTAAGAAAAAGGAACGCGCGGCCCTTTCCGCGTTATTAAGCGGTTTGGCCCCTGACCTAAAGGCGCTCTCGCGCCTTATCGAGCGGGAAATCATCGTTCCGAAAGAGAAAATAAGAACCGTGCCTTCGTCTTTGGACCAGGCCCGGTTTTGTCATTCCTGCGTCGCCAATGATTTTATGATCCCGGGAATCGAGTTTGACGACGAGGGATTGTGCCCGATGTGCGCTTCCGCCGCGGAAACGGAAAAATTTCAAAGCGTGTTGCCGGTAAAAAGCGAGTTTCCCCGCTCCCGGAAAAGCCGCTTTGACGTCGCCGTATTCTATACCGGCGGTAAGGACTCGACTTACCTTTTGTATTACCTGGCGAAAGTCAAGGGATTAAGGGTTCTCGCTCTTACGTGGGAAATCCCGTTTATCTCTCCCTCGGCGGAAAAGAGCATCGCTTCGGCGAAACGCTGTTTTCCTAATGTCGAGTTCGTAAGCCGCCGCGTGAGCGACGATGATTTACGGAAGATTTACCGAAAGCTCTTTAAACTTAACGGGAACACCTGCGCCTGCCCGAGCCTGGCTTATGTTTTATTCTACCCGCTTTTGGTGGGCGAAAAAGTGCCGTATTTTGTTGCCGGGAACGAGCCCGCGCAGATGAAAAACCTTTATTACAATAACATGGCGCCGCCGATCGCTTATCGTTTTTCCGAGAATAAATTCTTGAATTTCTTGCTTAACTTGGGCCGCGCGCTCACGTTGCGGAAACCGTTCCGCCCGGGGCAGTTTCACGCTTTGGCGACGATGAGGCAACTCGCCTTTGGCGATTCCTTTTTCAAAAAAATCTCCGGATACAAAAACGTCTTTTTGTCCAACGTTATCGAATCGCTCCATGAAGTTCCGGCGATTGTCAAGCCCTTGAAGCGGGCCGTGCGCGTATCGTCCCTGACCGGAAATATCCCGGCTTTTGTTCACGTTGATTTTAATAAGATCAGTCCCGGCGGCGTTTATAAATGGGAAGAGGTAAAGAGTCTTTTAGTCGAAGAAGCGGGTTGGGCGCCGCCCGCCGCGACGGCAAAAGGACTGCACACCAGTTGTTCGATTGAAAAATGCAAGGAACACACGCAGTTTGTCCGGTTTTACCGGATGGAATCGCCGATGATTCCTTTTTCCGCAATCGAATTGGCGCTCGTCACTCGCGATAAAAACCTCACCAGAGAACAGGCGATAGCGGAGATTAAGCACCATCTTGGGTTTTCCCTGACTCCGCCCGTCGAGTGCGCTTTAATGGAAGCATATATGGATTTTCCGACTAAATAAAGGCGAAGCTCAATGTAAACTCAAACCGTTGAACTTTGCCTTTTTCTTTTATCTGTCTACAAGCATATAAAGTTAATCAATCTTAGTTGCTTTTTATTTGGTATAATAAGATTGATGGCGGTAATATCCGACGAGAACGGTTGAGTTGTTTGTTATCTCAGTTCTTATGACATTTGGTACCGATAAGTCTTTAACTGAAATCCACTAAGCATATATTGTGATTTATAGTTGTTAATTTCTTTAGATTTTTTTATACGTAGATCTTGATTTGGCGATTCCCGTCATATCGTCGGCGAAGGTATTTTTCCAATAGAGGCGCGATATTTGTCGACAACGCCTCTTCCGGGCAGATTGCGACGCATCCAAGACAGCGCAGGCAGCGACGGTTGGTTATCATTAAATCATCGGAAATCGCTCCACCCGGGCAGGACTGAACGCACAACCGACAGCGGGAGCATTTCTTAAAATCGATTTTTGGTTTCCCGACCGCGAATCGGTGCCTAAGGCTGGGGAAGAAGCCGGCTAGAGGATGCTTGGCTTGTCTTGGTATCGCCGCGGCCCGGAAATCGCCATTTTCGATTTTTTCCGCTACTTTGGCTAGCTCCGCTAAGTCGACGGAGTTTTTTTTCTCGCGCAGATAACAATGAGCGGCAGGCACTTCCGCGCCGCCGATAACGGTAAAACCTTGTTTTTTAAGAATTTCCGCCGCCCGGCTGAGCGCTTTGCCCGCCGCGACCCGGCCGTAGGTCACATTGATGACCGCGTAATCGCCCACTAACCCTTTAAGAAAGGGGACGAGTATCCCGGGTATATCCTCGGCGTAGACGGGAAAAGATAAAACAAGCAATCCGAGGTCTTTCCCGCGGGGAAAGTCGCGCCGCGCCCTATCTCCGGTAATGTCCAGGACGGTTGCCGTTTTGAAATACTTAAGGTAATAGTCGCTTACTTTTTTTGTTTCCCCGTTCGGGGAAAAATATATCAAATTTATCTTCATTGTCATCACCCGTCGAATTCATTATAAAGATTCGCTCGGCGTTTGTCAACGCGCGGATCAAATAAAAAGGCAAATATTCGTATACTTCTTTTTTTTCTTCATATAGTGTATTGAATATGCAAGGAGGACGCGAATGTTTGATATTGTGAAGGAGATTGAGTTTTGGACGCATATCATGCGGGATCACGCTTTATTTCAGCATACCGGGTTATCGCCGCGGGAGACGGAAACAATAAACAAAACCCAACATTTTTATAATCTTTTCGATCAACTGCATCAGAATATCAGCAAACTCCCGGCGGAAATCAATCCGGAAATCATTCCAAATCTATTGGCCGAAAACAAAACAGCGGTGGTGCAATTCACCCAATTTAAAAAAAAGCTATTGGAAAAACTAATGTCCTGTCGGATTGAGTTGGCGATGAGCCCTTCGTTTTTAAACCATATGATAAACGAGGCGATGGAGTATTATCGTTTTCTCTGCATAGCCGACGAAAGCCTGCGCTATAACAAAGTTTTAGAAAACATTCGGCTACATAAAGTATGGTTGCCCGATGCCTCGGGGCACGCTAAATACGTCGCCTCCCAGCTTGACGGTATCGAGGGGGTCTATTATAACGAGGCGGTTGATTTCATGCATAGATTTGACGAGGCGTTTAAAAAAGCAAACGAGATGTATTTAATGTATGAAAGAATCACCCGAAGAAACGGCGAATTGGAACATTTTAATACGGAAACGGAAATGTCGATGAATAATTTTATCGTCTTTCTCGAAACCGTCCGGCAGTTAAAGAAAGAATGCAAGTTGTTCACGACCGGGACGTTTTCTCCGCTAATTCTTGACCATATGATAAGGGAGGAAAAATATTACCTGACAAGAATCAAGTGTTTGACGGAAAAATAAAAAAAGCGATGATGCGAAGAGGCATCGCCGCTTTTTGTTCAATCGCGCTGATCTTTCTTATCTTTGGATTTTTTTCGGGTAACGTCTTTGTTTTGGTTGTTTCGGTATTCGTACTCGCCGTTTTCCATGTTTTTGTTGATGTCGATGTTGACTTTTTTCCGGTGCCGCGCCTCAATCCTGATCAGGTCTTTCCGGCGGTAACAGATAAATTTTTTGTTATCGACCGTGATTTCGATTTCAAAACGGCGGATGTTTTTCTTCATCCGCAAGATCGCTTCCCTTTCCTCGGCGTTCTCGCGAACTCTAATATGATAAACGTTCTTCGCTTCCGAAATGTTTTGCCGGATCGTAACGCCGTTATCATCGTCGCGACTGGCGGCGAGGGTAATGCTGGTTTTCTTATTTTTCGTCTTTTTTTCGGCGGTAAACGAGTATTGCTTGCCGGCGCGGACGATTATTCCGGAAGCATTCCAATCATCGCCAGCCTCGGTCAGGTTATAATACATTTCATATTCCGCGAAGTCGGAAAACGCCGTTTTTAAGACGATTCTTTCTTGGAACTCGTAATTGGCGAACGCGGAATTGTTAAGCGGCTCGATCGCGAGCTTATCGGGCAAAGTTAAAGCGCCTTCGATTAAATATATGTATTTGTGGATATAAT